>WUUC01094593.1_pt1 | contig 16634 bp, 15 predicted proteins | sample 6278441 | NCBI WGS metagenome assembly WUUC01 (sample SAMN13675441, study PRJNA597444) | soil metagenome | isolation source: soil | place: USA: Washington | collected 2017-10
GGTCGGGTTGAAGACGACCGCGTCGAGATCGATCTCGCTGGAGACGAAGGTCGGGACCGTGGCCGAGCCATAGGGCGCCCAGGGCGCGGCTTCCATCACCTCGCGGTCGAGCGCCGCGTAGCCCGCTTCGACCTCGGGGTCGAGCGGCGTTTCGGAGAGGCGGTCGATCTCGGCGCTGACCTCGGGGTCGGCGAAGCGGGCGAGGTTGGTGGAGTTGGTCGGGTAGATCGCCGATTCGGAGAACATCGGTTCGAAGAAGGTGTTCGGGTGCGGGTAGTCCTGGAACCAGCTGGCCCAGCCGATGTCGAGGTCGGGGGTCGATTCGTTGCCGATCACGGCGAAGTAGTTGTCGGCGTTGATGATTTTCAGGGTCGTGTCGAAGCCGATTTCGTCGAGCACGTCGTCGAGGTATTCGCCGGCTTCGTTGTTCGGCGACTCGGTGTCGGTCCAGACCGTGATCTCCCTGTCGGCCGGGGCGGCTTCGCGGATCAGCTCCTTGGCCTTGGCGAGGTCGTAGGGATAGAGTTCGAGCTCCTCGTAGCCCGGCATCCCCGGCGGCAGCACCTGCTGGCCGCCGGCGAGCTGGCCGGCGTAGATCCGTTCCAGCGCTTCCGAGTTGAGCGCGTAGTTGACCGCCTGGCGCACCTGCGGGTCGTCGAACGGCGCCGACTGCGTGTTCATCCAGAAGAAGTAGGTGCTCTCGGTCGACTCGACCCGGAACTGGCTGCCGTCGAATTTGTCCTTGACGGCCGCGTAGCGGTCGGCCGGGGGCGGGTTGCCCATCCAGTCGTAGGTGCCCTGTTCGACGTCGTCGACCTGGGTCGAGGGGTTGCGGACCACCGTCACCTCGATCCGGTCCATGTGGCCATCGGGGATCTCCGGGATCAGCTCGCCGTTGGCTTTTGCCCACTGCGGGTTGCGGGCGTAGTCCCAGCCTTTGCCGGGGGCGGAGCGGACGATCTCATAGGGGCCGGTGGCGGGCGGCGGGTCCTTGGTCAGGTCCTGGTTCGGGGTGCCGGCGGGGACCAGGGCGACGAACGGCAGCGCCAGCTCGTTGGCGAAGGTGCCGCTGGGGGCGAGGAGGTCGATCGTGATCTCGCCGCTCCTGTCGTCGGCCTCGATCCCGGGGATCCCGCCCTTCTTCGTCTTCGCGAACGCTTCCGCGCCGACGATCCCTTCGTAGTAGTAGGTGCCGCTGGAGTTGAGCCGGAAGAGGCGTTCGACCGTGTAGGGGAAGTCGGAGGCCTTGACCGGGGTGCCGTCGGAGTACTTGAGCCCCTTGCGCAGGGTCAGGGTGTAGGTCTTGCCGCCGTTCGTGACCTCGGGCATCGACTCGGCCAGGGCGGGAATCACCTTGCTGCCGGCCTTGCCGCTCTCGTGCGCGTAGCTGAGCAGCGGCAGGTAGGTGTTCCACAGCGCCGTCCAGCCTTCGGCCGTGTGCGAGAGCGCCGGGTCCATGTAATCGGGGAAGGCGGAGAAGCTCGCTTTCATCGTCCCGTCCCCGCCCCCGGAGGAGCCCGAGCCACCGCAGCCGGCAGCGACCAGGCCAAGTGCGAGCGAGGCTGCGAGCAATCCGATGAGCGCGGTCCGGCGCATCACGTCGGACCCTGATCGGCAGTTGGTGGGAGGGACTTGAGCGGTGTCCAGTCCCGTCCAGACGGCTCGCGCTAGTTTTGACTCCAGCGTGAACGAGTACCGCCCCAGCCACGAAGCGCTTGCCTACCGTCGCGGCGACGGCTTCCTGGCGATGTGCAGCTGCGGCTGGATCGGGCGCGAGCGGCTGGATCGGCGCGCGTCCACCCGCGACGCCCGCGAACACGAGGAACGGGCGCCGATTCGCGAGGCACGGCGGCTGGCCGAGAGCGCCGAGCAGGAGTAGGCGTGGCCGAGCTGCCCGAGCACGTCGCCCGCAACCGGGCGGCCTGGAACGAGCTGGCGGCCGAGTACGAGCCCGACGGGCGCCGCAACTGGTCTCAGGAGGAGCCGGCCTGGGGGATCTGGAGCGTGCCCGAGAGCGAACTCGGGGTGCTGCCCGCCGAGCTCGAGGGCCGCGACGCGATCGAGCTCGGCTGCGGCACCGCCTACGTCTGCGCCTGGCTCGCCCGCCGCGGCGCCCGCCCGGTCGGGATCGACAACAGCGAAGCGCAGCTGGCGACGGCGCGGGCGCTGCAGGCCGAGTTCGGGCTCGAGTTCCCGCTCCTGCACGGCAACGCCGAGCGCGTCCCCTTCCCCGACGCCAGCTTCGACCTGGCGATCTCCGAGTACGGGGCGAGCATCTGGTGCGACCCCTACGAGTGGATCCCCGAGGCCGCCCGCCTGCTGCGTCCCGGCGGCGAGCTGGTCTTCATGGTCGGCAGCGTCCTGGCGCTGCTCTGCGATCCCGACGAAGGCGAGGAGGTGCCGGTCGGGGACCGCCTCCAGCGCCCCTACTTCGACCTGCACCGGGTCGAGTGGACGGGCGAAGACGCGATCGAATTCCACCTCAACCACGGCGACATGATCGCGCTGCTGCGAGCCAACGAGCTCGAGGTCGAGCAGCTGATCGAGGTCCGCCCACCGCCGGGCTCGACGACCCGCTATCCCCACATCGGCCTCGAGTGGGCTAGACGGTGGCCCTGCGAGGAGATCTGGCGGGCGCGGAAGAGCGTTTGACCGCCGGCCTGCGGGTCGGCCGTCTGCGGGCCGCCGGCTTGCGCCCCTGCAGCTCGATCATCTCTTCGGCGCCGACCCGGGCGACGTGGGTGAGGCCGCCGAGCACCAACAGGAAGAAGGCGCGACCGGTGGAGCCGAAGACGGCGGCGAGGAAGGCGACCGCCAACAGGCAGTAGAAGAGTCGGGTCAACGCCTCGGCGATGCCCCGCAGCCGCTCGGGAGTTGGAGTCTTCACGCCCGCTGAGTTCGCCGCGCCGGCCCGGAATCCTTGGCCAGGGAATCGCCCGCCCGCGCCAGCGCCGGCTCCAGTTCGGCCAGCGCGTCGAGGTAGCGGCCCGCCCAGGCGATCGCCACGCCCGGGCCGACGCCGGAGTCCCCGGGCACGCGTTCGAGCGCGACCGGGCGCGAGGCCTCCCGCGCAAGCGGCGGCGGCGCGGCACCGGCGGAGGCGACCGCGGCGGCCAGCTGCTCGTACCAGTGGCAGATCGAGTCGCGCTCGGCTTCCAGCGCCGCGCGCTCGCGCTCGACCCGCGGCATCTCGGTCCCGAGCGGGCCGACCTGGGCCAGAACTTCGCGGTGGCCGAGCAGGTTGGCGACCTGGCGCACCCGCCGCGCCCCGGCCATCAGCACCGTCAGCTCCTCGATCGGGGCGGTGGCGCCGCTGCGGTCGGAGAGGAAGTCGCGGATGTTGGCGTCGAGCAGCTGGCCCGAGGCGAAGGCTTCGCGGGCCAGCGAAGGCGGCGGCGCGACGCCGCCGAGCAGGGCCGCCATCGTCGTGTCGAGGAAGGCGGTGGCGCGCTCGTAGGCGAAGCCGATCGACTCGCGCAGCACCGCGGTCGCCCCCCGCGGCCAGAGCATGGCGCCGACCAGCAGGCTGACGCCGGCGCCGATCGCGACGTCCTCGATCCGCGAGATCCCGACTTCCCACCCGGTCGGCTGCAGGAGGTTGAAGAGGATCAGGACGACGACCGAGAAGCCGGCCTGCCCGGCGGCGAAGGAGACCGCGCGCGGCGAGTAGGCGGCGAGCAGGCAGGCGAACGGCAGCAGCGCCCAGAGCGCCGCTTCGCTGCTGTCGACGGCGACCACGATCAGGCCGCCGACGACGATCCCGACCAGGGATCCGAGCAGCGCCCAGGCGATCGTCGAGCTGGTCGCGAGAGCGCTGGAGCGCAGCACCGACATCGTCCCGAGCACTACCCAGAAGGCGTGGTCGAGGTCGGCGAGCTGGGCGATCAGCACCGCCAGCGAAAGCCCCAGCGCCGCCCGCAGGCTGTTGCGCAGCCAGACCGAGTGCATGCTGGCGTGGGCGCGGGCGACCCGGCCGGCGGCCTCGACCCGGTCGCGCGCCAGCTCCAGCGAGCTGTCGACGCGGGCGCCCAGCGCCCGCTGCGCGGTCTCGGCGATCTCGGTGCTGGCGAAGGCCAGCAGGCGCAGGCGGAAGACCTCGTCGAGCTCGCGCGCCGCCACGCCCTCGGACGCCGGCCCCTGCTCGGTGAGCGTGCCGACGTGGGCGAGCGCGGCGCGGCCGAGGTCGGCGTGGGCGCTGCGCAGCGGCTCCAGCCCGGGCGCACCCGGGACGCCGCTGCGCAGCCAGCCGGCGCAGCGGCGCAGTAGCGCCGGCGCCTCGGCCTCGATCCGCTCGCGCTCGGCGGCGAAGGGCGCGCTGACCGCCTCGGCCCCCGGCGCCGCGGCGGCGAAGCGGCGCAGCCAGCCGAGGTCTTCGACCAGGCGGGCCAGCGCCGCGGTGCGACCGCCGGTGCCGCTGGGCCGGTGCTGGAGGGAGACGAAGTCGGCGCGGACCGCGCGGATCCGCTGGCGGGCGGCGGCGTCCAGCCGCTCCCGCTCGCCCTCCTCCCCGCCCTCGACGAGGTCGGCGAGCGCCTCCAGCGCCTTCGCCGCGCCCGTCCTGACCACGTTGCGCGGCCGCCCGGGCCAGAGCAGGAAGATGGCGGCGATCGAGAGCGCCGCGGCGATCCCCCACCCGGCCAGCCGCTGCGGGATTTCCCCAGCGCCGGCGGGGACCATCAGCGCCAGCACGAAGCTGAGGGTGGCCGCCGACTGGGCGGCGGCGACGTAGCCGGTGAGGGCGCCGCCGAAGTAGATCGCGAACCCGACCAGGGCCATCGCCACCGACCCCAGCACGACCCGGTCCGAGCACAGCGTTCCCAGCGCGATCAGCCCGCAGCCGGTGACGGCGAGCCCGAGGTAGCCGCCGAGCCGCAGTTTCACCGGGCCACCGAATTCGGCGAAGACGAGGAAGGCGAAGGAGCCGAAGGCCGCGAACAGGGCCATCTGGTCGTCGTCGATCACGACCTTGGTCAGGGCCAGCGCGAGCGGCACCACGATCGCGGCCCGTGCCGCCGCCTTCAGCGCGTACAGACCGGGATCGGAGACCCTCACCCGGCGATCATAGGTGCGCTCAGCCGCTCACCTTGCAGGCGCGGACCTCGGTCGTGCGGACGGTCGGCCCGCCGGCGAACTCGAAGCTGGCCTGGGCGAGCGGGAAGTTGATGCCGGGAAAGCCGGAGGGAGCCGGACAGCCGGCGCGCAGGTAGGAGCCGTGGGCGACCCCGGGCCCGCCCAGGGTCATCGAGAGGCCGGTGACATAGGCGCGGTTGGTGGCGACCCGCGGCAGCGAGGCGGTGATCAGGGTCGCGAAGGTGCCGCGGGCGCGGCCGATCCGCATCGGCAGCGTGAACGAGGTCGGCGCCGGTTTGGTCCCGTAGACGTGGGCGAGGATCGCGGGGCCGCCGCGGTAGCGGCCGTTGAAGGCGACGACCCGGCCCCGCGAGGGGAAGGGCGACTGCCCGGGGATCGCGACCTTGGCCGAGAAGCGTCCTTCGCCGACCAGCGAGCGGCCGCAGACGGCGAGGGCGTAGCGAGTCGACGCGGCGAGGATCTGGCCGAGCGTGCAGGCGGGCAGGGCGGTGGGGTCGAGGTGGCCGTGGCGGTTGATCCCGATCCGCAGCGTGTCCAGGCGCGGGGGCAGACCGCCGCCGACCGGGAGCACCCGCCCCTCGAGCCGGACGCTGACCGGCGCCGTCCCCTCCCGCGGCAGCGCCCGCGGCCGCAGCTCGGACTCGAACCCGACCCGCACGCCGCCGCGCTGGATCACGTCACCCCGGGAGGGGGTGGCGGCGATCACGGCCAGTGCGACCAGCGCCAGGACCGTGACCTGCGCCGCCCGCCCGCTCATGCCTGCCTCAGGTAAACCGGGACGGTTCGAACCGGCAGTACTTGAATTCGAAGGAGAGCACCGCGGCGTTGGCTTGGTTCGCCGTCTGCAGCAGTTTCGTCACCATCTGGTTGGCGCCGCGCTGGTCTTCCTTCTTCAGCTTGGTCGCGGTGAGGCCGAACAGTTCGGCCTCGGTCTTGACGAACCCGAGCCATTTCGTCAGGCGCGCTTTGTCGGCGCTCGGCTGCGGCACCGCCAGCAGTTCCCGCCGCGTCTGCTTCAGCGCCGTCGCCGCTTTTGCGAATTTGGCACCGGCGGGCTTCAGCTTGTCTTCTTTGACCAGCTGGCGGACGCCGTCGAGGATCCGTTCGTTGGCCTTGCCGTTGGCTTTGCAGATCGGCTCGACCATCGCCTTGTATTCGTCGCGGGTGGGATCTTCCGCCGCCACGGCGGCGCTGACCGCGAACGCCAGTACGAGCACGGCAAGTGCCGCGATCAGTCCCTGATTTCGCCCCCTGCGAAAGAACACCACCTAACCGTACCGATTGGCGAGCACGGATAACGCGAGGGAACGAAAAAAGCGACCGGTGACGGCGCTCGTTGCCTGCCTCGCGCGTAGCCTTCGCGCTTAGAAGCTCGGTTGCGCCACCCTCGGGACCGATTCACCGCTTGGCTTCCGCGGGCGCCGGTCCCTCCCGGTCGCAAGATCAACTTAGGCGGTGGTCGGCGGGGGCGCAAGGGGTGCCGGCGCCACGATTCCGCAAACTGGGGATTCGGGGCCGTTAGCGGCGCTGCGCGGCCAGCATCTGGCGGGCGATCACCAGCTTCTGGATCTCGTCGGTGCCCTCGTAGATCCGGTAGAGGCGGGCGTCGCGGTAGAAGCGCTCGATCGGCACCCCGCGCATGTAGCCCATGCCGCCGAGCACCTGGACGCCGCGGTCGGCGACCTCGTTGACCATCCGCGAGCAGAAGAGCTTGGCGACGGCCGGGCCCTCGCGGGTGTCGGTGCCGGCCTCGTACTCGCGCGCCGCTTCCAGGGCCAGCGCCCGGCCGGCGCGGGCTTCGGTCCGCGACTCGGCCAGCAGCGCCTGGACCAACTGGAAGTCGCCGATCGGGGTGCCGCCCTGGCGGTTGTCGACGGCGTAGGCGGTCGCCTCGTCGACGATCCGCTCGGCCATGCCGACGCAGAGCGCGGCGATCGTCAGCCGCCCCTTGGCGAGCGACTTCATCGCCGCCCGGAAGCCCGTTTCCTCCTCGCCGCCGATCAGCGCGCTGGCCGGCACCCGCACCTCGTCGAAGAAGATTTCCGAGGTCCAGGCGCCCTGCTGGCCCATCTTCTTGTCGTGCGGGCCGAGCGAGAGGCCCGGCGTGCCGGCGTCGACCAGGAAGGCCGAGATCCCCTTGCTCCCGACCGCCTGCGGGTCGGTGCGGGCGAAGACGACGAACACGGTCGAGAGCTCGGCGTTGGTGATGAAGCGCTTGGAGCCGTTGATCACGTACTCCTCGCCCTCGCGGATCGCCCGCGTCCGCATCCCGCTCGGGTCCGAGCCGGCCTCGGCCTCGGTCAGGGCGAAGCAGCCGACCGCCTGGCCGCTGGCGAGCAGCGGCAGGTAGTGGGCTTTCTGCTCCTCGGTGCCGAAGTTGGCGATCGTCTGGCCGGCGATCCCGTTGTTGGTCCCGAACAGCGAGCGGAAGGCGGGTGAGCAGCGCCCGACCTCGAAGCACAGCCGCACCTCCTCTTCCATCCCGAACCCAAGCCCGCCGTGCTCCTCCGGCAGCGCGTAGCCGAACAGCCCCATCTCCGCCGCCTGATCGCGCAGGAAGGCCGGCACCGCATCGGTCTCTTCGATCTCGTCTTCGCGCGGAATCACCTCGCGATCGACGAACTCGCGCAGCGAGCTGATCACCAGGTCGAAATTCTCAGAGCTCATCCCGGCGGACTCTGGCAAACCAAGCGGCGAGGAGGTCGCGCGGAGGTCGCGGCTCATTATTCGGCTAGAGCGGGATCAAAATGGTTATCTCGTCCAATCGAGGGAATAAGGAGATAGACACGGGGTCGGAGCCCCGGGCGATCGGAGAGACAGATGGACCGAAGGGCTGCTGGATCTTTCCCACGGGCTGGCGCGGCGCGAGCCGTCCTGGCCACGACGCTCGTCGTCCTGATCTTCTCGATCCTCGCCGCCGGCGCTGCCGCCGCGGTTCCGCGTGCGAGCGGGCTCTTCCTCACCGTGGCGGCGCGGACCTGCCCCTCCTACACGGACATCACCGCGAACAAGGCTCGCAACGACATCATGGAGAGCCTGCGGGATCTCGGGCCCGACACGCCCTACCGAAGCGGCGAAAACGTCGACCCCCAGGTCGAGGCCCGGGTGCAGCCCAACTGCCAGCCGCTGCCGGGCTGGCGCTTCACGCTCGGGGACGACTACACGACCAGAGCGGTCTCCGGGCCCTGGGGGGCCCTGTCGGTGATCAAAGGGAGCCTGCGCGACCCCGTGGTGACGCGTGACCAGACGCCGCTCCTGAACGCACGGGCCGAACCGACCGGCAGGCAGATCGCGGGGGCAGCGACGATCGAGCTCAGCAACAAAGAGGCGAAACTCGTGCCGCGGGGTTCGCTCTGGGTGCAGGGCGGGACCCCCACCGACCCGGTCCTCGACCTGCTCTACCCCGGGCCCGAATACGGGTTCGGGGCGCTGCGCTGCGCGACCGACAACGTCAACGGGGACAACGTCGAGTACGTGCAGTACCCGGCCGGCTCGATCCACGTGTTCTGCTTCGCCTACTACGTCAAACCGCCGCCGACCGGCGGCACGATCGTGGTCCGCAAGCGCGCGGTCGGCGCTGAGGCGCCGGCCGAAACCTTCAACTTCGGCGGCAACCTCTCCTACGACCCCGGGGGGCGGTTCAGCCTCTCGCCGGCGCCGGGCGGGACCAGCTCCGAAACCTTCTACCGTGGCGCCACCGCGGCCGGCCAGGAACCGTGGCGGGTCAGCGAGGAGGACGTGGTCGACTGGCGCCTGACCGATCTCGCCTGCACCTCGCGCGACGGCAGCAGCCAGATCGACCCCTCGACCGCGGAGGCCGAAGCGGCGATCCGCCTCGGCGCCAGGGACCTCGTCACCTGCACCTTCACCGACGAGTACTCACCGCCGCCGCGGGGCCTCGTGATCCGCAAGGTCACCGAGGGCGGGGTGGGCAGCTTCGAGTTCTCTGTCGAGCCGCGAGGCGGTGGGGCCGATCGCCGCGCCGTCGCCACCACGGAGCGTGAGCTGGAGGCTGTCGACGCCAGCCCCCCGCTTCTCGGCCTCGACCCCGGCGCTTACCGGATCGTCGAGCAGCAGCCGGCCTCGGAGGCCGGGCGCTGGAAGCTGCGGCGGGTCGAATGCGGTGGTCGAGAGGTGCCGGTCGAGGCCGGCGGGGTCGAGGTGACGGTGAGCGCCCGCGAGGTCGAAACCTGCACCTTCACCAACCGCTTCGTACCGCGCGGCTCGATCACGATCTCGAAGATCACCCGCGGCGCGGTCGGCACCACCGGCTTCGAGGTCGAGTCGATCAGGGACCCGGAAGCGACCTATCGCAGCCAGGCGACCACGACCGCGGAGGGAGTTGCGGCGAGGGCCGAGGGTGAGGCGACCGACCGCCTCGAGCTCGGGCCCTACGCGATCACCGAGTCGCCCCCGGCGCCGGGCAAGGGGGAATGGGAGCTGGTCGAAGTGCTTTGTGACGGCAAGGTGCAGCCCTTCGCCCAGGGCCGCATCGAAGTGAGGCTGCGGCCGGACGATCCGCACCGCCGCTGCACCTTCGTCAACGAGTTCCACGCCGAGCCCGACCCACCGCTCCCAGGGCCGCAGCGGCCGGACGAAGGAGCGGCCGCCGACCTGACCGTGAGCAAGCGTCTGCTGACCGCGAATCCGGCGGCCTACGAGGTGATCGAATACGAGATCACGGTCACGAACGAGGGACGCGGGGATGCCGGCGCGGCGACCGTGGTCGATCAGCCGCTGGGGCCCGCCCGTCTCGTCTTCGCGCGCCCGAGCCAGGGGACCTGCCAGGAAGGGCTGCCGGTGGTCTGCGCCCTCGGCACCCTCGCCGCCGGTCAGACTGCGGTCGTGCGGGTGGGGATCATCTCCTCCCGTCCCGGAGTCCTGCTCAACCGCGCGATCGCCGGCACCGCCAGCAGCGACCGGGGCCTGGCCGCCGCCGCGGCTGTCGCCTCCGCGAAAGTGCGGCTGACGCCGCCGAGCCAACCGCCGGTCCCAGGCCTCGGCTGAGCGCAGCCGGTTCGGGTGTCCGTGATTCGTGCCGACCCGTCTGGGTAGCGGTGGGAGGTGCGCCCACTTCTCGCACTCGTCCTGGCCGCCGCGCTTGCGCTCACCGCAGCCTCCTGCGGCTCGGGCTCGGAGACGTCGCCGGAAGACGAAGTCCGCGAGGCCGCGGTGGCGGCCGTTGGCAGCAAGGACGCGAAACGCCTCTGCCGCACGATGGTCACCGACCACTTCGTCGAGGAAGTCTTCGGCGGCGACCTCAAAGCCTGTGTCACCTCCTCGATCGTCGACGACAACCCCGGCAAACCGATCGTCTCGACGATCGCGCTGCAGGGTGAGGACGAGACCGCCGCCCTGGTGGCGGTGCGCATGCGGGGCGGCGAATCCGGCGGCGTCGCCGGCCACGTCCGCTTCGCCAAAGAGGGCGAAGAGTGGAAGCTCGACAGCTTCGAGAACGACTACCTGCGCTCCGTCTTCGACGTCGGCATCGGCCAGATCGACGAAGGCGCCATCTCCACCCCGGCGATGCAGGCCTGCATGGGCAAACAGTTCGACAAGCTCAGCGACCAGGAGCTGCGCACCTTCACCTTCACCAGCCTCGCCGACCCAGCGGTCGCCGAGAAACAGGTGATCGCCCTGGCCGAACGCTGCCGCGTCCCCCTCGCCGAATACGCCGCCGACACCTTCGCCGACGCCCTCGCCGAAGAAGACGACGTCAAGCCCGCCTACGTCGAGTGCATCCGCAAAGAACTCTTCACCTGGCTCGAGCTGACCAACATCAGCGGCGAACTGATCGTCGACAAACCGAGCTGGGCCGTGGTGGCGGCGCTGGAAGGGATTGCCGAGGGCTCGATAAAAAACTGCAAAGGCGAGTGAGCCCGAGCCGCCCTTCGGTCGACCCCGAAGCCGACGGCGACCGGGAGCACCGCCACGGATCGTCTCAGGTCCTCCGTGACGCGGCTGCGAATCACCCAGAAGGCGCCGACCAGGGCGGCGAGGCCCAACGCACCGTGCTCCTCGACCCGGAGCGCCCACCCATGTGGGAGAGACTCGAAACTGCAATCTCCGGCTGTAGTTGTCTGATATCGCTGCAAAGCCATGTTTACGAGGTAAGAGCAGCCTGGGTCGATCAAAGAGGATCCCCTGTAGGGGGTACCCGAGACGGTCTCATCCGTCTTCCGCTCTCGTTTTGTGCAGAAAGGACTTCCCTTGTCTGGTCCGCCAGCGAAAAAACTGAAGGTCGGTTCAGCGAACGAGGGCGATCCGCCGCCTCGTGGACCAAAAGTTCCTGCGACGGTCTTCACCGAGCGAGCAGGCATCCTGGCCGTGGAGCGAATCGTTTACGAAGCACGCTCTCTTTGGCGTGAGACGCCTCTGCATGACGTTGGCATCGACGGTCAGATCGAGCACGTCTCGACCGAGACTGAAATCGCAACTGGACGACTTGTCGCAGCGCAGGTCAAAAGTGGTACTTCCTACTTCGCGACCGTTGATCGAGGCGCGGTCATTTATACGCCAGAGGCTCGCCACCGGGCCTATTGGGCGCGGTTCCCCTTGCCGGTACTCCTCATCCTCCACGAACCAGATGCGGAGGTGACGTTCTGGGCAGACGCGCGAGCGCAATTGCGCGCCGGCTCAACCCAAGTAAAGGTCCCGCAAAGGCAGGTGTTTGACAAACCGGCGGTATCAGCGGCCTTGGCGATTGAAGGACCTCTACCGTCGGGGTCCATCGATCCGCTAGACGTCATAGAAGAGATGATGGCCAACCGCACCGATGAACCTGGTTTTGACATCTCATTTTTTGACCTCTTTTTCAATGGACTTACCGATGTGGCACGCAGCCTCTACTTCGGCATGGATCTCGTCAGCGCCCTCATCGAGCACCGGGCGTGGCGAAATGACACCGGGTGGGGTATCGGCTCGGCCTCCTACGCCTTCCTTGATCGCTTCGTCGATTTCCTGATCGGGCGAGACCTGGCTCATGTGGACTTGCCAGCCTGGGTGCAGATGGCAGACCAGATGCAAATGACCGGGACGTTCGTGGTGCCTCTGACGACCCTTGGGCGAGCGGTCGTTGAGCAAGCCACCGTGCTCGACGCAGGGCTTGAGCACGCAGGGCCGGAGTCTGTGATTGCGCGGGAGCGACCGGTTGAAATATTGAAGATCGGCCTAGGCGAACGTGCTGATCACACGCGTGAGTTTGAGGACCGCTTTGCCGAACTCAGGGAGGGCCGCTAGCGACTCACCGCGCTGTCATTCGGGTGTTCAATCGAGGACAGCTGCCTCGACTTGTCCCTCTAGCCATTCGTCAGGATCATCGGCGGGTATCCAGCTAGCGAGATTCTCGCCGTCGAGAAATACGATGGCGATGTCGCCCATTGCGGTCTTAGCCTCCTGGCGTTCGGCCTCTCCACTGACCGTAGTACGGGAAACCATGAAACCGAGTTTCACTCTTCCACGCTTTACCTCAAGCTTGGTCCTGAATGCGGAGAACATGTCCTGACTGATGCCAGCCGCGTGGTTTTTGGCCTCAATCAAAATGAGCGGGCCGTCTCGAGCCCAGATCCGACCGTCAGCCGCAAGCTGCCTGACAACCACGTCGATCTCTTCCGTATCCGTTCGATAGTTCGTAGCGCTCACGCGAAATCCGTCGACCTGAGAAAACAGAAAAGCAACGACGGCCTCGAATCTTCTCCCTTTCTGATGACTGGTCCCATCGACGCTCGATCTCGATAAGCCATCCTCAGCAAGCTGCTGCCGAGTCTCGCGGCTGAGCTGAATGCCCTGAAGGGCGACCGTCAACAGCAGAGGCTCCGGCTTCACTCCGCCCTCCTCTTGGAGATGAATGACTGGATGTACCGACGACAAGGAGCGTAAGAGCCGCTCGTCATAAAGAGCTGCTAAGGAACACGACATGTGAACCTCAATCCCCAGTTCCGATACGCGCTTGAGACGCCGCACCATAAATGGCAACAGGTTGCCTCCTGCCTGATGATGCAACACTGCCGATCCATCGTCCCTGATGAGGTCAGGCACCCAACGCGGGTCCTCAAGGGGAGTATCGGGGAACTTCCACCGATCATCCTTAGCGATGAGCGCGTCTAGCACTTCCTTTCGTTCGTCATCAGTGCCTATGCCCACGGGCACAGCACTGAGCTCCTGCTCCTCCATGGCTAGGTCGCGATCTCGCTTAGTTCAGCGATCAGCTTGCGTGCGACGCCTTTAACGTGGTTCCTCTCCTCATCATCTTTAGCCTTATCCAAAAGGCGGCGAAAGCTCTTCGCCATAGTCTCCGCTCGCCGTTCAAGCTTGTCAGCCTCGACGACCACCATCACCGTGTCCTCGTAGGCCTCTTGCACTCCGTACTCCGGATTCACAACGAGCTCACGAAGCGTCTCGTCCAAGGACGATGGGTTCTCGGGCTCACCAGCATCATCACTTGCATGGTTGATGATCGGGCGCACATCACGTAATGAGACAGTGTCACTAATAACATTGTTAAGCCGCTTAGCAGCGAACGCTTTGAGAACCTCCTGTTCACCGAGTTCCCCAAACAGGGTGGGCCGCTGCCGCGATAGCGGGTCGACCACGTTGCGTTTCAATTCCCAGAAGAAATTGAGTTTGATGCGACCGTCCTCGATGTACTGTTGAAAGTCCGCCGGCAGTTCCAGGGCGTGTTTCAGCCTCTTGACTCGCTCGTCCGACAGTCCGGTAAGCGTGCTCAACTCGCTGACGCTCTCAACTCCCGTCTCAGACATTATTTCGCCCAAGGCTCGTGCCGTCGGCATATCCTGCCAAGACTCCCGAACCATATGAATGTTGAACATCTGAACGAGATTGTCCTCGTCGGATGGTTTCTCGGTAATGACGGCAGGCACGGTGGGAAGAGCTAGCTCCTGCGCGCATCGCCACCGGCGCTCCCCATCAATCAAGATGAATTTGTCCCCTTCCTGCCAGACCACCACCGGCACGAGAATGCCCTTCTCGTCTATCGACTGCGCGAGTCGGTCGAGCTCCTCCGGGGGGAAGTAGAGGCGAGGATTCTTAGGATTCGGGCCGATATCGGCAACATTCAACGGCCGAAGCTCATGGACAGCCACCTCGTGCGCGGGGGCGTCATTGGGCGGCTCAGTTTGGGACGCAGACATATAGATTCTCCTCCTTATTTTTCTGGACTCCGTCGCGCTGAGCGCCAAGCGTTGAGTGTGTGGTAGCAATCCGTATGTGACGGGTGATAGTCATATGCTCGTTTACAAGCTCTTCTAGATCCGCGCCTACCCGCTGGATCAGTCCATCTGAAGGGTAAGAGAGCACCAGAGGTATCCCACGTCGATTTAGATTTTCGAGCAGTCCGGAGAATGATTCGACGACTTGGGTCGCTAGTGAGAATCTCGAGGGGCTTCGGTCAGTCCTGTATCTACCAGCCCCCGTTGACCCAGGAAAGTCGTAGCGGTACATCGTCTCGTAGATATGGTAGTAGCGCGAATAATGATCCTTGGTATATGGCGGGTCTGCGTACGCGAGGGATACGTTCGTCAACCTCCGACCATCTGCGACGAGGCCTAGCGCGTCAAACGTCGTCACTCGATTTTTCCTGCGCCAATCCGATGGACCAACGGGGCATACGGTCGCAAGTTCCTCTCGGAAGATGGACCACACTGGGCGCTGCCATTGTCTGCGTATTCGCTTTGCCGCCTGATCGGTGTTGGGTTTCAGGAACTGAGCGGTGTGTCCAGGAGCATTGATCACCCGACCCGCAGTCGCGAGCCATGCGCTCAACAGCCAATCTCTCTGGTGTCTGGAGTCGACTGTGTCGATCGCGTAGCGAAGTGCATCAAGCGCTACCGTCTGGCGAGTGCTGAAGTAGCTCGCCGAAAAGTACAAAGTGGTCATCGAGTAATGAGACTGCTCGGTCAAGCCTCTGGCGGCTTTTGCCAACTTCCTGATCCTCGCGGAGCTTCCCGCGTGGGGCGCGGCAGCCATGTATTCCTGAAGGTCTTGCCGCGTTCCCTTTATGGCGTTGTCCTCGCGCGCAATCCGCCCTGCGAATCGCGATCGGAGTGCGCGCACTACCGGCTCATAGATGCCGAACAGCTCCGCAGCTACATCCTTCACGTCACTCCTCTGTCCTGAAGTGAAGCGGGCTCTCGAGAATGCGCCTACAAAGTCGAGGGCATCGTTGACGACCACCGGGGAGACGCGTCGAAGCTCATGGGTTACTGATCCCATCCCTGCAAAAAGGTCCAGCGTCGACCCTGTCGGCTCCAGATCCTTCACTAGCTGGCGCACGACGGGGGCGAGGCTTCGCTTCGTCCCCATATAGCGAATCGGCGGACTTTGACCCCCGCCGGGCGAGACCGCTCGAAGCTCGGTCGTTGGAATGGAGGTCAAATCGCGTCGGCAGGATTAGCTAGACATCGTCAGGGCTAGCGTAACCCAGCGACGGGCGGTAGAAATCTCTGGGGCCGAGGGCGGTATCTTCGGGCCATCGACCTCGCGGCAGATCCTACGCCAATCGGCTCCACGATCCATCTTTATCTCACTGACGGGCGACCTGCTGGGGTCCGCGTCGTCGAGAAGGACAACTGGAGCGGTATTGGAGTCGACTGCGCTAGATCAGACTTAAAGGCTGCCCGCCTTCGCCCAGAGTTTCAGCGCAGCGGAATCTACCTCCTCTTGGGAGGAGAAAATGACCCTGGTGCCCTCCCCGCGATCTATGTCGGGGAGGCAGACGAACTGTCGTCGAGGATTGCCACCCAGATGACCAACAACGACTTCTGGAGCAGGCTCGTCATTTTCACGGATAAGGATGGCAGTCTCAACAAGGCACACGCAAAGCACCTTGAGGCTCGGCTCTGCGCCATTGGGTCGGCACTGAAGCGGTGCGATCTTCGCAACGTCGTCTTGCCGAAGCTGCCCAACCTCAGCGGATCCGACCGGGATTTGGCGGAGCGCTTTCTCGGGGAGATGTTGGTCGTGTTGCCCACGATCGGCGTTACGGCTTTTCAACGATCTGACCCCGGGCCTGCCCTCGGAGCCCTCGAGATGAAGCTAGAAGGGGTCGATGCAAACGGATTTGGGTTTGAGACCTCTGAAGGATTTGTCGTATCGGCTGGGTCTCGCGCGAAAGCCAGCGAGGCCCCATCGATTCATGGACGTACTCGTGATCTGCGCGCAAGCCTCTTGGAAAATGGCGTGCTAGAGGCAGAGGCGGATTCCCTTGTTCTAACTCAGGATTATGTTTTCTCCTCTCCTTCAGAAGCCGCAGCAGTCTTACTGGGGCGCTCCGTAAATGGTCGCGAAAAGTGGATCGCGAAGGATGGGCGCAGTCTCAAGCAGCTACAGGAAGAGGCAGAGCTGGCAGGCAGCTAGTTGCTTAGCTGTAGCCGCCACCTCCGGCGCGTCAATTCCCGTGCCATCCGGTTGCGTGGTACCAGCCGGTCGCTGCATCCCGCTTTAAAAAGCCGCACAAGACGATACGGGAGCGACGGGACTCGAACCCGCGACCTCCGGCGTGACAGGCCGGCGCTCTAACCAACTGA
>WUUC01131707.1_pt1 | contig 16631 bp, 11 predicted proteins | sample 6278441 | NCBI WGS metagenome assembly WUUC01 (sample SAMN13675441, study PRJNA597444) | soil metagenome | isolation source: soil | place: USA: Washington | collected 2017-10
AATCCGCAACCCTACTTCCCAAAGTTTAATAAGTAATAGTTTAAATAAATATGTGAAGAAGAAATCTTTCATTCCTCGCGTGTTATGTGGAGATTCTCCTATCTCTTCCTAACTTGATTTCTGCAGTCTTAAGCAGCTGCCGCGCTTGCAGGAGCAGCAGGGGCTTGGGTTTGCATGAGCATGAGAAGGTCTTTCATGATGTTGAGGCCTTCATTGAGCTGGAGATCATTTTGACCAAATTTAGGGAGCTGGGAGAACTCTTTTTTGGAAAGAGCTTCGAGAAAATTTTGATGGTTTTTGTTGAACTTCAGTCTTTCTGCTGAATTCTTCTTTAATGTTGAGATGTAGGGTTGGTAAGTCGTTAGAATGGGTTGGAGATCGTATTTATAGACCCGCATCACTTGATGCCGATGAATAGCAGGAATATCGTAGAGGTCGTCATCAAAGCTGGATTCAATTTGATCAGGCTCAAGAGGGAATTTGGAGAATTTTTCTCCAATTTCCATGGAAGAGAAAAAACCCGGAACAACAATATCTGCAGAAACACCTACGAGCTGAGGACTTCTTCCTGAGACAGTGTAATACCTACCGCGAGTAACTTTATATTCACCTTTAGGATTGACCCGTCCATAATTAGAAGCTTCTAGAGTGAAGGTTTGAAAAGTCCCTTTCCCATAGGTTTCTGGATCGCCAACAATGATCGCGCGGCCATATTCTTGCAGAGTTTGTGCAACAATTTCAGCAGCGGAAGCGCTGGTTTTGTTTGTTAATATCACTAAAGGACCATCCCAGGCGATATTCGATTCAGTATTGCGAAGTTTTTGAATAAAACCGGTATTGTCTTTGACAGAGACGACAACGCCTTTTTTCATGAAAAGGCCTGCAACAGAAACGGCTTGAGGAAGGAGCCCGCCAGCGTTATTACGAAGATCTAAAATGACGCCTTTTAAATTGTGCTCTTTTTTGATCTTATTCAGGGCTTCTAGAAGATCGGTAGCAGATGCAAAAGTAGGATCTTGATAGAAGGAAAAGAGTTTGATGATGCCGATGACGCCATTTCCAAAAGGCTCAATGGCGCTTTCTAAGCGGCTCTCTTTAAGGACGATTTCTCCACGGACGATATTGACATCAAATTTTTCATCTGTTTTATCTTCTTTTTTACGAAGAAATGTTAATGTCACAGAGGTACCTTGAGGGCCGCGGATGAGTTCTACAGCATCGGTGATATCCTGCCCAACGATAGGCTCTTGATTAATAGCGATGATTCTGTCATTAATTTGGATTTGCGGGTGATGGCTGATGGGGCTGTTTTCTAGGATGCGAACAATGGTAAATCCATTGAGATCATCGCGGAGTTGTGCTCCTATGCCAAAAAGGCGCTGCTGGACTTGGATCATAAACTGGTTCGCTTCAGAAGGAGTGAAATAGGTGGTTTGTGAATCAAGGGCTGAACTTGTTGCTTTAAGGACATAAGAAAGGATGATTTGTTTACGAGTTTTCGGATCAGAAGAGATCAATTCTTCTTCTTTAGCAAGACGTCTTTTATCAAGACGGTTTAAGAAGGTCTGTTTGGTCTCCGCATCCAGAACCCGCTCTGCGGCTTTGAGTTGCAACCCTTTGATTCTTAGTATCCGATTCTGAAGCTCCTCAAGGTTTTTCACCCACTTCATATCTTTAAATTCAGACGCATCGACCTCAGAGGGAGGTGTCATGTTGGCAATCTTTTTTTCGAGGGTCCTACGTCGTTCTATGGCAGTTAGCATGACACTATAAGCTTCTTCAAAAGCTGAGAAGTCTTCTTTTTTATATCCCTCGAGTGATGTTGTTAAAAGCTCTTGAGGGGCATTAGTCCACTTAAGTATCTCAGATTCAAGGAAATAAGAGTAATTAGGATCTAGTTCATGAAGGAAATTTTCGAAAGTTCTTTGCACAAGTTCTTGATTTAGAGTATGATAAGTAGCATGGGCGCGTAAAATTTCTTCAACTTTGATGCGTGTATCTCGGGTTGTCAGCTCAGGAGGCTTAGAAAATGCTGCTATCGGAGTAAAAAGGAGGCAAAGTAAGAAGAAAAATTGTCGAATTTTCATGCTATATGCCTAAGGGTTTTATCCATATGTTTTAAGGTGCTGGCACCTGCTTAGCCGTAGATTATAGCAATTGGGATGTTTATGGCTATATAAAGAATATTTTAGATTGATTTAGTCAAAATTCTAACGTATCTCACTTGATTTCAATTCCTTTTTATGACATAATTAATAATCTACTAAGAACGTAATATTGATTAATTAATAAAAGCTGCAAAAAAAACAGAAAGTTGAAAAACAAACGGTGCCAGCGTAAACTTAGAGGCTGCACTACAGACAAAATTAGGAGGATTTAGTATGTTCACCGGCTCTCAAAACCAAATGCCAGGCGCAGAAGATGCGGGCAAAAGGGTCGTGTCCATCACTGAGGCAGCTAGAATCAATAACGTCACGCGACAAGCGATTTACGTTGCCATCAAGCAAAAGAAGTTGAAAGCATTTAAAGATTCAACTCGATGGACAATTGATCTGAAAGATTTAGAAGAATATCGTAAGCACAAGTATTCCCGTACGAAATCAATGTTCGCTGGGGAATTATTGTTTGATAACAATAAAGGTTACTATTCTGTGAATCAAGCTGCTCAAATGTTGGGCGTTCCTGCACAGAAGATCTATTATGCGACACGCGTAGGCTTATTAAAAGCTACACGTAAAGGCGCTGCATGGGTTATTCATGCAAACGAAATCAAATCTTATCAGGAAAATTACCTGAGTAAGAAAACCGTTCAGTCTCAAGTCAGCTAAGACTTAGAGATCTGAAAGCCTACCCGGCTTTGAAGGGGCAATGCCTAAAAAACTAGGATTAGGCATTGCCCCTTTTTTTGTCTTTTAAGAGTTAGGGATTTGTGGATTCACTTTTAGGATTTACAATTTGAAAGTCTTTGACCTGCAGCTGAATGCTTGATTTATTCAGGAAGGTATTGATATGAGGGCTGAAGGCAAGATGTAGGGTCAGACTCTTTTTCATGAGTTCTAACCTGCGATCTGCCATGCCAAAGGCGATCCCTTCTAGCATACGGCCGTTTTCTTCTAGATAGAACTTAAGATGGGACTTGCCGACGATCTTAGGAGGCCAGGTCTGATTTACATCACAATAGAAGATAGGGGCTGGGTTCCCGTTTCCAAAGGGCTCTAGGAGATTGAGTGATTCCATGAAGTCGAAGGTGAGATCTTCAAAGCAGATCTTAGCATCGACATGGAGTTTAGGTCGTATATCTTGGTCTTTGAGTTCTTCATTCACAGCATGAATAAACTTCTCTTTAAACTTTTCAATGTTCTCTTCTTTGATCATTAATCCTGCAGCATAGTCATGCCCTCCGAAATTGAGGAGCAAGTGGGAGTTATTTTTTAGGGTAGGAAGAAGGGGGAATTCTGAAATGGTGCGCATGGATCCTTTCCCAATTCTATCATCGATGGCGATGATCAGTGTTGGTCTATTATAAAGCTTAGCAATTCGGGCTGTAATAATAGGGATGATGCCGGGATGCCATTTTTGAGAATAAAGAACGATGGCTTTTTCTTTGAAGATATCAGGATGGTGCAGGATAAATTGATCGATATCTTCAGAGTCCTTTCTCTCAATTTTTTGCCGTTCTTGGTTGTGCTGTTCAAGCTCTTTTGCAAGGGCTTCGGCAGCAACAGGATCATGGCAGAGAAGGAGTTGAACTCCTTTATTCGGATCGGCAATGCGGCCTAAACTGTTGAGGCGAGGAGCGACTTTCGAAGCAATATCTAAGGGAGTAAGTTCACTGAGTTTAACTTCAGAGAGAATACACAATTTTGCAAGGCCAATGCGTTTTGTTTTGCGCAGTTGCCGCAGGCCATAGCGGACGAGAATGCGATTTTCTCCGAGCAGTGTTGCCATGTCAGCAACTGTGCCAAGAGCGACGAGATCGAGATAACGTTTGAGATCGATTTTTCCGGCGCTGAGCTTGCCGTCTTCGACTAGCTGATTGGTCACCGCATGGGCGAATTTAAATGCAACTCCGACACCGGTGATGTCACGATTGGGATAAGTGCTGTTGATGAGTTTGGGATTGAGTGTAGCCACGCAGTGGGGAAGGCGGGCTGTAGGTTCATGATGGTCCGTAACAATCACATCGATTTTACGGCGGACGGCTTCTTCGATTTCTGTGGCTGACGTGATGCCGCAGTCGACGGTGATCAAAAGCGTGCAGTTATTTTGAGTAGCATAATCGACAGCATCAAGCATCAAGCTCTTGTTGAGCGATATACGGTTAGAGATGTAAGCAAGGGCATTTCCGCCTAGATATTCAAAGAACTCAGTGAGAAGTGTAGCCCCTGTGATTCCATCAACATCGTTATCGCCATAAACGAGGATTTTTTCTTTATTCTGCAGTGCTTTAAGAGCGCGTGCAACAGCGATATCCATATCGAGAAATAGATCAGGATCATGGAGATCGGGAAGTTTGGCATAGAGAAAATCGTGGATCTCTTCGAGGGTTTCAAAATCTCTTGAGGCCAGCACCTGAGCGGTAACAGGATGAATATTGAATTCATCAATAATTTGCTTTGTCCACAAAGGATCCTGCTCTGGAAAAATCCAAAGAGGTCCTTCATGTGAACGGTGTCTATTGCTCATGTAGTGCCACTCGCTGCTGTTTTTGCATCTCGCGATTATGGAAATACTGCATCAGCGGAGCTGCGATAAAGAGCGAGGATAATGTTCCGAAGATTACACCGATTGCCATGACGAGAGCAAATCCAAAAATAGTGCTTCCTCCTAAAACAATCAAGGGAATAAGCACTAAAAGGGTAATTCCTGAGGTCATCAATGTTCGGCTAAGGGTGACGTTTAAGGCATGGTTGATAATTTCAGTGAGGCTTTTTTTATGCATTAGGCGCGTATCTTCACGGATCCTGTCGAAGACAATAATCGTATCATTTAAAGAGTAACCAACAATTGTCATCAAAGCTGCAACAGTGTGCAGGTCGATCTGGATTGGGACTCCTAAAAGATGTAGGATGCCGACAACCCCGACGCAGAAAATCACATCGTGGATGAGGCAAAGAGTCGCAGAGATTGCATATTTAAATTCAAACCTGATGGTGATGTAGATCAAGATGCAAAGAAGAGCAATGCAAATTCCAATGATCGCATGGGTTCTCATAGTATCTGACATCTGTCCGCTGATGGCGGTCCAGTTTTGATCCAAGTCTTGAAGCACTTGAGGTGCAAGTTGAATATGAGAAGCTTGCAAGGTACTGACAATCCAGGTGATCTTAGGATTGGTTTCAAAAGGATAAGTCGCTTCTGTTGCGTCATTAGAAACTGGCATACCTGCAAAAGGGCGCCCCAGTTGTTCTAAGCTGCTGCTTAAAAAAATACGAACATTATTTGAGGGATAGAGTTCACGGATTTGGAACTCTTGCGTCGTGAGCCCTTGGGTTGCCAGAGCCTTTTCAACTTCTGTGCGGTAGCTATTTTTACCAGAGACAGGAAGTTCTACTGTCAATGCATAGCCGCCAGTAAAGTCCATGCCGAGAATAGTCTGACGCTGTGTTACAAGCAGGTATGATCCAATGAGAATTACAATCGCTGAGACCAGGACAGTCGGTTTAGTGAATTTCAAAAAATTAAAATGAGCGCCTTTAATGAAATTAACCATTTTTAACTCTTTATGCTGAGGATTTTGAACCCACCAGGTGAAGAAGAAGCGTGTTACAAACAAAGCGGTAAATAAAGAAGAGACAATACCGATGATCAAAGTTACAGCAAATCCTCGGATAGGTCCCGCATCAAAGTGCATCAAGATGAGTGCTGCAATTAAGGTCGTAATATTAGAATCGACAATCGCAGAAAGAGCTTTTCGGTAACCAGCATGGACAGCGGCGGCAATACGGCCTGTGGCTGCAAATTCTTCACGAATCCTTTCAAAGACTAGGACGTTGGCATCTACTGCCATAGCAACGGTGAGGATGACGCCCGCAATGCCAGCCAGTGTTAAGGTAGCACCGAGGTTTTGCAGAGCGGCCCACATAATGAGTAGGTTGAAGATCACAGCTGCAGAGGCAATGACTCCTCCAAAACGGTAGTAGCCAATCATAGTGATAATCGCGAGGGCTAAGGCACAAACAGTGGCAATAATACCATGGAGCCTCTCTTGTCCTCCGAGTTCAGGACTGACGTTTTTTTCAGAAAGGATACGAGGTGTAAAGCTAAGAGATCCGGCCTTGAGGTCGGCCTCAAGTTTGTTGATTTCTCGTTGGGTAAAGCTTCCGGTAATAGAAGCGCTATCTCGCAGAGTTGAATCGAGTGTTGGCGCTGTGATCACGGTGCCATTGAGAATCACGGCCATACGCCAGCCATGGCCTTTTGAATAAGCTTCGAGGGGCGTACCTGCAATTTTTTCTTTAGAAAATTGGGAAGTCCAAGCTTGGAGATCATCACGAGGGCTAATCGTGAGGCCATTCTTAGCGGAGTGAGATCCTTTGACTCCAAAAGCTAAGAAGTTTCCTTTAGAAGGATCGTAAGAACCATGGACGTTTTCGAGATTTGCACCTTCAAGGGCATAATTACGGAAGACGACTAAAAGAGGATGCGTCTGACCATGCCAGTCGGTGAAATCATCGCCTCTGAACATCGAAATCTTTGAGAAAGTTTCATCGAAGTTAGAGCTAGAGCTCATCTCTTGCGGGTGGGCAAGACGAAGGCCATTTTCATAAAGAGTTTTAGCAGCGGCGCTGCGAGGTTGCACAGCATCGGGATTAGTTGATTCACCATAAAGATGGCGCCAGGCAATAGCATTGATTTCCTCAACATCTTTTCTATTAGTGACAACGGCTTCATTCCAAATATCTTGGAGGAAACGGTGGGTCGCATCTGCCAATGTCTGATTAGTCATGAACTTTTCATTCACGATATGGAAATACATTGAAGAAGCTTTAACGAGATCGGTAGCAGAAAGTGATTGCGATCCTGGGAAATCGAGGGCAATGCTATTTCCTTCTTGGCGGATGCTCACTTCAGACACGCCCATTTTGTTGACGCGGTTGTACAGTTCATTGATCCCTTGGCGGATATCGGCCTCATTGGTCACGACGCGGTTATTGTTGTCACGCAATTCAATTTGGACGGTTTTGCCGCCGGAGAGATCGAGGCCCCAACGGATGACTTTACGTTCATCGCCGCGGAAATACTTCATACAGCTGAGCTTGATATTATCCCAGAGAACATTCGAGGTCGGAGCGGGAATATCATACTTGGATGTGCCTCTTAAATCGACTTGGGCAGCTCGATAATCATCCCGCCATTTGAGAAGATCTTCATGGAGGCTATTACCAATTTTATTTTCGGTGAGGATCCGTTGCTCGACATTAGAAAATTCCAGAAGAGCGTATCTTTTAGTCCCATAGACAGAGAATCTTTCGCGGGTAGCTTTAAGAATATCTTGGTAATAATCTTCATGTTCAAAAACAAAGTCGGATTTGAACTCGGGAGCAATGGGATAAGCTCCACCGGAATAACCTGTGAACCTATTTTTTTGCAGCATGGAGCGAAGCTCATTGAAATCGCGGATGAACTGCTTTGCAGCATCGGAATCTTGATTCTCAAAACGCTCTAAAATTTTATCAATGCCCTTGGCAACAACATAGATAGAATTCATTTTGAAGCCCTTCGGAGGCATTTTGCTCTGCATCGAAGGTGCAAAAACGACAAGCCCTAATTTTTTTTGATCCGCAGGCAGCGATTGATAAGTCTCATAATCCCAAATAGGGAATACGGCACGCTGCAGGTCAGGATGCTGAGGCAGCCAGTTGGTGGCAAGTGTTGTGCGTATTGTTTCGGCTTCGGTCTTGGCAATATTATAAAGGCGCATAGCCAAAAACGTTTTGCTGTCAGGAAGCTCGCTCAGCTGAATCTCAAAGCGGTCGAAGTAAGGTTTAATTTTTTCGCCGGCTTGTCGAGACAAAGAGGCAATATCATTATAAATAAGTTGGTCGATCTGATCGCTCTTGTTCCCTGCTGTCAGATTATCTTTTAGCTGTTGTACATCAGGATAAAGGTTCAAGATAATCCTCTCGCTATCCCAATCAATGGTCATCGATTCAATAAAAGGATGGTGGCCTGTTAAAGGGATGATTTGTTGAGTGCCAGTAACGGAGTCTTTCACAGCCGCTTTCATGGTTGTGAAATTTAGTGGAGTCCTGCCTGCAGAAAAATCTGCAATATGTTTTTTGATAAGAGCCGCTGAATTGATCAGGAGATTTTCACGATTATTAAGCCATTCTAGCCTTTGCTGTTTGACAGTCTCGAGGTATTTTCCTTGTCCGACAAGACTTTCTTTTTCTTGAGACAGGGTGATCCTTTCCAAACGGACTTGGTCTTTGAGCCTTTCAAGTGTATTGATCCACTGCTCGATGAATTGCCGTTGATTGGCCACTTCGATTTGAGAAAAAGAGGCGAAATATCTTTTTGCAGCAGCTGAATTTTCATCGAAAACCTTGGTAAAGTTCAAAATATTCTGCGATAACATGAAAAGAAGATCTTGCGCTACGGGGTCTTGCAAATTTCCTAAAGAAGTTTGGATCAGAGAGGCATTTTCAGAAGTTCCTCCTGCGCTGGTGCCTAAAAACACTACGCGGTCGTCAATAATGGCACGATAGAAATCAGTCGGGCGTCCCTCTGCATCGCGTTTAGTTCCGAATTGAAAATAGTTTTGGACTGTTTTAATATCAAAATGAACAGGAATTCGGCGTTGTACAACAACAGTTTTACTCATTAGATCTCGATCGTAGATGTCGAGCTGTGCTGGTACGAATCCGATCAAGCTTCCGGCACGCGGAAGGTAATGCCTAAATTTTTGGGCTTCTGCGTGGTCCTTAAATTTAATTTGGGCGAATTGAGGATTAGAAGCATCAAGAGCAATCGATAAAGGTTTTAGTTTTAAAAGTTTGCAAAAAGATTCAAGCCAGTCTAGAGATTCACTTTCTAAAGAGTTAACACGCTGTGCTATATCAGTCGAAATTTTTTCTGCCCTCTTTTGATCGATCGGGGATCCCAGAGGTTTGGAGTAGAAGAAGACGGTCGGCAAGATGTTGTAAACGGTCAAAAAAATGACAGCGGCAATTAAAAAAAGCTGCCATCGTTTAGGTCTTTCCATAGCTCTATCCTTTCAATATAAATTAAACCCTGAAGAATACCTTGATCTCTTTGATTCTGTCCAGTCAAGACTACTTAATTAAGGGGTCATTCTTAAAATTTTAATGAAAGCTCCTTCCCACATGTGGCATCAAGAGAAAAATTAAATTCATTATCAAAGTCATTCCTTCCAAATAAACCCATTGCTATAATTACCTGCTATGTCAAATGCCACAATGGTTGAAGTGCAGTTGGACGAGGGCCAAAAAATATCTTTAGATCCTGAGGCAGCAAGAAATATGGAACAACGACAGGCTATGAAAATAAAGGGGAAAAGGTCACAATGCCTCGCTTGCTTGTAGAAAATTTTAAAGATGCTCAACCATTTTATAAAACGGTACCAGGATGGAAAACAGCCAAGGATCACTGCAAGACGATCGAGGACTTATCCGTCTTGGTTCAGCGCTATCTCGAACACTTAGAAGAGCTCTGGCAAGCGCCCCTGCCAACTATTTTAGCGGGGCTGGAGCAAGAAGCAACTATGCAAAGGAAAGTATGAAGACCCTGCCAGCCCAGCAAGAAGAACTTAAGCTAGATCCCCATCAAATTCCGAATCATGTGGCGATCATTATGGATGGCAATCGGCGCTGGGCGAAAAGAAAAGGCTTACCTGCCATGGTCGGTCATTGGAACGGAGCGGAGTCTCTTTCAAGGATTGTTGAAAATGCAGCCTCCTTAGGGATAAAGGTGCTCACCGTCTATGCCTTTTCAACGGAAAATTGGAATCGGCCTAATGATGAAGTTGATTCCCTTATGCGGCTTTTTCAGATGTACTTAAACGGTTATAAGGATCGGATGATCCGGGAAGGAGTGAGGCTTGCTACGATTGGAGACCCTCGCCGGCTTTCCCCTGAAGTCAAGGAGACCCTGGCAAATGTCAAAAGAGCCACTGCTGGAGGCGATCGGATCGATCTTGTGATTGCTGTCAACTATGGCGCTAGAGATAATATTAGAAGAGCGACAGTAAGCATTATCGAAGATTGTTTGAGTGGAAGAGTGAATAAAGATGATATTTCTGAGGCGTTGATTGCCCGTTATTTAGACACAGCCCCTTGGGGTGACCCTCAACTTTTAATACGAACGAGCGGTGAAAAACGTCTAAGTAATTTCTTACTATGGGAAGTTTCTTATGCTGAGGTTTATATTACCGAAACTTTATGGCCTGATTTCAATGAACAGGAGCTTATCAAGGCCATTGCTGAATATCAGAAACGAGAGAGGCGTGTTGGATGCTAAAGTTTAATCGAAAAAATGAGTTTTATAATCGTCTATGGGTATCGGCAATTGTAGTTTCAATTGTCACCTTTTTAGTCACATTCGCTTACCATCCTTGGGCTAATGTTCTCCTCATTTTAACAATCGCCATCTTGACAGGCATCGGTGTTTGGGAATATGCGCAGCTGGCTAAAGCCAAGGGAATCCAGCCCGCTACCAAGTTAATGATTAGCATTGCTGTCTTGGAAGTTTTGGCTTTCTATATTTCGCTAGCTTACCCTCAGTGGTCCAAATTGGCCCTTATGATTATCGTTCTAGGGTTTATTTCCTTTTTCCTTGTCCATTTTCGGGATCCAGAAAATGCTCTTTTGAATGTTGCTGTCGAATTGTTCGGCATTTGCTATTTGGCCATCCCTTTTAGTTTTATCTTGGCAATTCTTTATCCCCGGCATGAATTTGCCGATGGAAGATGGTGGCTTTTTTATTTAATCGCTGTCACAAAAATCACCGATGTCGGCGGTTATTTTGTCGGTAAACTTCTTGGAAACCATCCTCTCGCGCCTCATTTAAGCCCTCGCAAGACCGTAGAGGGAGCCATCGGCGGCTTTTGCTTTGCCGTGGCGCTAAGTCTTGTTTTCTGTACATTAGGCCGTACCGTCGGTTGGGAGCTCTCTTTCTGGCATGCAACATGGCTTGGAATGATCATTGGTGCTTTAGGCCAAATTGGTGATTTGGCAGAGTCGCTTTTAAAACGAGATGCAGCTGTCAAAGACAGCAACAGAATCCCTGGTATAGGAGGTGTATTGGATCTTCTAGACTCAGTGCTCTTTACATCGCCCGTCGTTTACTTTTTCATAAGATCGATATGATAATTACAATAGACGGTCCTGCAGGTACAGGTAAAACAACAGTCGCTCGAAAAGTTGCTGAGCGTTTAGGACTGCCTTATTTCGATACGGGGGCAATGTACCGTGCCGTCGCTTTTTTAATTTTACATCAGAAAATTCCTCTATCGGATGAGAGAAGGATTTCAGAGCTGCTGAACGATTTTGAATTTGAAATTCGGGATCAAGGGAATGAAAGAAGATACATTGTTAATGGACAAGATGTAACGGAGGTAATCCGTTCACAGGCGGTCACAAATATCGTTTCCCCTGTCTCAGCTTTGCATGTGGTTCGTGAAGCGCTTTGGGAAATTCAACGAAAATTTGCTGCCAAAAGAGGTGGAGTTTTTGAAGGGCGTGATATGGGCTCTGTCGTTTTTCCTAAAGCTCTTATCAAGATTTTTCTCACTGGACGGCCTGAAGTTCGTGCTGAGAGACGCCTTGCCGAACTTAAGGAAAAAAGACCGGATGAAGCTCGTCAAACTAATCATCAACAGATGCTCGAAGAGATCATGCGAAGGGACCAAATTGATTCCTCGCGCGCTCTTGCTCCGCTGATCTGTCCTCCTGACGCCTATGTCATCGATACTTCCAACATCGCTATCGATGAAGTCGTCGAAAGGGTTATCGAATATAAAGAGAAGAAAAACTTAAAGCCTGCATGGATGCAGACTAAAAGGATTACTTTTCTTTATCGCATGGTCATTTTTTTTGCTTGGCTAGTCGGAAAGATATTTTACCGTTTGAAAGTCTATGGCCATGAACATTATTATCCTCGCGGAGCTATTTTAGCTGCTAACCACACCTCCTTTTTAGATCCGCCCATTATTTCAGCTTGCTGGCCGGAAGAAGTCCATTTTCTTGCCCGTCAAACCCTTTTTAAGAATCCTTTTTTTGGAGCATTAATTCGGAACCTTAATACCCACCCCGTCAGCGGAGAAGCAGGTGATATTGGTGTGATGAAAACGATCCTTTCTCTCTTAGAGCAGGGAAAAAAAGTTGTTTTGTTTCCTGAAGGAACTAGATCCAAAAATGGGGAACTCCAACCCTTCAAGCACGGTATCAGCATGCTGGTTGCCCGGTCTAAATCTGCACTCATTCCAGTTTATATTGATGGAGCCTATCGGGCATGGAGCCGTCATCAAAAATTTCCTCGGCTTTTTGTAAAAGTGACGTGCATTTTCGGAACTCCAATCACCTGGGAGTCTTTTTCCCATCTCGATAAAAAAGAAGCGCAGAAGCAAATTGCTGAAAAATTACACGCTGATATTTTAGGGCTTAAAAAATGGTTTGAAGACGGAGCTCGTGGCATTCTTCCTTAAATTACTTTTTTTCCACCACTCTATTGGCTGCTCAGGAGACTCCGAAGACAGACCCCTATCTAATCCAAATTGATTATCAAAAACTTGGTTACTATCGTATAGGAGTTGTTAAGAAGCTTTACGGTGAACATAACTCTATTTTCATGCGAAAAAACTTAGCTGAGAAATAACCCAGCAAAGTTGCACTTTTTGGCTCTTTAACAAAGAGTAAACAAAGAAGTCATTTTTAGAGGTAAATTAGCTATCTATGTCCATCAAGCCATTGAATCAGCAGCGAAATTGCCGCCCGCGGAATTTTGCAGCAAAGTGCTTCGTTTGCAAATAATAGCTCAGGAAATGGCCGATATTATCATTTGGATGAATTCGTCAAACGCATCAAAAGACACTTGCACACCAATCATTGTAACTCTCCTTATGTCATGGCTGGAGCCCCTTCCAATAAATCTCATCTGGGTTATAATGTAGCCGAGAATATGAGTGGAGTTTCTTATTTTTAAGACAATAAGAAACCCAAAACATGGATCTCTATAAAGGAGGTGATATGTTAGCGCTAGAAAAAAAGATTCAAATTAGAGCCGCTAAAAAAGCCGATATAGAATGGATCAATCAAAGATATGAAGAAATCGATTTCATTCCTTCAATTTTTGAAAAAGAAGTTATTGGAGTAGCGGAATACCAAGGTCAGAAGGCTGGAATAGCACGGTTAGTGACACTTGATGAACTCAATGTTGAGCTCGGAGGGTTGTATGTCTTCGAGCCGTATCGTGGCAATGGGATTGCTAAAGAGCTTGTCCAATTTCTTCTTAAGCAAGCCCATCTTTTTCAAACAGTTTATTGTATTCCTTTCGAATATTTTGCCTCTTTTTATATGCAATATGGGTTTGACTCCTGCTCTAATTTAGAAGAGGTTCCTCGGGATATTGTTGCAAAATATCACTGGAGTAGGAAGCAATATCCAAAGCCGACTACACTATTGTTCTTACAGAAATTGCGTTATGCGCCGTTTCCTTTCTTGTAAGTTTCTAGGCGGTTGAACCAACCTTTGAGCCATTTCTCTTCCTGTCTTTCAGGAGGAGCATTCTTTACTCTTTGGACTAGGACTTTCTTGGCTGCTTCCACAAAATCTGTGACAACAGATTTTGAAAAGGTAGGAATAGCCTCTAGGACTTGAAGCAATCCCCAACCTTGTCCTTTATAGGTCTCAGTGGGAGAGGTTCCTTCACCTTTGAAATTTACATAGTCAATTAATGCGTAGAGTCCTTGAGGATCATTTGCAAGTTTATTGAACGTTGTAGTGATCTTCTCTTTGTCTGGCGAAGATAATTTTTCAATCATTCGAGGAAGGGCTTTTTCCAGGCGATTGGCAATGAATATCGCTTGAAGGTTCCGAGTATCAAAAAGAAATTGCCTGAGCTGGCTCATCTTTAGACTATGGATCTGCTCGTAAAATTCTTCTCGCGAATTCCAAGGACATATATTTGCTGTTTGCAGCCAGGCAGGCATCTTGACTTTTTCATTTTGCAGAAAGGCTAAAAGAGGAGGAAAGCCTTCTTGGAAGCGGTCCTTTTTTCCTGCAGGGTACCAGATAAAGTGACCGATACCTAGGGAAGGAAAATTTTCATTTTTGCCCCAATGGGTCAGGCCTTCAAGGGTCCCGCCGCACTCGTTCTGCCAGATCTTCACCCCAATCTGCTGGGCAGCTTCCGGGGAAATGGAAATCGCAAAGGTATTTCCAATCAAAAGCGAGAAGAGTAATAATTTTTTCATATTTGCGGCCAAGAGGACTTGAACCTCCACCGAGTTGCCCCGACTAGAACCTGAATCTAGCGCGTCTGCCAATTCCGCCATGGCCGCAGAGTAGAATATTATAGGGTGAACTTGCTTTTTCTGGAATCACTTGTTACAATGATATCTTGAGGTTAATATGAGCAATCTAAAACAAGTTACTGAAGATACGTTTGATGAAGCAATAAAACAAGGCATTGTACTCGTCGACTTTTATGCCGACTGGTGCGGTCCCTGTCGGATGATCGCCCCTCACCTCGAGGCTCTTTCAACAGAACTCCAAGGACAAGCCTCTATCGTCAAATTGGATGTTGATCATGCTCAACGGATTGCCTCGACTTATCAAGTCAGTTCCATCCCCACGCTCATTCTTTTCCGTGACGGAAAAGAAACGGGCCGTATCGTAGGCGTACGTGATGCTAAGGCTCTAAAAGAATTTATTTTATCTGCTAAGAAATAGTTACTGACAGCTCGATTAAAAGAGTCATTCGTCTTAATTCTATATGGCTCTCATTAAGCTTAGAATTCATATGGCTATCTTTAATAGAGCTATCCATAAATATGAAGGGTTAATTATCTGTCCAGCCTAGGACATCACGGATGATCGACCAGCGTCGTTGCTTAGGGGTGGCGTTTTCTGTTTTACCCAGAACCCACAAGTCGTATTGTTCTTGGGTAAAGTGTTCATTTTTCTTCAATAAAAGCCATTGATTAAGATAGCAGAGCATCTGATCGGAGCCGAGGGCTACGGCATAACCGAGGCTATCTTGGGAAATACCGGGCTTGGGGATAACAACAGCAAAGTTCGGATAATTCAAACTCCAAGCAATCGATTGAGGCTCTCCCCGGAGCAGGATATCATTGGGATAATTTTGCACATAGTCTTCATAATTATTGATCACTGCAATTTGATCAGCAGGGACAAGAGAACGGGCTAGAGCTTCATAGGAGGTTCCTCTGTGGACGACGAGTTTTATCTTAGGATTTTTAATGATATCATTGAGCGAAGTATAGAGATGACTGAATTTTTTCCGCATGACAAATACCAAGCGAGACTCAAGATAAGGATAGGAAAAGCACATCTTTTTAAGCCGGTGCTCAGTGATAGAAACTCCTGCCATTGCAATATCGTAAAGTCCTGAATTGAGTTCTTCTGCAAGTTGGCTAAAATAAATCGGCACTAATTCTAAATCGCACTGAAGGTCGTGTGCTAAAGTATAGGCAAAAGACATATCGTAGCCGATCATTTTTTTATTAGAGCCCTGGAAACTGAAAGGGATCATTTCAGGATTGTAGCCGACACGCAGAACTTTGGATTGAAGGATGCGTGTAAAAGTGTCTCCTGACCGGGGAGTAGGAAGGACATCCTGATAGGTATAAACTTTAACTTTTACGGGAGTGTTGATCTCAAGGTCGCAGATACTCTTTGTTGGATTGGAGATCGATGGAAGCAAGATCCAAGATTTAAAGACAAAAAAGAAAATCCCCACGGGAATTAATGTTGTCGCTGATTTTCGGATAATAGTGCCCCATTGCCAGCGGATCAATCCATGGCAGGCCAGAGCTATTAATAATGCGAGGCTGGAGATTTCCATGACAGAGACCAGAGATTGAAATCCGGCAGTGAACGGAAGGGTGGTGAGGTAGGTATCAATGGCATTCAAGGGCAGGCCCAGTGAATCTAGAAGGAAATTGAGGGAATTGATCCAAGAGCCAAGGCCGACGGCTCCTAGGCTGGTCAAAAATGTCGTGATAAAGAGTTGGATCTGCGACATAAAAGAAAGTGGCATGTGGTAGAAGATCGATATAAAAAAGACAAAAACAGTGATAAAGAGAGAACCTAGAGGAAGATTAAAAATAATTGAGACAATCCCTTGCACCTGGTCTTGGAAGACAGCATCTTTTTTATAGAGTTTTTCCGATTCTCGTTTGATGAGCTCGATAATAAAAGGAAGGGTCACAATCACGACGTTAGTGGTAAAAGCCAGAAGCATAATAGGAGCTAAGTCTTTAATCCATCTTGTAGCAGGGAGCGAGGTCAGCATAGCAACGATCCGAGGAATAATCCAAAAAACCAGCAGGCAAATACAAAGAATATAAAGGATCAGGTAAGTGCTAATTTGTTTGACGGTTGCAGTTTGTATTGTTCCCACGCGGTCTGCAATGATCAAAAAAGTGC
>WUUC01042732.1_pt1 | contig 16629 bp, 10 predicted proteins | sample 6278441 | NCBI WGS metagenome assembly WUUC01 (sample SAMN13675441, study PRJNA597444) | soil metagenome | isolation source: soil | place: USA: Washington | collected 2017-10
TAAACGAAAAATCAATCACAAAGTACTGAATAATCGAATACTTTATTCTCCACTCCTTTCCCAGACACACACTAGGCTAGCTCAATGCAACGTTACTGCGGACCATCCGGAATGAATATCGTATCCAACGACTAGAAAACCTGGATGGGCCGTGCGTTTCTCACGTGCATAGACTTTCTCCTGCTTGAACGCGGTTCACTCAGCTTTTAACGGGATGATTCGCCGCCGTCCTTCACCGCAGGTTCGATTCTACGCCGCGAAAAACATCCCGTACAGCAGCATAGGCGAGCTTAGGCCGGCGATACTCGTCCAAGGTGCCTTTATTATTGAAGGCCCGCGGCCGCTTCAATGACCAGCCGCCCCCGTAGGTGCGTACATCGCTAAAGTGCCACAAAGCTATTCCACAGCAGCGCGGATGGGTCAGCGCCTCGACGCACGCCCGGCGCAGGTATTCGGCCTGATACTCTTCCGTGAAAAAATCGTGGTGCGGATCGCGCCAGCCATAAAGCCCTTCGGCGCCGATCTCCGAAACGAGAATCGGTTTTTCGCCCAGACCCACCGCGTCGATGTGCTCGAAACACTGATGCATCGACGGCGCCACCAGATCGAGCGGAGCGTCGTGCCCTTCGCAGTTATACCACCCTGGATAAATGTTGATGCTAACGAGATCGACGAGGTCGAGATACTTGTCGTTCATCAAGAACATCGTCGCGAAAGTAACCAGCCGGCTGGGATCGAGCGCCTTTAGTTCGCGAATCGTATCCGTGAGCACCGGACGCACATACCCCTCGTCCGTGCCGGCCTCGTTCAGGAAGCCCCACATAATAATCGACGGGTGATTATAGCTGGCCCGCACCATCGCGCGTAACGCCCGCCGGTGATCGCGGACGAATTTCTCGCTCGCAAACGTCTTCGCCCGCTGGCCCCAGCCAAGATTTTCCTCCCACACGAGAAATCCGAGTTCATCGCACAACGACAGGAAACGCTGGTCCTGCGGGTAATGGGAGCCGCGCACGAAATTACACCCGAGATCGCGTAGAATCCGCAGATCGGCGAGCATCTGCAACGTCGGCGTGCACGGCCCGAAATTCGGATGCCACTCGTGCCGGTTATACCCGCGGAGTTGCAGCTTCTCGCCGTTTAACCAGAGCTGGCCGGCGCGCGCCTCGATCCGTCGAAGTCCGAAACGCACCGCAAAATCGTCCATGTCCTTGCCCGTTTTCCCATCGCCCGACCCGGCCGCGGTCAATGCCACGCGCAATGCATGCAGTTGCGGCGTATCCGGCGACCAAATCCGCGGATTCGGCACCGACAGCCGGAGCCTCACCCATCTGTCCTTCACCGGCACCGCGCGGTGCAACTGCGCCGGCTGATCGTCAAACTGCGTGCTAAACGTCACACTCGTGGACGCCTCGCCCGCCAGAGCGACCGCCACCTCCACTTCGCCGTCGCGATAACCTTCGAGGGGAGTCACCTGCACGGTGTCGATAAACGGCCCCCGGGCGGGCAGCACTTGCAGCGTCACTTCGCGCAAAATCCCGCCGTACTGATAGAAGTCGAAATACTCTTCGTGCATCGGCACGCGGTCGAAATCGAAACGATTATCCACCAGCACCGCCAGTTCCCGCCGCTCCTGAGCGGCGGCCGGCACCCCGACGACAAACGGCGCGTAACCGCAGGCGTGCTCCGCGAGCGCCACGCCGTCCACGAAGATGCGCGACCACATCGACACCGCGCCGAACATGAGCTGAGCGGGTTGACCCGGCGGCACCACGAAGCCCGTGCGGTAAAGCCCCGCGCCGCGCTTCCCGGCGTAATCGGGCTGCGCGTCAAACGCCGACGGCACGAGCATCTTTTCCCCCACCCTCACGGCCTCGGGCCGAACCGCATCGAGGTCGACGCGTCCGAGGAACACGAAGTCCCAAAGCCCATCGAGAGAATAGACGGGCCGCGTGGCGGGCACCGGAGGGAAAGCAGGGAAGGTTGACATGGAAAAGAGGTTAAAATCCGCGCGCTCTATAGTGGCGCGACGTAGCCGGCGGGCGTGCCCCCGCCATTAAGTTTCCAGTGATGACGCACCCGCGCCATGCACAGCCAGGAGAGTCCATACACCGCCGCGAGCATGAGGTTGACGAAGCGATACGGCGCGATCGTCACGTCGCCCACCACCGGCACCGAGAGAACATAATTGAGACCGCTGGCCTTCAACGCATCGAGCGCCCAGCCCGCAAACGGACTGATCACCACCGCGATCGCGAGCGACTGCACCAGCACATTTGCCGAGCCGAGCTGCGCAAAACGCTCCTGGTTAAAAATCTCCTGCGCCAGCGCCATCTGCCCGAGCATCACGACCCAATACAGCACGCCGGTGATCATCGCCGAGGCGAAGAAACTCGCCGGACCGACCACGATAAAAAATGAAGCGGCATACGAAAACGCGCTGGCCACCAGGGAAACCGATAACATGCGAATCGCCCCGAACCGATCGATGAGTTTTCCGACCGGATAAGCCGCCGCGAGCCACACCAGCGCAGGCCACGAGAGAAAACGCCCCACCTGGTCGAGCGGCATCCCCAGTTCGCGTTGCGGAAAAAATATCAAAAATCCGGATACCGGGATCGCCGAATAGATAAGCAGCCGCGCGGCGTAGGTCCACCGGTAGATCGGCTGCCGGAAGCTCTCGATCAGAAACGTCCGGCACGCGTGAATAAACGGCCAGCGTCCGATCGCCGCGTCCGCCGGCCGCACATGCTCGACCACCGGCGGATAAGTCCCCTCTTTCACAAAAATACAAAGACCGAGGAATCCCAGGAAATTCAGCAACGCGATGCCGACAAAAATGGGCTTCGAATGCGTCTCTGCCAGGCCCAGCAACCAATAGGTGATCACGAACGTGGCGAGCGCGCCGAAGATGCGGAAAAGCGCGAGAAACCGCCCCATGTGACTACCCGGCACCACATCCTTGAAAAGGTTGAAGAACATCGTCGACGCCGCCGCCTGGAAAAAACGATACGCCACCACCAACACGCCGAAGCATAATATCACCGGCGACGTCGAGCAACGTTCCAGCCACGGTGCGACCGCCTCGAGTCCCATCAGCCAGGCGGCGATCTCAGGCGCGAACGGCGTCAATCCCAGCAACAGCGACACAAACGGCGTGGTCCAAAAAATATACGGGATGCGCCGCCCCCAGGGGCTTCGCGTGCGATCTGAACGATACGACACCACCGGCATCACGATCAACTGCATGAGCGCCGTGAGTGAACTCACGATCAACGCGATCTCCGTATCGGTCGCCCCGTGTTGCTTGAGGATGATCGGCAAAATCCTCGGCTCGATCGAATCGGCGAGCACGAATACCACATCGCCCGTCAGCAGCCAGAAGAACAGCTTGCGCAGACCTCCCGGCGTATACGATAGCGAGCCAATCCGGTAAACGGGTTCTGGCTTGAGGGCCGACGACAAGCTCGGAGCAGGCGGGTTCATCGAACGAAGCGGGAGGGGGGATTGCGGCCGGGACAACCGATCGCGGCGGGCGCTGGCGGGATCTCAGCATCGCACTTGCCGGCAGGAAAGACTCGCTCCATTTATATCGATCAATGCACGCGAGTCCCATCACCATGCGCGACATCGCCCGCCGCTGCGGCGTGTCGCAACCCACGGTATCGTTGTCCCTGAGCAACAGTCCGCTGATTCCCGAGCCGACCCGCCGCCGCATCCAGGCCGCAGCCGAGAAAATGGGGTATCGTAAAAACCCCTACGTCTCAGCACTCATGCGCACGCGGAAAAAACGTTCGCCGCACAACTCCGGCCCCGTCCTCGCTCTTGTGGACACCCAGCCCGTGAAAGGCGGCTGGCGCACGGCTTCGGCGACAATCCTGCGCCAGATGCGGCTCGGCGCCGTGCGACGTGCGCGCGAGCGCGGCTACGAACCGCAGGATTTCTGGCTCCATCAGGACGACATGTCCAACGCCCGCTTCGGCGACATCCTCAGCGCGCGGGGAATCCGCGGGATTCTCGTCGGCCCCAGCAGCAACCACGACCTCGTGCTCGAACTCGATTGGGAACAATTCTCGAGTGTGCGGCTCGGCTCCGCGCATTGCACTCCGACGCTGCACCGGGTCGTCAACGACCACTATCAATCCGCAATGCTCGCGGTCGAAGAGTGCCACCGACTCGGCTATCGGCGGCCGGGCCTCGTGATCGAGGAATCGCTCAACATCTGTCAGGATCGGCGCTGGGAAGCCGGTTTTTTTATCGCTTCTCATCACCTGCCCGATCTTCAACTGGTTCCCTCCCTGCGGCTGAGAAGCATATCTGATCGGTCCGCGATTCACGCTTGGGTAAAGCAGTACCGCCCCGACGTCATCCTTGACGCCACCGAAGGCGAAGTTTTGCCGCATTTGGAATCCGCCGGCTGGCGCGTGCCTCAGGAAGTAGGTTTGGCCAGCCTCGCGAGTCCCGGCGTCGATTCGCCGCTCAGCGGAACGGTGCAAAGCGGCGAGAACATGGGGGCTACCGCGATTGATCTGCTCATCCGCCTCATTGAAACGCACGAAACCGGGATTCCCGACTGCCCGATCACGCAATCCACCCCTTCGAGTTGGAACCCCGGACACACCCTTTTGCGTGAATCGACCATCCGGGCCCGAAGAAAACACCCGGTTAACCCACCCGCCCGCCAGATGGCTACAAAGTAACCCACTGGGTTACTTTATTCGTTCGACTTCGCCAACCCGACTTCGGTTGTTACTGGGACGGAGTTTCGGTTTTTCTGGCGGAGCGGATCTGATTCCGCCCTCTCGTGTCCGCTGCCGGAGTTTCCCGCGGTCACCGCGGACTTTTTCGATGCGCGGTGACAGCCTTATATGCAACGAGGCAGGTTAAAGGCCGCTCGCGTGACGCCAACAATCCATAACGACTGCCTATCAGGTGCCATTGCTTCTACGAAGCGCAGCCACCACTACATGAGTTCGCGCACGAAAGTCGGGATAGCACCAAACGCAGCGGCTTTCGCGGCGGGTTCTGATGGCCACCCTGCACAGCTCGGCGACAGTCCGCCGCATATGATCCTTGTCCATGCGACACCCGGGTACACGGTGACCGTGCGAACCGGCACGATTCCTACCACGAAAACCTGCTCGGCGAAGCAGACCGCCCGTTCCCGGATCTTCTGTGCCGGCACATTTCGGGCGGCATGGAACGCGCCGCGTTGCATGCGGATCTAGAAGCGCGCGTGCGGGATCGCGCGGCGCAGTAGAGTCGGTGGCGATCGAAGTCGAGGACAACGGCTGCGGGATCGCGCCGGAAAACCTGAACAGAATCTTCACCTACGGATTCACGACGAATGAAGGAAAGGCATGGCGTCGGGCTGCACGGCAGCGCCTGCAATGCGATCGAGCAGGGCGGCAAACTCACGGCCGCCAGCGACGGCATCAGTCGCGGCGCCCGGTTTCGTTCGAATTGCCGATTCGCTGAGGCACGGAGGCGCATGGTCTTTCGTTTTGGAGAGGAAAATTCGTTGCAGGAAACTCGCTTGCGAGCGAACGACTATGGGATCGTTCGTAAGCAAGCTTCCTACAAGGTTACAAAGCCAAAACGAAAGACCATGAGTGGAGGGTGGAGTCCCTGCGTTTTCCGCAAAAGTCCATCAACGCAGATTAATTATCTATACTACGGCTCGGGTTGCTCCGCTACGTTTCCAAGCCGCCGTACTGTCACTGTTGCCCGGTGCGACCTTCCGCTGACTCAGTGCAGGCGCGGCTCGTTCACCCCTGCGGTTCCCATGGCGTTACCCCCTCTCTCTCGAATGCGGTCGGAAAGCCGCCGCACAATTCTTCACAATGAAACTCCCCTCCCTCTCTCCTTTACTGGCCGCGCTCGCAAGCTTCACGGCTTCGGCGATGGCGAAACCCAATATCGTCGTGTTTCTCGTCGACGACTTGGGCGTCATGGACACGTCGGTGTCATTCCTGACGGACTCAAGCGGCAACCCGCAGCAGCACGCCCTGAATAACTACTATCACACACCGGCCATGGAGCGCCTGGCGGCGGGCGACATCCGCTTCAACAACTTCTGCGCCATGAGCGTGTGCTCGCCGAGCCGTGTCTCGCTGCTTACCGGACAAAACGCCGCCCGGCACCGGACCACGTTTTGGATCGATCCAAATAAAAACAACGGCGGGACGCATGGCCCGCCGGCCTGGCGCTGGGAAGGCCTGAACGAACGCGACGTCACGCTGCCCCGGCTGCTGCAAGCCGCCGGCTACCGCACGTTGCATGTGGGCAAAGGCCACCTCGGCCCAAAGGAAACGCCAGGCGCGGACCCGCGTCATCTCGGTTTCGACCGCAACGTTGCCGGCAGTTACATCGGGGACCCCGGCAGTTATTACGGCAGCGACAACTATGGCGGCAGTCTAAAGAAACCCCGGAATCCCGTGCCGCATCTGGAGAAGTATCATGGCACGGATACGTTTCTCTCCGAGGCGCTCACCCTCGAAGCGAAGGCGCTCGTCACCGAAGCGGTGGAAGCGAAAGAACCCTTTCTCCTACACCTGGCGCACTATGCCGTGCATTCGCCCTTCTATTCCGATCCGCGCTTCGCCGGGCGCTACCGGGAATCTGTGCGTCCGCCCAAAGCGCAGGCGTTGGCGACACTCGCCGAAGGGATGGACACATCGCTGGGCGACTTGTTGGACCACTTGGACACGCTCGGCGTGGCTGAGAACACGCTCGTGGTTTTCCTGGGCGACAATGGCTCCGACGCGCCGCTGGGCGATCCTCACGCGATCGCCTGCGCTGCGCCCCTGCGCGGCAGGAAAGGCACGCATTACGAAGGTGGCATGCGCGTGCCGTTCATCGCGGTCTGGGCTCGGCCGGCGGCCGATCATCCCGAACAGCGGCGGTTGCCGATTGCTGCGGGCTCGATCCAAAACCAGCAGGCGGCGATTCACGATATCTTCCCCACCCTGCTCGCCCTCGCCGGCGCGGACACTCCACCGGGGCACATCGTGGATGGCGCGCGACTCGACACACTGTTCACGGGGAAACCCGATCCGGCCCGCGAGGAAGCGTTCCTCATGCATTGCCCGCACGGCCGACACAACAGCGCCTACTTCACCACCTATCGCGAAGGCTCCTGGAAAGTCATCTATCACTACTTTCCATCCGCGGCTTCCGGGGGCTCCCATTACCAACTTTTCGACCTAGGGGGAGATCCGTCCGAATCCACCAATCTGGCGCAATCCCATCCCATCGAACTCCGCCGGATGATGGAGCGACTGATCGCCAGCCTCGAACGACATGAAGCTCTGTATCCAGTCATCGATGACGTTCCAGCCGCACAAGCCCGCTTGTCCGTAACGCGTTTTGGCCCCCCAACTCTCAAGTCTCGACTCTCAACTGGATATCAACGCCGCCTTCATTCCTCTGCTTTCAAACTGCAGCGTCTCTCGCCCGCTTAATTCTTCATCATGGCAACATTCACTCTCCGCTTCATCCCTGTGTCCCAGCCCTTGCGCCTCGCCGCCGGCGCCCTTCTTCTAAGCCTCTTGCCTGCTGTCGCCAGCGGCGCCGGTCCCTATCGCAGTCGTGACAATCCGAATGCCCAGACCGACCTGTACGAGGGCCATTACCCGGTTCCTTACCAGATTCCGACGCCGGAAGAACTGAAATCAACGCTCGCCACGCTGCATGCCTACCTCGACAGCGTCAGTCGTCCCTCATTGCGCGACGGGAAGACCGGCCCCCTCATCGATTCGCCGGCAGCGGCGAAGGGTACCGCCGAAGTGGACGGCGGACGGCTCTCTCCGCTTCACTACGCCACGGGCGTCGTCCACAACAGTATGCTGCTGGCGGCCGCGGCGACAGGCGACCGCCGCTATGCCAGTTTTACCACGGATCGGTTTCAATTTCTAACGGACCATCTGCCGTATTTCACCGCCGTGGCTGAGCGTGAAGGCGCAGTCGACAAGAACCCCTTCCGAAACCTGATCGTTCCGACGAACCTCGACGCCTGCGGCGCGTTGGGGGCCGCCATGATCAAGGCCCGACTCGAGGGATGGGGCCCTGACCTGGAACCTGTCATCCAGCGTTTCGCGAACTACATCCGCCACGGGCAGCAACGTCTGCCCGACGGCACCTTGTCGCGTCCCCGCCCCCATCCTGACTCCGTCTGGGTTGACGACCTGTACATGAGCGTGCCCTTCCTCGCGCAAATGGGCCGCCTGACGGGCGAGCGCGCCTACTTCGATGACGCTGCACGCCAGGTCATCCAGTTTTCCGCGCGGCTGCTCGAGCCCAACCTGGGATTGTTTGCGCACGGCTGGCATGCGGGAGCGCCGGGCAATGTCCCTCGCTACTACTGGGGGCGGGCCAACGGCTGGGCGATCGCCGCCACGGCTGAGCTGCTGGATGTGCTGCCGGAAGATCACCCGGCGCGACCCGAGTTGCTCGATATTTTTCGCACTCACGCGCGCGGCATCGTCGAACGGCAATCGGGCTACGGCCTGTGGCATCAAATGCTCGATCGCACCGATTCTCCGTTGGAGACATCCTGCTCCGGCCTGTTCGTCTTCGCGCTTTCTCGCGGCATCCGCCAGCAATGGATCAGCGCGGAAGATTACGGTCCGGCGACGCAGGCCGCGTGGAACGGCATCGCCTCCCGGATCACTTCGGAAGGCCGGGTCGAAGGTACCTGCGCCGGCACCAACTACGCCTTCGACATGGTTTACTATTATAATCGTCCGATGGTGGACGATTCTCACGGGTACGGTCCGGTCATCCTCGCCGCCTCGGAGATGCTGCGCCTCGTCCAGGACGAGCGGATACGGAAGCACTGGAGAAACTCGTACCTCTATTCGAGAGGATCGCGATAGCGCGTTCTGACGCTGCTCCGTCGGGTCGGCGGCGCGTCACCGGGCGATCCCGTTTCTCCCGCAAAATCACCGGCTTGAGGACAACGTCATGAACGCTTTCCATCCTTTCATCAGATCGCTCGCCGCCGGTTGTCTCATCGCCGGATTTGCGTGCGCCGCTGCCCCGCGTTTGGCGCTGCGGCGAATCCATTGGCAACGCCCGTTACCGCGCCCGTCTTCGGCCAGAATGGCCGGCACGTCATTGCGTTGAACCAGGTCGGCTACGAGACGCAGGCGCCGAAGCGTTTCACCGCGCTGCTCTCGCCGGACGGGGCGGCGTTCGAGGTTGTGCGCAACGAAAGTCGCGCCGCACTTTTCTCCGGCACGGTGCGCGGCCACGTCGGCGATTTCAGCGCCTTCCAGCCCGAGGATTCGATGACGGAATAGCGCGTCGTCCTCACGGGCGGGGGACGCGAACGCGCCGAAAGCGATCCCTTCGCCATCCGGCACTCGCTCTGGCAGGAGCAATTCTGGCCCGCGGCGGTGGACTTCATGATCGATTGCCGCAGCGTGCTCGGCAAGCATCCGTCGGCTTACGGCGGCAGCCCGTGGCGCGACGGCACGTATTATGATTTGCCGTGCCATCGCTCGTGACACTGTGGCTCGCCGATCGCGCCTTCCTGGAGGCGTTGCCGCGGCAGATCGACTGGCACGCGGAGAAGGCCCGCGCACTCGCCCCGGATTTTCCGTTCGACGCGGACAACAAGCACAGCGAAGGCGTGATGGAAGCCGTGCGCCGCTACTTTAACGAGATCGAGCCTCCCGCCGCCGACGCGCCTGATGTGGTAAAGATGATGCACTGGGGACTCGGTTACTACCTCGTCAAGCCGGTGAGCCAGGACCCGAGCAGGGATCCGTTGCCCGCGCAGATTCACAGCCAGACCGTCGAGATGTTTGCGTATGTGCTCTACGCATGGCCGGAATTGAAGACGTGGCTTCCGCAGTCGTTCTACGACCGCTGCCGCGATTTCGCGTTCGCCCACTGTGGCGTCAGCGGATTGCTCAAAGTCAGCCCGTGGTGGGACGCGAGCACCTACATTCCCGTCACGGACATGCGCGAGACCAACCCGATGGGCGGCCACCTTCATCCCTACAAAGGACGTCACGCGATCGGCCACTCCGTCCAGCCCAACCGCCTCATGCATGAGGTGGCGAAGCGCGAAGGCCGCTCCAATGCGGACGACTACCTGAACGCGGCGCAGACGCAGGCCCGTTGGATCGTCGAGCACGACGTCACCGCGCGCATCGAGCTGACGCGCGGCGCGATCTGCGCATCGCCCGGCAGCGAGCAATACCCGCTCAACCCCAAAGGACGTTTCCGACACCCGGAAGGATGGGTGAATTTCAACGCCGCGTGGAACGTCGCGCTTGCCACATGGGAAACCAACCGCCGTCAGCAGGCGGAAAGCGCATCGAACGCCACGAGTGACACCCGCTTCCAATGATCCTCGATCACTTCACTGACACCAGACGCCCACTGCACCGCGAAGCGCACGACGCCTACTCCTGCCGCGCCCGACACCTCATCTAAAACACCTTCGCTTCCCTCGAATCCTTACGCCGCTCCTCCATCTACTACGATCATACCGCAGCCTCGTTTCTTTCGACTGCGTCCTCCACTGGCTCAAATGAGATTGAAGACGTCCCCTAGCCTAGGGAAATCGCGCCTGCTCACTCGCTCGTCAGCGTGATCTCCGCAGGTGCGAGGCCTTCGCCTGTCGCCTTCAGCGTGATCGCGCCAGTCTGTCCCGGCTTCGTGCGCACGATCACGAGCGCGAGGCCGTTGAAGGCTTTACGCTCGGGCGCCTGGAACGACTCAAAGCTCGTCGGATCGCCATTGTCGGTCGCGAGGATTTCGCCCGGACCGGTCAGCGTGAACTTCAAGGGATTCTTCGCGCGCGGGATCATCAGGCCGTCTTTGTCGGCGACCGTGACGGCGACAAACGACAGATATTGTCCATCGGCGCGAAGCGTTGCGCGATCGGCTGCGAGCATGAGCTTCGCCGCGGCACCCGTCGTACGCTTCACGGACTCGGCCCAGATCGTGCCGTTTTTATAGACGACCACTTTGAGTTCGCCCGGCTCGTACTTCACCTCGTTCCAACGGAAACGGTACTCAAGCGCACCGCGTTTAAGACGGCCTTGGGATTTTCCATTGAGGAACAACTCTGCTTCATCGCCCGACGAGTACACGAAGACCGGCGTGATTTCGCCGACGCGATCCGGCCAGTTCCAATGCGGGAGGATGTGCGCCATCTTCAGCTCCGGACGCCACCGCGCCTGATAGAGGTAATAGCGATCCTTCGGGAAGCCCGCGAGGTCGATGATGCCGAAGTACGAGCTGCGCGACGGCACCAAAATCTTGCCGAGTTCAGCGAGTTCCTTCGCCGCGCGTTCACGATCCGCGGGGTTGGCGTAGTTCATCAAATTCGTGGCATCCGCGTTGTACGGCGTTGGCTCGCCTAAATAATCGAAGCCGGTCCAGACGAACTCGCCCATGACGAAGGGATTTTGGTCGAGTCCGCGCCATTCCGTATCGGACGTATGCGCCCAGCGCGCGGCGGAAAGATCGTGGCTGCTCATTTGAAAATCAGAGCGGCCTTCGAGTTTGTCGTCCGAGACCGGGAAGAAATATTCGCCGCGCGTGCTGAGCGTGGACGCGGTTTCCGCGCCCATCTGCATCACGTGCGGGTGACGCTTCCGCAGCGGGGCGTACTCGCTCGGCTTGTAGTTGTAACCAACGACATCGACGACGCGCTGGAAGCCGTTGAAGCCGGACTGGATATTATTGAAGCCGCCGACGACCGCACGGGAGCTGTCTTCTTCGCGGACGATCGCCGCGAGATGGGCGGCGAGTTTCCAGCCATCGGGCGCGAATTGCTCGCGGACTTCGTTGCCGATGCTCCACTGGATCACGCTCGGGTGATTGCGGTCGCGGCGCATCATCGCGCGCAGATCCTTCTCGTGCCAGTCGTGGAAAACGCGGCCGTAGTCATCGCGCTTCTTGCCCATCGCCCAGCAATCGAACGGCTCGTCCATGACGAGAAAGCCCATGCGGTCGCAGAGTTCGAGCAGCTCAGGCGCCGGCGGATTGTGCGAGGTGCGGATGGCGTTGCCGCCCATCTCGCGGAGGATCTCCAACTGGCGTTCGAGCGCGCGCGTATTGATCGCCGCGCCGAGCGCGCCGAGGTCGTGGTGATTGCAAACACCGTGGAGCGGCACGCGTTCGCCGTTGAGAAGAAATCCGTTGTCGTCGGTGTGCTCGATGCTGCGAATACCGAAGGGCGTGAGCACGCGATCAACCACCTTGCCCTCATGCGACACCGTGGTCTCAGCGACGTAACGATTGCGCTCCTTGAGGCCCCAGAGTTTCGGCGAAGCGACCGCCATCGTGTGCGAAATATTCGCCTGACGCGCGGGCTCGACGCGGATCTGACACGCTTCGCTGGATACGACAGCATCGCCGACCGGCTTGCCGTAAGCATCGGCGGCGAAGAGTTTCACGCCGACCTGCACTTCGGCGCGGGCGGCTGTTTTATTATCGAGCGTGATGCCGACATCGACAGACGCGGACTCGCGCGTGATCGACGGCGTCGTCACGAACACGCCCCATTGCGCGACCTGGATCGGCGACGTCTTCAAGAGCCATACGTTGCGGTAAATGCCGCCGCCGGGATACCAACGGGACGACTCGCGCGGATTATTGAGGCGGATCGCGAGGACGTTTTCCGCGCCAGGCTTCAGATGCGGTGTGAGATCCACACGCCACGACGAGTAGCCGTAAGGCCAGCCGCCGACGAACTGCCCGTTGATCCAGACCATCGCGTAGGACATCGCACCATCGATTTCGAGGTAGACATTGCGGCCCGCATCAGAGGCGGAGACGTCAAATTTTTTCCGATACCACGCCGTGCCGAACCACGGGAGTTTTCCGGTCTCTCCGTCGAGCTCCTGCTGGAAAGGCCCCTCGATACCCCAGTCGTGCGGGAGATTCAGCGGGCGCCAGGACGTGTCGTCGAAGTTCGCACGCATATAGGTGACATCGCCTGCAGGATTGCCGTCCGGACGACGGACACGGCGCGCGGGATGGTTGTAATTAAGCAGCTCGTCGCCGGTCGGCAGCACCCACTCTTTGATGCGCTCATAGTTGAGCGCTTCGCCGACAGCCTGGGGATCGTCCTTGGTGAACCGCCAGCCCGCGTTGAAGGAAATACGTTCCCGGGGTTCTGAGGAGGTCTCGGCGGCAAACGACATGGAGGCCAGTACAACCAATGCGCTAAGGATGCGGAGTAGGTTCATCATAAAAAGCAGGGCTCCATACATGAACGCACAAGGCGTCGCGCACCTCGGGGGAGAGATACGGTTGGAGAACGAGATCGGGGGTCATGCCTTGGCCAGAATGCTATCCAAAACAAGCTGGGAGTCTGGCGGTGCGAACGGCGGTGTATCCAGTGGCTAGTTCAGCTGGGACCACAGATCTCTATAACTAAACAGATTCCATCGCAAAAGCGCGACCAGATGAGACAAGGCCCAGCCGCTGCAGGATTTGAACTGAAGATATTTGACCAGCAGGATCGTGATCAGTGCGGCCCACAGCTGGATATACACGGCGTTGGCGCTGGTCCCCACGAACGTCTTGATACGCTGATTCTGTTCGCGGGCCTTGAAGAACAGTTCGATCTGCCAGCGTTGCTTGTAGACAGCGGCGATGGTCGCCGCCGAAGGATGATGCGTGGCATTGCCTCATGTTCTAGGGTGCAGTGATTGATGTGTATCAGTTGCCCTGCTTGAAGGGAGCAAAGTAGAACTGGAAGAACTGCGCTGGATCGATCGCAGTCGCAACTTGCTGCCGACCTCTCGGATCCTTCTGCCAAAGCGTACGGCCTTTATCATCGCCATCCGCGAGAACAACCGTGGCATGCCCGCCCTCCATTTCGCAAACGCCGGGTTCGAATACAGCCACTGCCGCCAGAGGATCATGAAACCATACATGCTCCTGCTTTCTAAACCAAACCTGAGCAAAAACGAGCACGAGACGGAGCTGCGGGGCATCACTAAAACATTTCGCCATCTCCTCGGCTGGCATAACCACCTTCAGGGTGACGTCGAGTCCGTAGCTCCGTAACTTCGGCGGGGAGCTCTTGAACACGATCGCGGCCGCTTCCGGATCAAGCGCCACGTTCCATTCCTTGTTGCCCCACTCCCCCGGCTGGGCGCCAAACTGCCCGCACATCAGTACGATCTCCTTCAACAGGGACGGGATCTCCGGATCGGTGCGAAATAGCAAGGCTACGTTGGTCAACGGTCCTACCGCCAAGAGGGTGACTTCACCCGGATTCGCCCGGATCGTTCGCCGCATGAACTCAATGGCTTCTCCTCGTGGAAACTCGGTCGCGCGCGGCTGATCACCAAGCACTCCGTGCTGTGGCGCGTACGCCTGGCGTTGCTCAGTCACGAGCGCTTCGGCGGCCCCGGGATATATGGGGATGTCCGGCCGTCCCGCTGCGCGGCAGAGCGCACTCGCCATCTCAGCCCGCTTGTGCGGCTCGCCCGTCACTGTAATAATGCCAAGGAGCTCGCAACGCGGTTGCGTTAGCAAATAGGCAAGCGCAACCGCGTCATCGATGTCGTTGCCAATATCTGTGTCAAAGAGCACCTTTATGGATGGAGGCGAGGCAACGACAAGCGGCAGGGTAAACAGCGTTAGCAGAAATAATAGACCGCGCTTATAGAAGAGCATTGGAAACGGAAACATTGCGGCACACGGAGCTGCTCTCGGACAACGGAAGCTTGGGATGGCCGACCCCTGCGAATACTGATAATATGCGTATGATGGTTGAGGTGCCGTCGGCATAGTATTTCCTGGATCTTAACGATCCAGATATTGCAGAATAGCGAGCGCCAGATCCCGGCCAAAAGCTCGGGCGGAGTCCGCGTTTACTTCGACTCCCAGAACCTCCGCATATGGAATTTCGAGGGTGCCTGCAAAACGCGCGTTTGCGAAGGTTTCCTCTGACCAGCGTCCGTTCGAGCGACCGGCGGTGTAATTTGCTCCTGTATTCCACGCCTCACCGAAAGGCAGGTAGCCTTGACTAGCCGTGAAAGGAAGCGGACCCCGCCTTACCTTTTCAAGTTCGCCCGCGAACGCCCTTTGCTTGCTTTCCCAAGCCGGTGCGGCAGAGCCAGCAATATAGACACGATCATTCCAAGTACCACGGATATATGGACAGTGCAGGTCCAGACTGAAGACCACCTTTTTTTTGAGAGATTCGCCCAGCTGCATCCACGCAGCGATTTCAGGATATAGCGGCACAGTGTTGTAGTCGCGGTTGTGGTCGTGCGGCCGGCGGTTCTTGCCTTGGTCGCCCTCTTCGACACCGTCTTTGTCCGCAAAGGGGAGGGCCAAGATCAACCAGTTTTCGCGCCAGCGGCGACCTAGATCATCGTCGCCCAAAGCGGATGCTAGCAGGCCTTCCATAGTATGGCTGGCCATCGATTCACATGCGTGATGGCGCGAGGAAAGAAGTATGATTCCCCGGGCTTTCGAAGGGTCGAGACAGCCGGCGCGAATTAGTTCGACTCCGCGGCCCTTACGGCTGCGGCAGAGTTCGGCCACTTGCAGAGCGGGATTCGGACTGTGCTGTTCCAGCCATTCTCGAAGATGCGATTCGAGGTATACCGGTGCGAAAGCAAAACGGGCTTCAGCGGCGCCATGGGGAACAACTGCTTGGAAAGACCAACTCGACTTTCCGTTGCTCTTCGAAGCCTGGACTGCTTCGGCGCCGAGCCATTTCCAACTGCGCCCCTCGTCAACGCTTACTGCCGGGCCGAGGACGCCAATCGGATTTCTCCCCTCAAATCGGATTGTCACCGCTTCACCAACAGGCCCCCGGAGACGGAAGTGAAAATGAAACCACCAATCTTGAGTGTCGCGCAGGTCTGGTTCCAACGTGAAGACACCTTCTTCCTGGCGCACCACGCGCACATTACCGCCGGACAAATCGGCATCGATTTGAAAGGACGGTTCAGCAGCGATCGAGCAAACTGCCAAAAACTGAACCAGAATGGATTGAATGATTGTTTTCATGTAGCACCGAGAGAAAGTATAGCAGCAGTAATCGTTGATTTCGCGCGGATGCCTACCATGGTCGCAAAAAAATCATAGTATATCCAACGGGCTGCCGATCATGACAAGTTGCACCCCGAAGATTGCCCAATTCCAAACATGGACAGAATGGAGAATTAAAGGATTTACATGGACTATTTCCAAAGAAGCGCTGAGTCCCAGGAATACTCGGACCAGAGGCAGCGGCAGGCGGTTACGCCTCCCAAGACTACTCGTATGAATCGCGCTCAGCAATACACCGATCACGAACTCGCTTATGCCGATCACGGTATAGGCCGCTCTGATGCCTTCCTGAGAAGGCGTGTTGATCAAATCGTATAAAAGGTTCACCATTTTGGTGACTGGTTTTACTGGGGCTGGGCTGAAGCAGAGCGGGGTTTCCCGGCGTCAGGCTTTCATCCGCACTTGGGTTGGCGGCATCAATCAGCCCGCGCGGCGCCGGTGGGGATCCGGTCTTAAAGAGAAGTGGCCCTCCTTACTAGTTATCGCATTGATTGTTCAGGGTGGCTCTAGAGCGTTTCAAATAAAGTTATAGCCGCAAGCGACAAACCAGCCGAGGGCGTCTTGGGCGGTGACGGCGCGCAGAGC
>WUUC01127478.1_pt1 | contig 16629 bp, 18 predicted proteins | sample 6278441 | NCBI WGS metagenome assembly WUUC01 (sample SAMN13675441, study PRJNA597444) | soil metagenome | isolation source: soil | place: USA: Washington | collected 2017-10
CGAGGCGCCTCGCGCACGAGATCAAGAATCCGCTGACGCCGATTCAGCTCTGCGCCGAGCGGATGCGCCGTCACCTGTCGAACGCGCCAGAGCCGACACGGCAACTGGTGGAAGAGTGCACGACGACGATTGTTGGGGAAGTCGAGTCACTGAAAGGGCTGGTGGACGAGTTCTCACAGTTCGCGCGGATGCCGGCGCCGCGCGCCGTTCCGACCGACCTGCACAAGCTGCTCTGCGAGGCGCTCGCGCTGTACAACGGCATCTTCACGGATGTCGAGATTCGCCGCGCGTTTGCCGAGCGGCTGCCACCCGTCAGCGTTGACCCGGAGCAGATTCGCCGTGTGGTCATCAACCTCGTGGATAACGCCATCGAAGCGATGGATCAGAGGGGCACGATAGACATCGAGACGCAACACGACCGTGCCAACAACCTGGTGCGCATCGTCGTGGCAGATGACGGACCCGGCATTCCCCCCGCCGAACGGGAGAAGCTGTTTCTCCCGTACTACTCCACGAAGCGGCGCGGCAGCGGTCTCGGTCTCGCGATCGTCCGCCGCATCGTCGCCGAACACGGCGGAAGCATCGACGTGGCGGACAACACGCCACACGGCACACGCTTCGCGATCGAATTGCCGTGTTCCTGATGGACGGTATGTTCGACACCAGTCATGCCATCGATCCTGATCGTTGATGATGAGCCGGGCGTCCGCAGCGCGCTGAGCGGCGTGCTGAAGGACGAGGGCTACGATGTCGATGCCGTCGACTCTGGTGAGGCGTGCCTGGAGCGGCTCGGACGGCAGCCTTACGACCTGGTCGTGCTCGACATCTGGCTGCCGGGCATGGACGGCCTCGCGACATTGTCACGCATGCGGGAGCGTCAAATCGAGACGCAGGTGGTCATCATCTCCGGCCACGGAAACATCGAGTCGGCCGTGCGCGCGATCAAGATGGGCGCGTTCGACTTCGTGGAAAAGCCGCTCTCGCTGGAGAAGACCGTGCTCGTCGTGCGCAACGCGTTGCGGCAGCGGCGGCTGGAGGCGGAAAACGAGGCGTTGCGCGCGAAAGTCGACGCGCAGCACACGCTGGTCGGAGAGAGCTACGCGATCGAGCAACTGCGCGAGCAGATCGCCATGGCCGCGCCGACGAACGGCCGCGTGTTGATCATGGGAGAAAACGGTACCGGCAAGGAGCTCGTGGCCCGCAACATTCACGGGATGAGCCGCCGTCGTCCCGCGCCGTTCGTCGAAGTGAACTGCGCGGCCATTCCCGAGGAGCTGATCGAAAGCGAGCTGTTCGGCCACGTGCGTGGCGCGTTTACCGGCGCGGTCGCCGACCGGCGGGGCAAGTTCGAAGCTGCCCACGGCGGTACGATTTTCCTCGACGAGATCGGGGACATGAGCCTGAAAACGCAAGCCAAGGTGTTGCGCGTGTTGCAGGAGCAGGTGATGGAACCTGTTGGCGGTTCGACCCGGATTCGCGTGGACGCTCGCGTGCTCGCCGCGACCAACAAGGATCTGCCAGGCGAGATTCGCGCCGGTCGGTTCCGCGAGGATCTGTACTTCCGGCTCAACGTGATCCCGATCTTCGTCCCGCCGTTGCGCGAGCGGCAGGAGGACATCCCGCTGCTTGCGGACCATTTCATGGCGCTCATGGCGCGTGAGTACGGCCGCCGGCCGAAGACGTTCGAACGGGACGCTGTGACAGTGCTGCAGCAATACCAATGGCCCGGCAACGTGCGCGAGCTGCGAAACGTGGTCGAGCGGCTGATGATCATGGTGCCCGGTGAACGTATTACGTCGCGCGACCTGGCGTTCCTCGAGCAGGTCACCGTTGCCGCCATTGATGCGTCGCGCCCTGCGCCGCTGACTGCGCTCCACGAGGCACGCGATCAGTTCGAACGCGACTACATCCTGCGCGCCCTTGCGCAGCAGCACGGGAACATTTCGCGGACGGCGGAAGTGCTCGGCGTCGAGAGAAGCAACTTGTACCGGAAGATGAGAGCGTTCGGCATCGCGCCGCGCCGGGCGGAGGAGGACGAACCCGCCTGAATCCCGTTGACGTCCTCGCTATTTCGATTGTCGCAGTCTCGTCTCCAGCACCTGATCGTGCTTGAATCCTTCGAGCTGGAGAAAATACTTGGCGGTGGCTACGAGCGCTGCCGCTGGCACCAGTCCCACGATCTCGCTCTCCAGCACGTTCACGCCGTAACGGGCGGCCTCGCGCTTCACTACATCGAAGACTCGATACAGTGGCGTCTTCTCGTAATTCGTCAGGTTCATCGAGACCTGGACCACCTTCCGGTCTTCGAGCGTGATGCCCATCGCCTTTACGAAACGGAAACCGCCACTGCTATGCCGGATACCGGACGCAATCTTCTTCGCGACGTCCAGGCGGTCGGTCGCAAGGTTGATGTTGTAGGCGATGAGTGGCATGCGTGCGCCGATCACGGCTGCGCCGGCGGACACATGCGGCGTGTCGCCACCGAAGTCGGGTTTCCACTCAGGCTTCGCCATCTTCGCGGCAAGTCCCTCGAACTCGCCTCGACGAATATCCTCCAGATTTTTTCGCGCCGGGTTTGTTGACGCGTCTTCGTAGAGGAAGACGGGAACCCCAAAGCGCGTCGCGACTTCCGCCGCCGTCTCTTTTGCGAGCGAGACACAGTCGGCCATGGTCACGCCTTCAACGGGCACGAACGGGACCACGTCAACAGCGCCCATCCTCGGATGTTCCCCCTTGTGGGTCCGCAGATCGATCGTGGCGACAGCCTGCTCGAACAACGCGAGTATCGCTGCCTTGAGTGGGGCTGGCTCGCCGGCCAGCGTCAGGACTGACCGGTTGTGCGACGCGTCTGACGAGTAGTCGAGGAGCCGCACACCCGCCACCGCGCGAATCGCATCGACAAAACGGGCAATGATTTCAAGCCTTCGTCCCTCGCTCACGTTCGGGACGCACTCGATGATTGGCATGTGGTGCTTGTATCACAGCGTCAGACGTCGGAAAACGCACGGGCCAAACACCGCCGTTCTGTCACTGCCCGTCGCAACCGGAAATGCCCGCAATTCGTTGACCCTCGTAAAGCTTTAGCCGATAATCCCGTGTGGCGCGCTGACTTGTAACCCCTCTTATCTTGGATGTCCGAACCGCAGCCCATCGACTCGACTGTTCCGGAGCGTGACAAGGAAGCCCGCATCGAGCAACTGCTTCTCTCCGGCCTCGACCACTACTTCGCAGGACAGTACGACCAGGCGATTAACGTGTGGACACGCGTCGTGTTCCTCGAGCGCGGCCACGATCGTGCCCGCGCCTACATCGAGCGCGCGCGCGGTGCGCTCGCCGAACGTCATCGCGAATCGGAAGAGCTCCTGCACCGCGGTGTCGCCGCGTTCGACCGCGGCGACAACGACGAAGCACGCGACCTGATCACCCGAGCGGTGGAGCAGGGCGGCCCGCACGACGTCGCGCTCGTGTTCCTCGAGCGTCTGAATCGCCTTGGTGGACCGTTCCACCCGTCCGACGCGCCCCGTGCCACGCCGGTCGAACGCCGGCTGAAGCCACGCAACGTGGAAGCCACCGAGCGTTACGGCTGGCCGCTGCGCGCGTTCGCCGTTGCCGCGCTGATCGCTGCGGTCTTTGCCGGATTGCTGCTTGGCGGCGTGCCGCTCCTCGATTGGCTTTCGGGGAACCCAACGGGAGAACCGGTGCAAGAACGGGCGATCACGGCGCAGCCGGAGCCGGTTCCCGTCGCGCGCTCCGCCGAGGTCGTCATCACCCGCGCGCGCTCGCTGCAGTCCGGTGGCCACCTCCATGACGCGCTCCGCGTGCTGGAGCAGGTTGACGCTGCGGATCCGTTACGCGCCGCGGCCGACCGCCTTCGCGCAGACGTTCAGCGACAGTTGCTCGACTACGTTCCGGTCGCGGCTGGCGGCAGGGGCAATCGGCCATGAAGTGCCCCAAGTGCTCCTATCTCGGCTTTGAAACAGGCGACCGTTGCAAGAACTGCGGTTACGACTTTTCGCTCATCGCGGTAGGCCCCGCAACCGATACGCCGGCGGGCGACGTTGCGATCCGAACGGACGATGCGGAAACGGGCGCGCCGGAGTTGTGGCTCGATCGGGTGGAACGAACGATGGACGAAGCGAGCCTGCGGTCCACGCAGGATCATCTCGCCGGCATTCCGACGACGGCGCCGCCACTGCAGACGACGCCGGATGAGTCGCTACCGCTGTTCAATCCCAACGATCCCGACGACATACCGCTGATTGCGCTACCTGCGGCACCCCGGCCGCCGCTGTCGGTCCGCCGCACACCCGACGCGCCGCGGTTGCGTGCCGTGCCGAGGGTGGCGCGGCGCGCGGAGCCTGCGCTGAACTTCAGGGAGGAACCGGGTCAGGAGGAGGCACCGCCTCCCCGAGTGCAGGCGGCGGTTCGCCGCCCCGCGCCCGTCGCGCAAGGGAGGTCTGATGTCGGAGGCCGGAGACTAGTGGCGGCCGCCCTTGATCATGCGATCTTGTTCGCGATCGATCTGGCCGTCGTGTATTTCACGCTGCGCATGGCGGGTCTCGCCGGCGAAGACGTCGCGGCGCTGCCTGCCGCGCCGCTCCTCGCGTTCCTGGTGCTGCTGAAAGTGTCCTACTTCACCGCGTTCACCGCCGTTGGTGGGCAGACGATCGGCAAGATGGCCCTGCACATCCGCGTGGTGGGCGATAACGTCGAAATGGACAGCGGCCGCGCGATTCGCCGCACGTTTGCGGCCCTGCTCTCGCTCCTGCCGCTCGGGCTGGGATTCCTGCCGGCTTTCTTCGGCGCCGACCGCCGCGCGCTCCACGATCGCCTCACGCACACACGCGTCGTCGGGCTACCATCAGCCTAGCGCTTTCGCGCCCTGATGCGCCGTCTCGCACTCTTCATCTCTACGTGCGGCTACGTGGGCTATGCGCCGGTTGCGCCGGGCACATTCGGATCCGCGGCCGGTCTCGTTGTCTTTTACGTCGTTCGCAGCACCGGGTCCACGGTCGTCGAGCTGTCGGCCATCGTGCTGCTCTTTGCCGTCGGGATCTGGAGTGGCACCGCGGCAGAGCATCATTTCGGTGGCGTTGACCCTGGGCCGATCGTCCTCGACGAAGTGGTCGGCATGCTCATTACGCTCGCCCTCTTGCCCGTGAGTCCGATGGGCGCGTTCGTGGGCTTCGTGGTGTTTCGCGTGCTCGACGTGATCAAGCCGTTTCCGTCAGCGCGCTTCGAGAAACTGCCTGGTGGTCTGGGCGTGATGGCCGACGACGGCATGGCGGCGATTTATGGGAATCTCGTCATGCGTGCGCTCATGGCCGTAGCCCCCGGAACGTTGTCGTGAACACCTAGTGCGAACGATGAACACGAACACCGAACCCGGAACCTTGAACGTGACACCAGCGCGTGCCCTCCGTCGCGCGGCCGTGCTCGCCGTCGGCAGCGAGATGCTGACGCCGCTCCGCATCGACACGAACTCGCTGTTCATCACCGAACAGTTGAATGCAATCGGCATCGATGTCGTCTTCAAGGGCGTTGTCGGCGACGATCGCGCCGAATTGGCTACTGCCGTGCGGACCGCGATGTCGCGCGTCGATGTACTCGTGTTGAGCGGGGGGCTCGGGCCCACCGATGACGATGTGACGCGTGACGTCGTTGCGGACGTGCTCGGCCGACCATTGCGAGAGCGGGACGCGATTACGGAACGCATCCGACAGCGCTTCGCATCTCGTGGCTGGACGATGCCGGAAATCAACCGGCGGCAGGCGATGGTGCCGGAGGGCGCGGACGTGCTCGAGAACCCAAACGGCACCGCTCCGGGACTCTGGATCGAGCACGCCGGCGGATTGGTGCTGCTGTTGCCGGGGCCGCCGCGCGAACTCAAGCCAATGCTGCGCACGGTCGTCAGCCGCCTAGGCGAACGTTGTGGTTCGACCACGCTCCTGCGTCGCGTGGTCCGGATTACTGGCCGCACCGAGTCGCACGCCGACGAGGCGCTCCAACCGTTGTACGCCGAGTGGAGTACAGCCGCGGTGCCGATCTCGGCCACGATCCTCGCCGCGCTGGGGCAGATCGAGTTGCACCTTTCAGGCTGCAGCGAGACGCGCGACGCCATCGAGCGTGCGCTCGACCACGCTGTCACCCAGGTGCAGGACGTGCTGGGTATTGACGCCTACAGCGTCGATGGACGTCTCCTCGAGCAGGTCGTCGGCGATCTGCTCGTCGCGCGTGGGTGGAGAATCGGCGCCGCGGAGTCATGCACGGGCGGGCTCATCACGTCCCGCTTGACCGACGTTCCGGGCAGTTCGCGTTACGTGGACCGGTCTGTCGTGACCTATAGCAATGAAGCCAAGGTGGCGATGCTGCACGTGGCGGAGCGCGTGCTTGCCGAACACGGCGCGGTCAGCGAGCCGGTCGCGCAGGCCATGGCCGAGGGCATCCGCACCATTGCAGGCGTTGAAGTGGGGATTGGAGTCACGGGCGTGGCAGGCCCAGGGGGCGGCACGGCGGAAAAGCCGGTGGGAATGGTGTGCGTTGCCGCAGTGACCCCGGAGGTAAGTCGCGTGCGAACTGCGCGGTTCATCGGTGAACGTGAGCAGATCAAGTTCCAGGCGTCGCAGGCTGCGTTGGACATGGTGCGCAGGATGCTCTTGTGATGAGCACGTGAGGCTGTTTACCGCCATTGAGCTCGGTGAGCACGTGTGCGCGCGTGCGGGGACGCTCGTCGAAACCCTTCGCCGGCGCGCGGCACAGAGCGCTCCGCAGGCCAAGGTCACGTGGGTCGCTCCCGAACGCATGCACCTGACGCTGCGGTTCATCGGCGAGGTTGACGACGCCCGGGGTGAGGCGATCGTTTCGGTCTTGCGCGAGCCGATCGCGCTAGCGCCGTTCGATGTGCGCTGGCATGGGCTCGGATCGTTCCCGCCGCGAGGGGCCCCGCGCGTGTTATGGGTCGGTGTCGCTACTGGAACCGAGGCATTGAGAAAGGCCGAGCACGCGGTGAGCGGCCGACTTGCGACCCTTCGTATCCCTCCGGAAGATCGGCCCTACAGCCCCCACCTTACAGTCGCGCGCGTGCGTGAAGCGGCGGGGCTCAGGGCGACGCCGCTCTTCGATGGCCTGGACGGCGCGCTGGGCGACACGCACGTCAACGCGATTACACTGTTCCGCAGCCACCTGTCGCCCAAAGGGCCGACGTATGTGGCAATGGAAAGGACACCTCTCGATCCCGGGCTCAGCCGATGAACGAATTCCTCACCGTCGCGCTCGGCTATCTCGTGGGATCGATCCCGTTTGCCTTCCTGCTCTCACGGCGCCGCGGGGTCGATCTCCGTCGGGTGGGCAGCGGCAACGTGGGCGCCACCAACGTGCTGAGGACGAGCGGTGTGCCATTGGCCGTCGCAGCGACGGTGCTCGACGCGCTGAAGGGATCGGTGGCAGTACTGGTCGCGGCAGTCGCACCTGGCCCGGCTACCCCGGTGGCCGCTGGTCTTGCGTCGGTCATCGGTCACATTTACCCGGTGTGGCTCGGATTCAAGGGCGGTAAAGGCGTTGCGACGGCGGCAGGTGTCTTCGGGATTCTTGCCCCCGCGGCTCTGGGCGTCGCAAGCGCCGTATTCGTGCTCGCCGTCTGGGCAACGCGGTACATGTCTGCGGGATCGCTCGCGGGTGCCGTGACGCTGGCGATTGTGGCCGCCGCGAGCGACGTCCCATCGACCGTTGCGGTGGGTGCAATCGTCACTGCAGTCGTCATCATCCACCGGCATCGCGGCAACCTCGCTCGAATCATCGCCGGCACCGAGCGCCGCGTCGGACAGCGCCTGTGAGCGGACACCAGGTCGCCGTGCTCGGGTCCGGCAGCTGGGGCACCGCATTGGCGGTGCACCTGGCGCGCGTCGGTCACGAGGTGCACCTGTGGGGACGCGATGCGACGCTCGTTGCCGACATGGACGCGCGGCGGGCAAACGCGGTGTATTTGCCCGACATTCGCTTTCCTGCCTCGCTGCACGTCACGACGGATCTTCCGACGGCACTGCGTGATTCGAGGCTCGTCGTGTCCGCGGTTCCGTCGCACGGCACCCGTGATGTCATACGGCGGGCCGCCGGCCGTCTGGCCCCCGCTGCCATCGTCGTGAGCGCCACGAAAGGCCTCGAACAGGACACGCTGTTCCGGGTATCGGAAGTCATCGAGCAGGAGCTTGGCGGCACGCGCGAGATCGTCGTGCTCTCAGGTCCAAGCTTCGCGCCGGAGCTTGCGCGCGAGCTGCCGACGGCGGTGTCAGTTGCTTCACGCCATGCCGGAGCGGTTGAGCGAGTTCAAGCTGATTTCCGCGCCCCGTACTTCCGGTTGTACGGGAGCGAAGACGTGGTGGGTGTCGAGTTGGGCGGCGCGCTCAAGAACGTGATCGCGATCGCGGCAGGAGCCGTTGAGGGGCTGGGCCTCGGTCACAACGCGCTTGCCGGACTCATCACGAGAGGACTAGCCGAGATCACGCGGCTCGCGTGCGCGGCCGGGGCGCGCCGAGAGACGCTCGCCGGATTGACCGGACTCGGCGATTTGGTCCTCACGTGCACCGGCTCGCTCAGCCGGAATCGTCACGTCGGGATCGAACTCGCGCGCGGGCGCTCGCTGGCGGATGTGCTGGCGGGCATGAAGATGGTGGCCGAAGGCATCAAGACGACGGACGCGGCGCTGGCTCTCGCGAAGCGCCATCGTGTCGAGCTGCCGATTGCCCAGCAGGTCGCCGAGGTATTGGCGGGGCGAAAAGACCCCCGAACGGCCCTATTCGACCTGATGGTGCGCCCGCAGCGTGCGGAGGCCGGATAATGGAGTAGTCGGCAGTGGCATTCGGGATTCTTCACTATGGGATTTTTCGACAAGCTTCGTGACGGACTCAATCGCACGAAGCAACAGATCGTCAGCCGCTTCGAGGAGATCGTCGAGACCGCGGACCGGCCGGAAAAGCGGACGCGGCCCGTTGACGTGGACACGATCGAGGCGCTCGAGGAATTACTCCTCTCGGCGGATGTTGGCCTCACCGCAACCGAGCGCATCATCACGAGCGTGCGCGACCGCGCGCGCCGCGGCGAAAGTCTCCGTGATCTGGTGAAGGATGAGATCCGGAAGATTTTCGATGATGTGCCAGCGACCGCGCCGGCCAACGGGCACGCGCCACACGTCACGTTGATTGTTGGCGTCAACGGCACCGGCAAGACCACGACGATCGGCAAACTGGCAAACCACCTCAAGTCAACCGGGAAGAAGCCTCTCATCTGCGCCGCCGACACGTTCCGCGCCGCCGCGGTCGAGCAGCTCGAGATCTGGGCCACGCGTGCCGGTGTTGACATCGTGCGCGCGAAAGAGGGGTCAGACCCCGCGGCGGTGGTGTTCGATGCAATCCAGAGTGGCAAGGCGAAGGGACGCGATCCAATCCTCGTCGACACCGCCGGCCGCCTTCACAACCGCGTGAACTTGATGAACGAGCTGGACAAGATCAAGCGGGTCGCTGCGCGTGCCGCCGAAGGCGCGCCGCACGAGGTCCTGCTGGTGCTCGATGCCACCGTGGGTCAGAACGGCCTGGCCCAGGCGCGCGAATTCATGAATGTCGCGGGAGTGAACGGCATCGTCCTCACCAAGCTGGATGGCACAGCCAAGGGCGGCGTCGCTGTCGCTATCGCGAACGATCTCAAATTGCCCATCAAGTACGTCGGCGTCGGAGAGGGGATCGACGACCTGATCCCGTTCTCGCCGCGAGACTACGTGGACGCGCTGTTCCAGGAGAAGTGGTAGAGGACCTGGAGTGGATGCGGCGGGCGTTGACGCTCGCCGAGCGCGGCCTCGGCCGCACCACACCAAATCCCGTTGTCGGCGCCTGCGTGGTCACCGATGAAGGCGTTGTCGTCGGGCAAGGCGCACACGAGCGCGCAGGCGAACCGCACGCGGAGGCCCACGCGCTGAACGCCGCTGGTGCTCGTGCGTGCGGTGCCACCCTGTACTGCACGCTCGAGCCGTGCGTGCACACCGGACGCACCGGTCCGTGTACCGAACGGATCATCGCTGCCGGCATTCGCCGCGTCGTGGCGGCAATCGAAGATCCCGATCCGCGCGTCAGTGGACGCGGCATCGCGACGCTCCGCGAACGAGGCGTGGAGGTGCTGGTTGGTCCCGGCCGCGAACGCGCCACCGAGATCAACCTCCCATTCCTCACCGTCAAGCGACGCGGCCGTCCGTTCGTGATCCTGAAGGCAGCGGTGAGCCGCGATGGCTACATTGCGGCTCGCCCCGGTGAGCGCACGATCCTCACGACAGCCGCGGCGAACCGGCATGCGCAGTACGTGCGAGCGCGCATGGACGGCATTGCCGTGGGCTCGGAAACAGTCCTCGTGGACGATCCGCTGCTGACCGTGCGCGAGGTGTACCGCGAACGGCCATTTGCACGGATCATTTTCGATCGGCGTCTACGAACGCCTCCGTCAGCCCGGCTGTTCTCCACTATGGAAGCTGGACCGGTAATAATACTTACGTCCTCGGAAGTTGAGGGTATGGCGGGGGATCGGGCGCGTAGCCTAGAAACCGTGGGGGCCACGATCGTCCCAATCTCCGATCCTGGCTTCACCGCAATGCTGCGCCCACTCGTCGGCTTGGACATCCAGAGCGTGTTGCTCGAAGGTGGCGCGGCGGTTCAAGCGGCGGCGTGGGACGAGGGAGTGGTCGATGGCGTCCATCTCTATATGACGCGTCATGTGCTTGGCCCCGGCGGCGTCAAGTTTCTGGCAGGACGCTCGTTTTCACCGGCTTCGCTCACCGACGTGCGCTACATTCCGCGGAGCGGCGATCTGATCCTCGAGGGATATGTTCACAGGCCTGATTGAAACCACCGGCGAGGTCGTTGAGGCCAAGGGCACGCGGGCAGGTCTCCGCTTACGGGTGCGGACGCCCCTTGCGCGGGAGATCACGCCGGGCGACAGCGTAGCAGTCAACGGCGTGTGCCTCACCGTCACTGTTGCCGAGAACGGCGAGATTCACGCGGACATCGGGCCGGAAACGGTGCGCGTGTCCACGCTTGGCACGCTGCAGCGAGGGCAGCTCGTGAACCTGGAACGTTCGATGCGCGCGGACGCGCGGTTTGGCGGCCACTTCGTGCAGGGCCACGTGGACGGAGCCGGCACAGTCGCGGACATCCGCGACGAAGTGGAATCACACTGGCTCACGATCGGCTTTCCATCATCTCTTTCGCCGTACTTCGTGCGGAAGGGTTCGGTCGCGGTGGATGGCATCAGTCTCACCGTCGCTGGCCTGGGAGATTCGCAGTTCGACGTGATGATCATCCCGTTCACGTGGGATCATACGAACCTGCGCAGCTTGAAACCCGGGGATCGCGTGAACCTCGAATGCGACATGATCGGGAAATACGTGGCTCGATCGCTCGAATTGTCCGGGATCGATCGTCGCCGGCAGGCCATCAAGACGCATTAAGGGGATTCGTGTATTCGTGATTAGTGATTAGTGGTTCGTCAATCGAATCCCTTTCCAGGATCCACGAATCACCCATCGCAAATGCCGAATCACAAATCAGAAACTCGGCACATGAGCAAGCTTCGGATCGCCAAGGGATCGAAGAAAGGGAGCCCGTTCGCGCCGATTGAGGATGCCGTCCAGGCCATCCGCGACGGACGCATGATCATCGTCGTGGACGATGAGGATCGGGAGAACGAGGGGGACCTGACCATCGCGGCGGAGAAGATCACGCCCGAGGCGATCAACTTCATGGCGAAGCACGGCCGCGGGTTGATCTGCCTGTCGATGACGGGCGAGCGTCTCGATCAGCTCGAGGTGCCGTTGATGGTCGAAAGGAACACCACCACGTTCAACACGGCGTTCTGCGTCTCGATCGAAGCGAAGCACGGCACGAGCACCGGGATTTCAGCGGCCGATCGGGCCAGCACTGTTCTCGCCGCAATCAATGCTGCGACAAAACCGTCGGACCTGTCGCGCCCCGGGCACATGTTTCCACTCCGCGCACGCGACGGCGGCGTCATGGTTCGCGCGGGGCAGACAGAAGCGGCGGTCGATCTCGCGCGCATCGCGGGCCTGTACCCGGCCGGCGTCATCTGCGAAATCATGAACGACGATGGGACGATGGCGCGCGTGCCCGAGCTCACGAAATTCGCGCGTAAGCACGGCCTGTTGATGATCACCATCGCCGACCTGATTAAGTACCGCATGAGCACGGAGCGGCTCGTAAAACGCTCCGCCATAGCAGACCTGCCGACGGAGCACGGCGCGTTCAAGATCTACGCGTACGAAAACCAGCTGGACAACGAGACGCACGTGGCGCTCGTGCGCGGTGACATCGGGGATGGCAAGGACGTCCTCGTGCGCGTGCATTCGAAGTGTCTGACCGGAGATGTCTTCCATTCGGCCCGGTGCGACTGCGGCGCGCAACTCGAGACGGCGATGGCGCGGATCGCGGAGGAGGGTCGAGGCGTTCTGCTGTATTTGAACCAGGAGGGCAGGGGCATCGGCCTGGCGAATAAGATTCGCGCCTACGAGCTCCAGGATCAGGGATTCGATACGGTCGAGGCGAACGAGCGCCTCGGGTTCAAGGCGGATCAGCGGGATTACGGTATCGGCGCGCAAATCTTGACGGACCTGGGGGTGAAGACCATGCGGCTCCTCACCAACAATCCGCGAAAATTCGTCGGGTTACAGGGATATGGGCTGTCGATCTCCGATACGGTCCCGCTGGAGATTCCGCCCAGCGAATCCACGCGCAAATACCTGAAGACCAAGAAAGACAAGCTCGGTCACCGGCTCTCGTCCGTGTAATTCCAACCTCGCCGCAGTTGCCTCAGCCACCCTGTCTGGCCTAAGATATCTGTTTGCGTCGGAAGGGCTTAGCCGCGTAGAGGTAAGTCCGCCGGGCGGACTTCCGGCGCCCTTCGCCATCTCGGGACTCCCATGTTCGATTCGCTCAGCTCGCGCCTCCAGGACGTGTTCCAGTCGCTTCGCGGGGAAGTGCGGCTCACGCCGGAGCACGTCGAGACGGCGCTTCGCGAGATCCGCCTGGCGTTGCTCGAGGCGGACGTCAACTTCAAGGTCGTCAAGGCGTTCATCGACCGCGTTCGCGACAAGGCCACGGACCAGGAGGTCCTGAAGAGTCTGTCGCCGGGCCAGCAGGTCACGAAAATCGTTCGCGACGAGCTCCTGGCGCTGTTCGGTGATGCCGAAGGCGGCCTCGTAAAGACCGCCCCGACGCCCCGCGTGGTGCTGCTCCTTGGACTTCAGGGGTCCGGCAAAACCACCACGTCGGGCAAGCTGGCGAAGTGGCTCACACGGCAGGGCAAGCACCCGTTGATGGTGTCAACCGACGTTCGCCGGCCAGCCGCGATCCAGCAGCTCTCGGTGCTTGGTGACCAGGCCGAGATTCCCGTGTTCGCGCCGGAAACGATGGACCCGGTGTCGCGTGCGAAGGGTGCGGTCGCCGAGGCCCGTGGAAAAGGGTTCGACACGGTCATCGTTGACACGGCAGGACGCCTGCACATCGACGACGACCTGATGAACGAACTGCAGGCCATCAAGGACGCCACGCAGCCGTCGGACCTGCTGTACGTCGCCGATGCGATGACCGGCCAGGACGCCATCAAGAGCGCTGGCGAATTCAACCGGCGAGTAGGCGTGACGGGCGTCGTGCTCACCAAGCTCGATGGCGACGCGCGCGGCGGCGCGGCGCTGTCGGTGGTGTCGGTTGTTGGTGTGCCAATCGCGTTCGTCGGCAGTGGCGAGCGTCTCGAGGATCTCGAGCTCTTTCACCCGGACCGCATCGTCTCACGCATGCTCGGCATGGGCGACGTGCTCACGCTGATCGAGAAAGCGGAGCAGGCGGTTGACGAGGACGAGGCAGAAGCCCTCGAGGAGAAGCTTCGGAAGAACCAGTTCTCGCTGGACGATTTCCGCAGCCAGCTGAAAACGATCAAGCGCATGGGACCGCTCGAGAGCATTCTCGGGATGATCCCTGGGCTGGGCAATCTGAAGCAGATGGCCGACGCGAAGCCGGACGAGAAGCAGCTCGGACGGGTGGAGGCGATCATTTCGTCGATGACCTCCGAGGAGCGACGCGACCATACGGTTATCAACGGCAGCCGACGTAAGCGGATTGCGAAGGGAAGCGGCACCTCGGTCGAGGAGGTGAATCGCCTGCTGAAGCAGTTCAACGAGATGCGCAAGGTGCTCGGCATGATGGCTGGCGGCGGCATGCAGCAGGCGTTGAAAAACGTGAAGATGCCGCCCGGCGCGATCGCCCAGCAGGCGATGCGGCACGGTGGTGGCGGCGGTTTCGGGCCGCCCGCCAAGAAGCGCAAGAAGAAAGGTCCGTGGGGACTGATCAAGACACGATAGCCGTGTAGGGCCGCGACCTTCGAGGTCGGGCTGGTGTGTAGGGGCCCGACTTTCGAGGTGGGCTGGCGTGTAGGGGCCGACCTTGGAGGTCGGCCCGGGCAGAAGGAAAAGGCAAAGCGATGCTGGTGATTCGAATGAGGCGGGTAGGCTCGAAGAAGAAGCCGTACTTCCGCATGGTCGTGAGCGAGGCGCGCTCGAAGGTTGACAGCGACTTCGTCGAGAACGTGGGGACGTATCATCCGCGGTCGAAGCCCGCGCGGGTTGAGATCAACAAGGAGCGCGTGCAGCACTGGCTCGGCAAAGGCGCGCGACCCTCGGATTCCGTGCGGACGTTGCTTGCCAGGCACCTGACGCGCGACCTGGCCGTGGTCGAGGTCTCGGCGGGTGAAACGTCGGCCGCTTCGGCAGGCTCACCGCAGGCGGGTTCGGCAGGCTCACCGCAGGCGGCGCAATAGCGATGGCCGCGGCGACTTCGCACCAGGGAGGAAATCCGCTTCGCGATGTCGTCGAGGTGATCGCGCGGGCACTGGTCGATCATCCGGATAGCGTCCGCGTCACCGAGCAGGAGCGACGTGGCATGACGGTCCTGGAGCTGAACACCGCGCCGGACGACATGGGGAAGATCATCGGCCGTCAGGGACGCACGGCCGCGGCGCTCCGCACGCTCGTAGCGGTCACCGCGGAACGCCACGGCAAGCGGGCGCAACTCGACATTCGCGATTAGCGGCGGTTCACAATGCCGTGGGGGCGGACCTTCGAGGTCGGCCCGCGATTACGACAGATGGCGAGCTGGGACGACATGGTCGTGGTGGGTCGCATTGCGCGGCCGCACGGGTTGAACGGCCAGGTGATCGTCAATCCCGAAACGGATTTCGTCGAAGAGCGCTTCACCGTCGGCTCGACGCTGGTGACGCGCGGCGGCACGGGCGAAGAGACGCTGACGGTCAGCTCGTTCCGGGTGCAGGGCGGCAGGCCGGTGGTAGGGTTCGAAGGCTTCGAGCGTATTGAAGACGTTGAACGGCTGGCGGGTCTCGAGTTGCGGGTCCCGGAAGAATCGCTGCTTCCACTGGAGGCGGGAAGCTTTTATTACCACCAGCTGATTGGCTGCGTCGTGGAGTTAACCGACGGCGCTATCGTGGGCGAGGTCGAGCGGATCGAAGGGGGCGTTGGCGGCAGCCGTCTCGTGATCGGCGGCCGTGCCGGTGAGATCCTCGTTCCGCTGGCAAGTGCCATCTGCGTGGATATCGACGTGGCGGGCAAGCGCATTCGGATCGATCCCCCGGAAGGGCTGCTGGATCTGAATGAAATTCGACATCGTCACGATCTTTCCGCGGATGGTGGAGGCCGGCCTCGCGGAAGGCGTCGTCAGTCGCGGAATTGATCGCGGGTTGCTGGACATCAAAGTTCACGACCTGCGCGAGCACACAACGGACCGGCATCGAACGGTTGACGATGTGCCGTACGGCGGCGGACCAGGAATGGTGATGAAGCCGGAGCCGCTGGTGAAGGCGGTGGAGGCGATCAGGCAGCAGCGGGGCGAACCGGGGGCCGTGGTGCTACTCTCACCCCAGGGTCGGCCGTTCACGCAGGCGGAAGCCGTGCGGCTGAGTGGACTGCCGCATGTGGTGCTGCTCTGCGGCCGATATGAAGGTATGGACGAGCGGGTCCGCGAACTCGTCGCGACCGAGGAGCTGTCCATCGGGGATTACGTGTTGAGCGGCGGCGAGCTACCGGCGCTCGTCATCGTCGATGCGGTCAGCCGCCTGGTGCCGGGTGTCGTCGGGGATGCGCAGTCGGTCGAAGGGGATTCGTTTTCGCGGGGTTTGCTGGATTACCCGCATTACACCAGGCCCGCGGAGTTCGCGGGTCGCGCCGTGCCCGAGGTGCTGCTGTCGGGACACCACGCCGAGGTGAGGAAGTGGCGAAAGCGCGCGGCCATCGAACGCACGCTGGATCGCCGCCCGGAACTGCTCGCCGACGCCTCGCTTGACGAGGAAGAACGCGAGATGTTGAACGAGATCCAGCGCAAGGATCGCGACGACTGAAGTCGTCGCGCTACGGCGGGTGCCGATACGAAGGTGAGGCCTTCAACCCTCGCGGCTTTTGCGTAGGGTGAGGCCTTCACGCCTCCGATTTGGCGTAGGGGAGGCCTTCAAGCCTCGCGGATTTTCCGTATGGCGAGGACCTGAGGCCTCGCGCGGTTTGCGTAGCGCGAGGCCTTCGCC
>WUUC01196393.1_pt1 | contig 16627 bp, 16 predicted proteins | sample 6278441 | NCBI WGS metagenome assembly WUUC01 (sample SAMN13675441, study PRJNA597444) | soil metagenome | isolation source: soil | place: USA: Washington | collected 2017-10
CGAACGACTCGCACTACACCCACAAGGACGACGCCGCGGGCCACGACGTGCTGCTGTGCATCAACACGGGGACCGAGCTCTCCGACCCGGGCCGCTTCAAGTTCGACTCCGACGAGTTCTACCTGAAGACCCCGGAGGAGATGGCTGAGAAGTTCGCACGGTGGCCCGGCGCGTGCGAGACCACGCTCGAGATAGCCGAGCGCTGCAACGTGAAGATCGACATGGGCAACCTCCTCCTGCCGCGCTACGAGGTCCCCACGGGGCACACGCTCGAGACGTATCTCGAGGAGCTCGTGACGAAGGGCGTGCGCGCCCGCTACGACGAGATCACCGACGAGCTCGCCGAGCGCGTGCGCTACGAGCTCGGCGTCATCAACAAGATGGAGTACCCGGGGTACTTCCTCGTCGTCCAGGACTTCGTGAACTGGGCGAAGGAGCAGGGGATCAGGGTCGGGCCGGGCCGCGGCAGCGCGGCGGGCTCGGTCGTGAGCTACGCGCTCGGGATCACCGAGCTCGACCCGTTGCGCTACGACCTCATGTTCGAGCGGTTCCTGAACCCCGAACGCATCGCGATGCCCGACATCGACATCGACTTCGACGAGCGCAGGCGCGGCGACGTCATCCGCTACGTCAGCGAGAAGTACGGCGAGGACCACGTCGCGCAGATCGTCACGTACGGCACGATCAAGGGTAAGCAGGCGATCAAGGACGCGGCGCGCGTGCTGGGCTTCCCCTACGCGGAGGGCGACAAGCTCACCAAGATGTACCCGCCGCTGATCATGGGCCGCGACTCGGGGCTGCAGAGCGCGCTCGAGACATCGCCGGAGCTGCGCGCCGCATACAAGGAAGGCGGGCCCGCGCAGGAGATCATCGACACCGCGCTCAAGGTCGAGAACCTCAAGCGGTCCGCCGGCATCCACGCCGCCGGCGTCGTGATCGGGCGCGACCCGCTCGTCGAGCACGTGCCGCTGAAGCGGGGTGACCACGGCGAGGTCGTCACGCAGTTCGACATGAACGGCATCGAGGAGCTCGGACTCCTCAAGATGGACTTCCTCGGGCTGCGCAACCTCACGGTGATCGAGCTCGCGCTCGAGTACATCCGGACGAACAGACGGGAAGAGGTCGACGTCGACAACCTCGACCTCGCCGACCCGCTCGTCTACGAGATGCTCTGTCGCGGTGACTCCGACGGCATCTTCCAGCTCGAATCCGAGGGGATGCGCCGGCTGCTCTGCCAGCTCCGCCCCGACCGCTTCGAGCAGATCATGGCCCTGATCGCCCTCTACCGCCCCGGGCCGATGGAGCAGATACCCGCGTACATCGAGTGCAAGCACGACCCGTCGAAGGTCAAGTACCTGCACCCCGAGCTCGAGGACATCACACGCGAGACGTACGGCGTCCTCGTCTACCAGGAGCAGATCGTGCTGCTCCTGCAGAAGATCGCGGGGTACACACCGGGTCAGGCCGACCTCGTCCGCAAGGCGATCGGCAAGAAGAAGCGCGACATCATGGCGGCCGAGGAGCCCCGGTTCATCGAGGGCTGCGTCCAGGTCGGGCTCTCGAAGATCGAGGCCGAGAGGCTCTGGAGCCGCATCCAGCCGTTCGCCGACTACTCGTTCAACCGCGCGCACTCCGCGTGCTACGCGTACGTCGCTTACCAGACCGCGTGGCTGAAGGCGCACCACCCGGTCGAGTACATGGCCGCGCTGCTCACGTCGGTCAAGGACCGCAAGGACGACAAGCCCAAGTACCTGCACATGGCGCGCAAGATGGGCATCGACGTCCTGATCCCGGACGTGAACGAGTCCGAGCTCGACTTCACGCCGACCGGCGGCGCCATCCGCTTCGGCCTCTCGGCGATCCGGCACGTCGGCGAGGGCGTCGTCGAGAAGATCATCGAGGCGCGCACGCGCAAGGGACGCTTCACCTCGTTCTTCGACTTCTGCCGCAAGGTCGACTACATCTGCCTGAACAAGAAGACGATCGATTCGCTGGTCAAGGCCGGCGCGTTCGAGTCGCTCGGGCACACGCGCCGCGGGTTGCTCGAGGTCTACGAGAGCGTCACCGCCGAGATCTGCGCCCAGCGCAAGCAGGAGGAGGCCGGTCAGTTCTCTCTGTTCGGCGGCGTGACGGCGTCGCAGAACGGGAGCGCGGAGCACACGGACCGTGCGATCCCGATGGAGGAGCACCCGAAGGCGATCCTCCTGGCCCAGGAGAAGGACATGCTCGGGGTCTTCGTGTCCGACCACCCGCTGCTCGAGGTCGAGACGGCGCTCGGCCGCATGTGCGACTGCTCGATCACGTCGCTCGAGAACCGCTCCCCGGGCGACGTGCTGACGGTGGGCGGGATGGTGACGGGGCTGCGCAAGAAGGTCACGAAGAGCGGCGGGATCATGGTCCTGCTGGACCTCGAGGACATCTCCGGCTCGACGGTCGAGGTGATCGTCTTCCCGACCGCGCAGGAGAAGTTCGGGCCCCTGCTCCTGCCCGACGCGATCCTCCTGGTAAGGGGGCGCCTCGACCGCGACGCGCGGGACGACTCGGTCAAGATGATCGCCCTGGAGGTGCAGAGGCCCAAGCTCACGCCCGACGCCTTCTTCCCCATAGAGGTCAAGGCGGAGGCCTGTAGCGAGATCCTCGTCAAGGAGCTGAAGGAGGTGCTCGCGAACCATCCCGGCAACACGCTCGTCGAGCTCCACGTCGCGCTCAGCAACGGCAACGTGAGGAAGCTGCGGCTCGACAGCGAGTTCAGCGTCGACACCTCGAACGGCATCCACGGCGAGCTGAGGGCGCTCGGCCTTTTGACGCTGACCTCCGTCTAGTAACCTCCCGCCCGCTAGTCTCGGGCGATGCTCCAGCTCATAGACGCCCGCGGGCAGTCGACCCCCGCTCACGTGCCCCGCCCGCGTCCGGTCGCGGGGCGCGAGTCGCCCGCGGAGACCGTGAAGGCGATCGTCGACGACGTCAGGATGCGCGGCGACGACGCGGTGCTCGAGCACACCCGCCGGCTCGACGGCGCGGATCTCACCCCCGATCGCATCCGCGTCGATCCTGATCTGATCGCGAGGTCGCGCCAGCTCGTCCGGCCCGAGGTGATCGACGCGCTCGAGGTCATGGCCGAGCGGCTGTGGAGGACGTGCGAGCGACAGCTCCCGAAGACGTGGATGGAGAACGGTCCGGACGAGGTCGTCGGCGAGCTGGTGCGGCCGCTCCGCCGCGCCGGCGTGTACGTGCCCGGCGGGCGGGCCGCGTATCCCTCGAGCGTCGTCATGGGATGCATACCGGCGCGGGTCGCTGGCGTGGAGGGGATAGCGGTGTGCTCGCCGCCGGGACCGGGCGGTGAGGTCCCCGAGGCCGTGCTCGCGGCATGCTCGGTCGCTGGCGTGGACGAGGTCTACCGGATCGGCGGCGCGCAGGCGATAGCCGCGCTCGCGTACGGGACCGCGTCCGTCCGGCCGGTGGAGAAGATCGTGGGCCCCGGCAACGTCTACGTCACGCTGGCGAAGCGGCTCGTGGGGGGATGGGTGGGGACGGACTCGGAGGCCGGTCCGACGGAGATTGCGATAGTCGCCGACGACTCGATAGCGCCCGACGTCCTCGCAGCCGACCTCGTCGCGCAAGCGGAGCACGGTCCGCTGGGATCGCACGTGCTCGTGACGTGGGTGCCGGAGGTCGCCGAACGAGTGCTCGCGCTGTTGGAGCTCGAGATCGCGCGCCACCGGCGTCCCGACGACGTCGAGAACGCGTTGATCGAAGGTGGCGCCGTAGTCCTCGTGAACGACCTGCAGCACGCGCTCGACACCGTCAACGCGCACGCGCCGGAGCACCTGCAGCTGAGCTTCACCGGCGCGCTCGACGCGCTCGACGAGGTCCGCAACGCCGGCTCGGTATTCGTCGGCGCGTACTCGCCGGTTGCGGTCGGCGACTACGTCGGGGGGACGAACCACGTCCTGCCCAGCGGCGGGACCGCGCGCTGGGCCTCGGGCCTGGGCGCGGGCGACTTCGTCAAGCGGATCTATCTGTCGGCCCTGGAGCCTTCCGCGCTCGAGCGACTGGCCCCGCACGTCGAGGCGCTGGCCGAAGCCGAAGGGCTGCCGGGGCACGCACGCTCGGTGCGCGTGCGTCTCGACCACCACCGCGGGCTCGCGGGCTAGACGTGCTCCCCCTGCGTACCGACCTCGAGGAGATCGACCCCTACGTCTCGCCGCAGCTCCCCGCGCGCCTGCGCATGAACACGAACGAGTCGCCGTACCGCCCGCCGCAGCGGCTGACGGACGCGCTCGTGCGGGAGATCGAGGGCATGAGCCTCAACCGCTACCCGGACCGGGATGCGACCGCCCTGGTGGACGCGCTCGCGGCAAGGTGGACCTGGCCGCGCGACGGCATCTGGGTGGCGAACGGTTCGAACGAGGTGTTCATGCACCTGTTCCTCGCGTTCGGGGGGCCGGGCCGCACGGCGCTGACGTTCGAGCCGTCCTACAGCCTGCACTCGCTGATCCCGCGGCTCGCGCTCACCGAGGTCGCGCACGTACCGCGGGACGGGTCCCACCGGATCGACCCCGGCGCGGCGGTCGCGTGGATCGAGCAGCAGCGGCCGGAGATCGTCGTCGTGTGCTCGCCGAACAACCCGACGGGTGACTGCACGCCGCTGCACGTGATCGAGGAGCTGCTGCGGGCCGCGCCCGGTCTCGTCGTCGTGGACGAGGCCTACGGCGAGTTCGCCGGCTCGGATACGAGCGCGTTCCCGTTGCTGCGCGACCATCCGAACCTGGCGATCGTGCGTACGTTCTCGAAGGCGTGGCGGCTCGCCGGCGTGCGCATCGGCTACATGCTCGCCGCGGCGGAGATCGTCTCCGCGATGGCGGTGGTGAGGCTTCCGTACCACCTGTCGTCGCCGGCGCAGGCGGTCGGCGTCGCGGCGCTGGAGGCAGAGGACGAGACGATGGAGGCGGTTGCCGCGATCACGTCGGAGAGGGAGCGGATAGGCGGGGCTCTCGCCGGCCTCGGCCTGCGCCCGTTCCCGTCGCAGGCGAACTTCATCCTGTTCGAGGTGGACGACGCGCCGTCCGTGTGGAAGGCGCTCTACGAGCGCGGCGTGTTGATCCGGTCGTACGAGGGGTCTGCCGCGCTCGGATCGTGCCTGCGCGTGACGGTGGGGCTCCCCGAGGAGAACGACGCCTTCCTCAGCGCGATCGAAGACGTGCTTCCGTGACGCGGGCGGGCTCCGTGACGAGGGAGACGACCGAGACGACGATCTCGGTGTCGCTCGACCTCGACGGCGGAGCGGTATCCGTGTCGACCGGGATCCCGTTCTTCGACCACATGCTCGACCAGGTCGGCCGGCACGGCCGGCTGGGGTTGCGCGTCGAAGCCCGCGGCGACCTCGAGATCGACGCCCACCACACCGTCGAGGACACCGGGATCTGCATCGGCGAGGCGCTGACCCGGGCGCTCGGCGACAAGAGCGGGATCGCGCGCTACGGCGACGCGCTCGTGCCGATGGAGGAGTCGCTCGCGCAGGTCGCGCTCGACCTCTCGGGGCGGCCGCTGCTCGTCTACGACGCCCCTCTGCCGGCGGAGTCGATCGGGCAGTACGAGGCCGGGCTGACCGAGGAGTTCCTGCAGGCGCTGTGCCGCAGCGGCGGCATCACCATGCACGTGCGGCTGCTCACCGGCCGCAACGCGCACCACGCGACCGAGGCGATCTTCAAGGGCGTCGCGCGGGCCCTGGGGGCCGCGGTGACGATCGATCCGCGCGGCGGCGGCATCCCCTCCACGAAGGGGACGCTCTGAGAGTCGCGCTCGTCGACCACGGGATGGGGAACCTCCGCAGCGTGGCGAAGGCGCTGGAGGCTGCCGGCGCGCGCGTCGCTCTCGCCGGCGATCCCGCCGACGTCTCGTCGTGCGACGCGCTGTGCGTTCCCGGGCAGGGCATCTTCGGCCGCTGCATGGACGCGCTCGGCTCGTCGGGCTTCGCCCCGCTGATCCGGGAGTGGATCGCGTCGGAGCGTCCGTTCCTCGGGATCTGCCTCGGCATGCAGGTGCTGTTCGAGTCGAGCGAGGAGGGGGCCGCGCCGGGTCTCGGGATCCTGCGCGGCGAGGTGCGGAGGCTGCCGCCGCACGTGACGGTGCCGCACATCGGCTGGAACACCGTCGGCGACACCTATTACTACTTCGATCATTCGTTCGCGGCCTTTCCGGCAGACGACCGGATCGTCGAGGGCTGGACGGAGCACGGCGACCGCTTCGCCGCGAGCGTGCGCACGGGGTCGATCCTCGGGGTGCAGTTCCATCCCGAGAAGTCCGGCCGCGACGGGATCGCGCTGCTCCGCCGGTGGGTAGGGGAGGCGGCGTGAGCTTCACGGTCTATCCCGCGGTCGACATCTCGCAGGGCCGCTGCGTGCGTTTGCTGCAGGGGCGGTTCGGTACCGAGACCGTGTACTCGGACGACCCGGTGAAGGTCGCGCTCGGTTTCTGCGCCGCGGGGGCGCGCTGGCTGCACATCGTCGACCTCGACGGCGCGAAGACCGGCGTGAGGGAGAACAAGGAGCTGGTGCTCGAGGTGGTGCGGCGCGCCGCCTGTCCCGTGCAGGCCGGCGGCGGGATGCGGACGCTGGACGACGTGGAAGAGATGATCGCCGCAGGCGCGAACCGGGCCGTGCTCGGAACGGTTGCGCTGGAGGACCCCGAGGCGGCCGCGAAAGCGTGCAGGACGTACGGGGAGAGGATCGCGGTGTCGCTGGACGCACGCGGCGGCGAGCTCGCGTCGCACGGATGGACGGTGGGCACGGGGGTCCCGGTGCTGGACGCGGTGGAGACGTTCGAGTCCGCCGGAGTGTCGCTGTTCATCTACACCGACGTGACCAGAGACGGGACGATGACGGGTCCCGACGTAGGCGGCTTGCGGCGCCTGACGGAGGCGACCTCCCGCCCGGTGGTGGCATCGGGAGGGATCTCGTCGCTGGAGGACCTGCGCACGGTCGCCCGGCTCCGCCCCGACGGCGTCGCGGGAGCGGTGGTGGGCCGGGCGCTGTACGAGGGCAAGTTCGGCGTCGGAGAGGCGAACTACGCAGCCGACGAAGCCGCCGCGGGCCGCGCCGAACCGCCTCTACGGGAGCATTGACGCCGTACGCGCTCACTTCCACAGTAGGAAAACCAGCGGTACACGCGGTCCAAGCGGGTCAAGTCCAATCTGCACCGCGTGTACCGGTCGGTTGGGAGACTGGAGAGACAAGATGTATTGCGCCCGCGGGTCGCCCGGCTAGGTTCTCCCCATGCTCGCCAAGCGCGTGATCCCGTGTCTCGACGTCGACGGGGGCCGGGTCGTGAAGGGTGTTAAGTTCGTCGATCTCCGCGACGCGGGGGATCCCGTCGAGCTCGCGGCGCGGTACGACGCCGAGGGGGCCGACGAGCTCGTCTATCTCGACATCACCGCGTCGAGCGGGGGGCGTGAGCTCATCCTGGACGTCGCGGCCCGCACGGCCGAGACGTTGTTCATCCCGCTCACGATCGGGGGCGGTGTCAGGTCGGTCGGCGACGTCCGCAGGCTCCTGCGCGCCGGCGCGGACAAGGTCGCGATCAACACCGCCGCCCTCGACGACCCGCTCCTCCTGAGACGGGCCGCCGACGAGCTCGGCTCCCAGGCCATCGTCGCCGCCATCGACGCGAGAAGAGCGACGCCGGCCGCATGGCACGTCTTCGCGGAAGGCGGCCGCCGGGACACCGGCAGGGACGCACGAGCGTGGGCCGAGGAAGCAACGACGAATGGTGCCGGCGAGATCCTCCTCACCTCCATGGACGCCGACGGCACCACGGACGGGTACGACCTCGAGCTCACGAGAGCGATAGCGAGCGCGGTCGGCGTCCCCGTCATAGCGTCCGGAGGCGCCGGGGCCCCCGAGCACCTCGCCGACGCGGTCGATCCCGACAAGGGCGGAGCCGCCGCGGCCCTCGCCGCGTCGGTCTTCCACTTCGGGACGTTCTCGATCGCCGCCGCGAAACGAGCGATGGCAAGCCGGGGGCTCCCCGTTAGGATCGCCGGCCTATGACGACATACCTGATCTACGATGACGCCCTTCGCAGCGCCGAGCTCCGCCACGAGATCTCCGAGCCGATCGGCGACCCGGTCATCTTCGTGGAGCACGAGGGCAGACGCATAGTCGTGGCGAGCTCGTTCGAAGCGCCGATCCTCGCGACGAGGGAAGACGTCGTCGACGAGGTCTGGGACTACCCGAGCCTCGGGTGGACCGACCTCATCAAGGACACGAGCTTCCCGCAGATGCACATCGGGCCGGAACTCGTCACCCGCGCGCTCCAGCGTCTCGGCGCCCACAAGGTCTGCGTCCCCGCCACGTTCTGGGCCCTCACGGCCGACTACCTGCGCGACAAGGGCATCGACGTCGTCGTCGACCCGGACGAGTGGGCGCAACGCCGCCGCCGCAAGACGCCCTGGGAGCTCGAAGGCATCGAGCGCGCGCAGCGCGCCACCGAGACGGCGATGCTCACCGCCGCGCGCATGCTCCGCGAGGCCGAGCCGGCGAACGGGAACCTCCTGCGGTTCGAAGGAGAGATCCTCACCGCGGAGCTGATCCGCGAGGCGATGAGCGCGGAGCTCCTGGGGCAGGGGGCCGAGAGCGAGGAGATCATCGTCCACTCCGGCGAGGCGTGCTTCTCCGGGCACGATCCCGGACGCGGCCCGATCCTCCCCGACACCTCCTGCATCATCGACTGCTTCCCGCGCGACCGCAGGTCCGGCGCATACACGGACATGACGCGCACGTTCGTTCCGGGACGGCCGCCGGAGGACCTCGTCCGGTTGCACGGCCACTGCAAGAAAGCGCTCGAGCTCGCGTACGAGTCGATCAAGCCCGGAGCGTCGAACGCGCATCGCAAGGTCTCGGACTACTTCCACTCGCAGGGCTTCCCGACGCTCGAGCACCACGAGGGCCCGGACTACCCGAAGCAGGGGTTCAACCACAGCCTCGGACACGGGGTCGGGTTGCAGGTGCACGAGCGGCCCTGGCTCGGGCGCAGATCGGAACCGCTCGAGGAGGGAGACGTCGTGGCGATCGAGCCCGGCCTCTACTTCGCCGGCATCGGCGGCGTCCGGTTGGAGGACACGGTGCTGGTGACCGACAAGGGCTTCGAGCACTTCACCGACCCGTTCCCGTACGAGCTCCAGCCCTGACCGCGGTGCGTCCGGAAGACGTCGTCTACGACGACCGCGGGCTCGCACCGGCCATCGTGCAGGACGCAACGAGCAAAGAGGTCCTGATGCTCGCGTGGGTCGACGCGGAGGCCGTCCGCCGCACGCTCGACAGCGGCACGACGTGGTTCTGGAGCCGGTCTCGTCGAGAGCACTGGAACAAGGGCGCGACGTCCGGCAATACGCAGAAGGTCGTCGAGGTGCGTTACGACTGCGACGCGGACGCGCTGCTGATGGTCGTGGAGCCCGCGGGCCCCGCGTGCCACACGGGCGAGCGGACCTGCTTCTACAGGAGCTTCTGACGGCCGCGCACCGCCCGTCGCGCGACGAGTTCGCCCGTCTGCTCGAGGGGCACGCGATCGTGCCGGTGTGGCGCGAGGTCCTGGCAGACGCGCAGACTCCGGTCGCCGCGTTCCTGAGGCTCGACCCTCGTCCGAACGGCTTCCTGTTGGAGAGCGTCGAGGGCGGCGAGCGCTGGGCGCGGTACTCGTTCATCGGCGGCGACGCGTTCGGCGTCGTGAGGGCGAAGGGCGGCGCGGTGGCGTTGGAAGGCGACGCGCCGGTCGCTCCCTCGGACGGCGAACCGCCACTCGAATACGTCGGGCGCCTCCTGCAGGCGTGCCGGGCTCCGGTCCTGCCCGGGCTCCCTCCTCTCCACGGAGGCGCGGTCGGCTTCCTCGGCTACGACTGCGTGAGGGAGCTGGAACGCCTCCCGGACGCGCCACACGACGACCTCAGCCTCCCCGATCTCGCGCTGCTGCTCACGCGCACGTTCGTCGTGTTCGACCACCTCCTGCAGAAGGCCTTCGTGATCACGAACGTCATGCGCAACGCGGCCGAGGACCCCGACACCCAGTACGACGACGCGGTCGCTCGCTGCGACGAGGTGGTGGACGCGTTCGCCGCGCCGCTGGGAGCGCCCGCGTCCGAGCTCGACTTCTCGGAGGCAGGCGAGCCCGCTGCGTCCGTCGACGACGCAACCTACGCGGAGTGGGTCGAGACGTCGCGCGAGCACATCTACGCGGGCGACGTGTTCCAGGTCGTCCCGTCGCGGCGTTTCGAGGCGCCGCTGGAGGGCTCGTCCTTCGACGCGTACCGCGCGCTGCGTGCCCTGAACCCGAGCCCCTACATGTACTTCCTTCGCTTCGGTGCCACCGGCGACCATCCGGAGTTCGAGATCGCCGGGTCGTCTCCCGAGCCTCTCGTCCGCGTGACCGGCGACCGCATCGAGACGCGCCCGATCGCCGGAACCCGCGGCAGGGGAGCGACGCGGGAAGAAGACGAGGCCCTCGAACGCGCTCTCCTCGCCGACGAGAAGGAACGGGCGGAGCACGTGATGCTGGTCGACCTCGCGCGCAACGACGTCGGCCGGGTCGCCCGCTACGGGTCCGTGTCCGTCGAGGAGCTGATGGTGATCGAGCGCTACTCGCACGTGATGCACATCGTGTCGAGCGTCACCGGCGTGCTGCGTCCCGACCGGACGCCCTTCGACGCGCTGCTCGCTTGTTTCCCCGCCGGTACCGTCTCCGGCGCGCCGAAGGTGCGGGCGATGGAGATCATCGACTCGCTCGAGACGACGAGACGCGGTCCGTATGCGGGCGTCGTCGGCTACTTCGACTTCTCGGGGAACCTCGACACGTGCATCACGATCCGGACGATCGTCGCCACCGGGGGCCGCGCCTACGTGCAAGCGGGGGCGGGGATCGTCGCGGACTCCGTCCCGAAGGCGGAGGTCGAGGAGACGCGCGGCAAGGCGGAGGCGCTGCTGAGGGCGGTCGCCGCCGCGGGGAGGCTCTAGTACGCCTCGAGCTCCTCGGCCTGCGCAGCGGGGATGTTCAGGTGCACGGCCACCTGCGTCAGCCTCTCGATCGCGCTCGCCGGGATGAACCTCTCGCCGTCGAGCAGGCCGTGCCGGAACGCCACGCCGGAGAAGATGTCGTTCTGCTCGTCGGCGACGACCTCCGTCACGCGTCCCACCTCGGTGCCGTCACTCGTCACGACCGCCGTACCTTCTTCGAGCGCGAGCCAAGCTATCGGGGTCTCTTCGGGCATGCCGCGAAGTCTATGGGCCTGCGCTCGCCTAGATTTCCGTCCGTGCGGTTCCGAGCTCTCCTACTCGTCCTCCTCGCCGGCGCGGCGTGCTCGACGTTGCCCGAGGGCCAGCGATCGACGAAGCCGGCGGCCGGGCCCCCGGAGGTCGAGCAGGACACGGTCGAACGGCACGCAGCTCAGTTCGACGAAGAGGAGGCGGTGCGGGCCGCGGGCTCGCAGGAGGAGCTCGCCGCGTCCGCGTACATCGTGGCCCACCTCACCGACGCCGGCTACGTCTCCCGGCTGGACGCGGTGCCGGTGCAGGACCTGGTCCGTTCGACGAACGTCGTAGCGCTTCCACCGAGCGGAGAGGAGCCGGACGTCATCGTCACTGTTGCCTACGACAGCTCAGCGGAGGCACCTACGGGCGGGCTCGCGATCGGTGTGTGGCTGGAGGTCGCCCGCGCGCTGCGCGCCGTCGAGCCGGACCACGCGGTGGAGTTCGTCGCGCTGGGGGCCGAGCACGCGGACGTGGAGGGAGGCCACCTCGGATCGCGGCGCCTGGCGCGCCAGCTTACGGATGAGGATCGGACACCGCACGTGATAGTCGTGGACCGCGTGGACGAACGTCTTCTGGTCGCGACCGGAGAAGCAGCGGATGCACTCGCGTCGGAGGCACGGACGCTCGGGTTCTCGTTCGGCGGGAGCGCGCAGCGTTCGGACGGAGGCGAAGTCTTCTCTGCCGCGGGGCTCGACACGACCGTCGTGTCGGGCTCGGCCGCAGCGGTCGGACCGGTGCTGCTCGCGTATCTGTCGAGCCTTTAGGGTCGCCTCATGTCCTTCCTCGACGAGCTGGTCGCAGGCGCCCGCGCCCGCGCGGCGGCGGGGAAGGCCGCGCTGACCGACGACGTGCTCGAGCAGCGGGTCGCGTCGGTCGATACAGCGCGGTCGCTGATCGCCGCCCTGCGCGGCCCCGGCATCTCCCTCATCGCAGAGATCAAGAGGGCGTCGCCGTTGAAGGGCCCGCTCGATCTCGACCTCGACGCGGCCCGGCTCGCGGAGACCTACGCCGCTGCGGGAGCCTCGGCGATCTCGGTCCTGACGGAGCCCGACGGGTTCGAGGGCTCGCTGGAAGACCTGCAAGCCGCGCTGAGAGCGGGCGTGCCGGTCCTACGGAAGGACTTCATCATCGACCCGTGGCAGGTCATGGAGTCGCGCGCGGCGGGGGCCGACGCGGTCCTGCTCATCGCGCGCGTCGCCGGGGACGACCTCCCCGAGCTGGTTGCGTCCGCCGGGGCGCTGGGGATGGACGCGCTGGTGGAGGTCCACCACGAAGACGAGCTCGACGGTGCCCTCGGAGCGGGCGCGACGCTCATCGGCGTGAACCACCGGGACCTCTCGACGTTCGAGGTCGACCCGGCCAGGACGGCGAAGCTCGCGCCGCGGATCCCGGACGGCTGCGTGACCGTCGCGCTCTCTGGCGTGTCGACGCGCCGCGAGGTCGAGGATCTCGCCGCTGCCGGCGCGGACGCGGTGCTGGTGGGGGAGTCGCTAGTCACGGCCCCCGACCCCGCGGCGAAGATCGAGGAGCTACTGGGCCTGACGGAACGTCTCGAGGTTCCGCCGGAGCAAGGATGACGGCGGCCCGCGGGCGGTTCGGCGAGTTCGGGGGACAGTACGTGCCGGAGGCATTGATGCCGGCGCTCGACGAGCTCGAGCGCGCCTGGGAAGCCGCGCGTGCGGACCGCGCGTTCGGCGAGCAGCTGCGCGCTCTCCTCGGTTCGATCGTCGGACGGCCGACGCCCCTGTACGAAGCGGAGCGCTTCTCCGAGCGGGCGGGCAGGCGCGTGTTCCTGAAGCGCGAGGACCTCGCGCACACCGGCGCGCACAAGATCAACAACACGATCGGCCAGGTCCTCCTCGCCGCGAGGATGGGCAAGACCAGGATCATCGCGGAGACGGGGGCCGGACAGCACGGCGTCGCCACCGCGACCGCGGCGGCCTACTTCGGACTGCCGTGCGTCGTCTACATGGGTGCGATCGACGTGGCGCGGCAAAACCTCAACGTCGTCCGGATGGAGATGCTCGGCGCGACCGTGGTACCGGTCGAGGCCGGTTCCGCCACCTTGAAGGACGCGATCAACGAGGCGCTGCGCGACTGGGTCACGAACGTCGAGGACACCCACTACGTGATCGGGTCCGTCGTCGGGCCGCACCCTTACCCGGAGCTCGTCGCATCCCTCCAGTCCGTGATCGGAGAGGAGGCGCGGCGGGACGTGCTGGCGGTCGCGGGATCCCTTCCCGACGAGGTCGTCGCGTGCGTGGGAGGCGGGTCTAACGCGATCGGTCTGTTCCGCGCGTTCTACCGCGACGAGGACGTGCGGATCACCGGTGTCGAGGCGGCGGGCGAGGGACTGGACCGGAGACACGGCGCCTCGATCACGAGGGGCGACCCGGGCGTCCTCCACGGCGCGCGCAGCATGGTCCTCCAGGACGACCAGGGCCTGATCACCGAGGCGCACTCGATCTCCGCCGGGCTCGACTATCCGGGCGTCGGTCCCGAGCACGCGTGGCTGGCGGCGAGCGGGCGCGCGCGATACGAGACCGCTACCGACGAGGAGGCACTCGCTGCGTTCCGCGCGCTCGCCGAGACCGAGGGGATCCTCCCGGCCCTCGAGCCGTCGCACGCGCTCGCGTACGTGCTGCGCAGGACGGACGGGCTCGGCCGGACGCCAAGGAAAGAGGGAGACGCCGAGACCGTGCTCGTGGGCCTTTCCGGCCGCGGCGACAAGGACGTCGCGACGATCGCGGCCGCGCTGGGCACGGGATGACCGCGCTTCGCAAGCACCTGGACGACCTCGTCGGCGGCGGCCGCAAGCTCCTCGTTCCCTACCTGATGGCGGGGATCCCGGACCGGGAGTCGTTTCCCGAGGCGCTGGAAGCGATCTCCGGTCCCGCGGACGCGGTCGAGCTCGGCCTCCCCTTCTCCGATCCCCTGATGGACGGGCCCGTGATCGCGGAGGCGGCGCAGCGGGCCCTGCGCCTCGGCACGGGACCCGTCGAGGCGCTGGAGTCGGCGGGCCCCGCGACGGACGGGACGCCCCGGATCGCGATGACCTACTACAACCCGATCCACCGGACCGGCGAGCGGGCCTTCTGCGCCCGTGCGGCCGCGGCTGGCATTGCCGGGCTGATCGTGCCGGACCTGCCGCTCGAGGAGTCGGGCTCGCTGCGGGCCGCCGCCGCGGCCGAGGGCCTCGCCTGGATCCCTCTGGTCGCCCCCACCTCGCCTCCGGAGCGCGTGAAGCGGATCACCGAGACGTCGACGGGCTTCGTCTACGCGGTCTCGACCCTAGGCGTGACGGGAACCCGGGAGCAGCTTTCGGACAGGGCGGCGCGGGTGGTGGCCGCCTGCCGGGAGGCAACGGACGTACCGATCCTCGTGGGTATAGGGATCTCGACCCCCGCCCACGCCGTCGAGGCCGCCCGGTCCGCGGACGGCGTCGTCGTCGGCAGCGTCGTCGTGCGCCTAGTCCTGGAAGAGGGCGCGATCTCCGCACGAGCGTTCCTGACGGAGGTCCGCGCGGCCCTGGACGGCGCCCGGTAAGTCCGTTTTGTTGCCGTGACTGCGTATTCCCTCGCCCCGGCAACCCTGCGAGCCTCGTAAGCGTCGAAGGGTTACTCGGTAAGGGACGGCGAGGGTGCAGGGCTAGTCCATAAATGGGCACATCGGGCTACCCGGACCATCCTCAAAATCCCGCCTCCGGGGCCGATAGATGAAACAGTTATCGGGAATCGTCGGCCAAGGAGGCTAGCGATGAGGCAGATCAGGATCCAGAAGGGAAGGCGGCCACGTCCGTGACGCGACCCCACCGTAGAGACTCCTGAAAGGCCCGACGCTCACCCGCCGGGCCTTTTTGGTTCCCGGTTCGTTGTGGCGAGAGTGGCGCTGAGCGCAACTCAACGCACAATGAACGCCACTAAGCTGGGGCCTACGCCGGGGTGGCGAAACAGGTAAACGCGCTGGTCTCAAACACCAGTGGGCGAAAGCCCTTACGGGTTCGATTCCCGTCCCCGGCACGCCGGCAGGCTCTTCTCTAGCGGGGTCCCGACACCTATACTTCTGACCCCCATGCACATCGAGAAGATCCTCTCGCAGATCGGCGACCGGCTGAACAAGGCCCAGGAAGAGCTGCGCATCGCGGAGGAGCAGCTGCTGTTCCAGATGGACGTGGTCGAAGAGGCCAAGACGCGCATGCTCGTATCCGAGACGCCGCTGGCCGACCGCGAGTACCGCATCGCACGCGACGACCACGAACGGCTACAGCGTCAGCGCGACGACATCACGCGCGAGATCGCCGACCTCAGGAAAGAGCAGGACCGGTTGCTCGACCGGATGCTCGGCTCCAACGCCTAAGCTCCACTCTCATGACAGACAAGCACCGGGTCCTCATCGCGGAGGACGAGGCGATCATCCGCCTCGACCTCAAGGAGATGCTCGAGGAGGAAGGGCTGGAAGTCGTGGGCGAGGCCGCCGACGGCGAATCCGCGGTACGCAACGCGCAGGAGCTCCGGCCCGACCTCGTCATCATGGACATAAAGATGCCGGGCGTGGACGGGCTCGCGGCGGCCGAGAAGATCGTCGAGGGCGACCTCGCCGCGGTCCTGATCCTCACGGCGTTCTCGCAGCGCGACCTCGTGCAGCGCGCCGCCGACGCCGGGGCGATGGGATATCTCGTCAAGCCGTTCCAGAAGAGCGACCTGCTCCCGGCGATCGAGGTCGCCATCGCGCGTCACGCCGAGCTGGCCGCGGTCAAGAAGGAGTCGGCGGAGCTCGCCGACCGTCTGGAGACCCGCAAGATCCTCGACCGGGCCAAGGGCCGCCTGATGGACTCGGCCGGGATGACCGAGGCCGACGCCTTCCGCCACATCCAGAAGAAGGCGATGCAGGAGCGGCGCCCGATGAAGGCCGTGGCCGAGGAGATCCTCGCCGCCGCACCCCAGTAGTCCCCGGTCAAGGGGGGTACTACACATGTCGTAGGAATGCGCCTAGAATGCCCCCTTACGTGCAACCGGCCAGATTGGCCGGTTGCCCGGACCGACCGGTCGCCTCGGCGAGCGGCCAAGAGATACCGACCGGTCGCCTCGGCGAGCGGCCAAGAGATACCGACCGGTCGCCTCGGCGAGCGGCCAAGAGATAAGGGGGAACCATGAAGAGACCCAGATGGCTGGTGTTGGTGGCCATGCTGAGCGCGCTGTCGCTGGTCGCAGCGTCGTGTGGAGACGACGACGAGCCGGACCCGCCCGGCGCACAGGACACCCCGGAGTGCACCTGGGTCATCGGCACCATGGGCGCACTTTCCGGCGACGCGGCGTCGCTCGGCCAGCCCA
>WUUC01006921.1_pt1 | contig 16625 bp, 8 predicted proteins | sample 6278441 | NCBI WGS metagenome assembly WUUC01 (sample SAMN13675441, study PRJNA597444) | soil metagenome | isolation source: soil | place: USA: Washington | collected 2017-10
ATGCGCATATTCGTCGCGGCCTCGAACGCGCCGGATTTACCGGCGGCTGGCTCGGCGGCACAGCCGAAGCGCCGGTCAAACGATAGGACGTTGCACAGCCATGCATCGTCGTCGCTTCCTCCAATCGACCTTCAGTCTGGGAGCCATAGCCAGTGGTTGCGGACGACGCCGCGCTCGTGAGGAATTGACGTTTTGGTCGATCGGTCGCGAAGCCGATCGCATCGGGGCTCTATTCCAGGAATTTGAAACTCGAAACCCTGGCATTCGGATCAAGCTCGAAAAACTGCCGTGGACCGCGGCACACCAAAAGCTGCTCACTGCGTTTGCCGGCAACTCGCTTCCCGACGTATTTCAGCTGGGCAACACGTGGCTGCCTGAATTCGTCGAACTCGGTGCGCTCGCCCCGCTCGACCCGCATATCGCGCAATCCCCGGCTGTGACTCGCGACGACTACTTTCCGGGCATTTGGAACACGAACGTGTTGCATGAGCGGGTGTACGGCTTGCCGTGGTACGTGGATACGCGACTCCTTTTCTATCGAACAGACTTGCTCGCGCAGGCGGGCTTCCAGCATCCACCGGAAAATTGGAGCGAGTGGTCGGCCATGCTGGGCGCCATCAAGCAGGTGGTGGGTCATGACCGCTACTCGATCCTGCTCCCGCTCAACGAGTTCGAGCCGGTCTTGAATCTTGGGATACAACACTCCGATCCGTTCTTACGCGATGGCGATCGTTACGGCAATTTCCAAAGTGCCGGCTTTCTGGAAACAATGAAATTCTTCAGCACGGCGTTTGCAAACCGTTGGGCGCCGCTGATGACGAACACGCAAATCTCCAATGTGTGGGACGAATTCGGCAACGGCTTTTTCTCTTTCTATATCTCCGGTCCTTGGAACATCGTTGAGTTCATGAAGCGGCTACCGGCGAGATTGCAGGATTCCTGGATGACTGCGCCAATGCCCGGCCCGGCAGGACCGGGCGCCTCCATAGCGGGCGGCTCGAGTTTGGTGCTGTCTCGCAACGCAGTGCAGCGCGATGCCGCTTGGAAACTCATCGAGTTCTTTTCGACGCCTGAGATTCAAATCGAATACCACGCACTGACCGGTAACATGCCGCCGCGAAGATCGAGTTGGAGCCCTGACCTGTTGGCGGATCGGTACGCGCAGGCGTTTCGAACGCAGATGGAGCGAGTGCGCAGTACGCCGAAGGTTCCAGAATGGGAGCGCATTGCGACTGAAGTGCGAATCTCATGCGAGCAAGTGGCTCAGACTGGCAAGTCGGTTGCAACGGCCTGCCAGGAACTGAATCAGCGCGTCGATGCAATTCTTGAGAAACGCCGCTCGGTGCTGGCAAGACGGGCGCAATCGTGACTCCCGCTACCTCGCGTTCCTCGATTGCGGGCTGGATCTTCGTCGGACCTGCTTTGCTGGTGCTGGGAGTGTTCTTCTTTCTGCCGACTCTCGCTGCGTTGCTCATGAGCATGACGGACTACGATCTGTACGCGCTCGGCGATCTCAACAATCTTCGCTTTATCGCATTCGACAACTATATCGTGCTAATGCGCGATCCGAGGTTCTGGCAGGCGCTAGGCAATACTTTTTACTTCGTGGTACTCGGCGTACCGCTCTCCATCGCACTTTCCCTTGGGACCGCCTTGCTGCTCACCTCTCGGCTGACGAGGTGGCGCACGTTCTTTCGCGTGTCGTTGTTCGCGCCGGTCGTCACGACACTGGTGGCAGTCGCCTTGGTGTGGCGCTACATCTTCCACACGCGGTACGGCCTTTTGAACTATGGGCTGACCAGCCTTGGCTTCGAGCCCATCGATTGGCTGGGAGATCCGAACTGGGCGATGCCGTCCATTGTGCTGCTCGCCGTCTGGAAGAACTTCGGTTACAACATGATCATCTTTATTGCCGCGCTGCACAGCATTCCCCAGGAACTCTACGAAGCGGCGCGCATCGACGGAGCGTCCAGCTGGCAGCAATTCCGTCATGTCACCCTGCCTTCGCTTGCGCCAACCCTATTGTTGGTAGGCATCCTCACGATGGCCGGTTATTTTCAGGTGTTCTCGGAGCCGTACATGATGACGGAGGGAGGTCCGCTGCAAAGCACGATGAGCGTGCTCTACTTCATGTACGAGGAAGGTTTCAAATGGTGGAACCTAGGGCGGGCTTCCGCTGTGGCCTTCGTCCTGTTTGTGATCATCTTCGGACTCACGCTGTTGCAGGTTCGTCTGTCGCGCCGGAGTGCCGATGGCCACTAAGTCAAAACCCATTTCGATGCGGTCGATCTTGACGCACGCGGCATTGGGAGCGTGCGCACTCTTCGCGGTGTTTCCCCTTCTTTGGATGCTGTCTGTTTCGTTCATGGCGACCGGCACATCGAGCGTCAATCCCCCGCCGCTGCTGCCGTCCGCTCCGACGTTCGATAACTACCGCGTCTTGTTCGAGCGGCACAACGCTGGACGGTACCTGCTCAATAGCTTCTTCGTTGCTTCGCTTGTGACGGTGATTTCCGTCGGTCTCAACTCCATGGCGGGCTATGCCTTCGCCAAGCTTCGCTTTCGTGGCCGCGATCGTCTGTTTCAGCTACTCCTCGGTGCCCTCGTCATACCGGCGCAAGTCGCAATGATTCCGCTGTTCGCGTTGGTCAAGCAGATGGGCCTCGTCAATTCCTATGCCGGCATCATTGTCCCCGGGGTGGCCACCGTGTTCGGCATTTTCTTGGTCCGTCAGTACGCGTTATCGATACCCAATGAATTACTCGAAGCGGCGCGGATCGATGGCGCCAGCGAGCACCGCATCTTCGCCTCGATCGTTGCGCCACTGCTGCGACCTGTATTGGTGACACTTGCCATCCTGACATTCATGACGACATGGAACGACTTCATGTGGCCATTGATCGTTATCAGCGATCAAGACTTACAGACATTGCCGGTCGCCCTCGCCGGCCTGACGCGCGAGTATGTGCAGGATAACGAACTGATGATGGCAGGCTCGGTCGTCACGGTAGTGCCTGTTCTGATTCTGTTCCTTGCGCTGCAGCGCCACTACATCGAAGGCATCATGGCGGGGAGCGTGAAAGGATGAACGCAACCATTTGCGCGCGCTTTACCGCGAGACTGCTTTTCACCCTCGCATCCGGCGGCTGCTCGCTGGCGAGCCAAGCTGCGGTCCTCGATGATTTCACCAATACAGGGGCTTGGCAGGCTGTTCACTCAGAAGACGTGCAAGCCTCCGTCGAATTTCCAAATGCGTCGCGACCCTCGCTTCGCTTGAACTACGATTTCGGAAAGGTCTCCGGTTATGCGGTGGCCACAAGGACCTTGCCCATCGCCTTCCCCGAGAACTTCGAGCTCACGCTGAAGATACGCGGCGTTGGGCTGACCAACGAGTTTCAACTGAAATTCGCCGATGCATCCGGCGACAACGTGTGGTGGTATCCGCTGCGCAACTTCAAGCCTACGGCCGAAGGCCAAGTCCTGCGCATCAAGAAGCGCCACATCGATTTTGCCTGGGGTCCCACTTCAGATAAAGCGCTGCGCAGCACCGTGCGCGTCGAACTGTCCGTGAATGCCGCAAGCGGCGGCAGCGGTTACCTCGAGTTCGAACAATTCACTTTGACGCCGCTTCCTCCGGCCGACTACGGCTCGTTCTCCTTGGTTGCGACCGCTTCGACCGAGGCGAAGCATTCACCTGCAGGCTATGCCGTCGATGGTCGAATGGATACGAGCTGGGTGAGCAACGGCAAGCGCAGTCAGTCAATCGAGTTGGACTTTGGCAAGGTCCGGGAATTCGGCGGACTTGAACTTAAGTGGCAACCAGGTCATCACGCAAGCCGGTACGAAGTGCAGCTGTCCGATAACGACAATGACTGGCGCACAGTGAAAACCGTCGCGGAGAGTAACGGCAACAACGACCCATTGTTTCTGCCGGAATCAGAAGCGCGTCGAATCCGGCTGCTACTGCAGGACGGACCCGGCGCAACCTTTGCAATCGAAGACGTTCGCATCTTGGACGTGGCTGCCGGCTCTTCCCTCAATGCTTTCTATCGAGTGATTGCTAAAGCCGCTCCACCCGGCGCCTATCCTCGCGGTTTCTCGGGACAACAAACCTACTGGACGGTCGTCGGGACCGATCGAGGCGTCAACGAATCTCTGATGGGTGAGGACGGAGCGATCGAAGCGCGTGCCGGCAGCGTTGCCATCGAGCCTTTTGTCATGATCGACGGCCGTGTTCAAAGCTGGAGCGATGTCAAAACGTCGCATTCTCTTGAGAGCGGCTACGTTCCGATTCCAACTGTGCGCTGGGAACATCCGGCCTTCGATCTCTCGATCACAGCCGCAGCGATCGGCGACGCGGAAGAGTCACAGACTTTGGTGCGCTATGTCGTCACTAACAAATCCAACCATTCGAAATCGTTGACGCTCGCGTTGGCTGTACGGCCTTTTCAGGTTAATCCCCCTTCGCAGTTTCTGGGAACGCCAGGGGGCGTCACGCGTGTCGAGAGTCTCGAATGGGACGGACAATTTCTCATCGTCAACGGAGTCAGGATTCTGCGGACGTTGTCGGCTGGCGCGCAGTTCGGAGGCGGAGCCTTCGATGTCGGCAATCCCGTTGAATGGTTGCAGACAAACTCCATTCCGCAAAGCCATCGCATCGCCGATGTGAACGGACTAGCGTCCGGCGTCTTTCGTTTCGAATTGCCATTAGCCGCTGGCGCATCCGGCACGGTGTCCGTCGCCTTGCCGCTCGACGGGATACCTGCCGGCATTAATGAGCACGACGTTGATGCCGCGATCGCATCGACACGCACACGTTGGACCGAGAAGCTGGATCGGGTGCGCTTCGATGTACCTGCCGAGGCGCAAGCGCTGATCGACACGTTGCGCACGGCGCATTCGCATATCCTGATCAACAGCGACGGCCCATCCTTACAGCCGGGATCTCGTGCCTATTCACGCGCGTGGATTCGCGATGGGGCAATGGAAGCCGACACGCTGCTACGACTTGGCGATATCGAACCGGCAAAGGAATTTCTTCGTTGGTACGCACCACGCCTGTTCGATAACGGCAAGGTGCCGTGCTGCGTCGATCATCGGGGCTCGGATCCCGTGCCGGAGAACGACAGCTCCGGCGAGTTTATTTTCCTCGTCGCAGACATCTATCGCTATACCCGCGATCTTGAACTCTTGAAACAAATGTGGCCCTCGGTTCAAAAGGCGATGACGTATCTGGAAAGTCTGCGATTAACAGAACGCACAGAGGCCATCCTGAATTCTCCACAGCGTGCGTTCTACGGCATGGTGCCGGCCTCCATCAGTCATGAGGGCTACTCCGCCAAACCGATGCATTCCTACTGGGATAATTTTTGGACAATGAAGGGCCTCGACGCAGCTGTCGAAGTCGCCGCCGCAATAGGCGACCCTGCCAAGACTCGCGAGTATCGCCGCTCGCGCGATGAGTTTCGCGCCGATCTGCAGGCCTCGTTGAGTCAGGCGATGAAGGATCAAAGCATCCATTTTCTTCCGGGCTCCGCTGAGCTTGGCGACTTCGACGCAACCTCTACTTCCATTGGCTTATCGCCAGCCGGCGATCGGCGTTTGTTTCCGCAAAGTTCGCTGGAGGTAACCTTTGAGCGCTACTGGGCCACGTTCATTGCGCGTGATCGTGCAAAGGTTTGGGTGGACTACACGCCGTATGAGCTTCGGAACGTAGCGACCTTTGCTCATCTGGGATGGCGAGCGCGGATCGCGACATTGTTGGATTTTTTCATGACGGATCGCCGCCCCGCGCGGTGGAATCAATGGGCCGAGGTCGTGGGGCGCATAGAACGCGAAGAACGCTTCATCGGCGACATGCCGCACTCCTGGGTAGGTTCCGATTACATACGCTCGGTTCTGGACTTGTTTGCGTATGAACGCAGCGAAGACAAATCGATTGTTTTGATGGCCGGAATTCAGGAGTCCTGGCTCCGCAAAGGAATCGGCATTGAACGACTTCGTACGCCTTATGGCGCCTTGAGCTATGAGGTCCGACCCACGGCGACTGGCTTCAGGGTGAACATCGGCGGCATCGACTTGCCGCCGGGGGGACTGGTCATGGATTGGTCCGGCTTGCCCGTCAAGCGCACGCGCATGCAAGGCGGGCAGGCTCGCTGGGAAGGCGAGCAGCTCCGGATTACAAAGCTGCCCGCTTCATTCGAAGTCAGCCGATAACCCTATGGCGCGCTCAGCGCGGACCCATTCGATGCAATAACCTTCGAATAGAAGCGCGCGCTCGCCTTGGGCGTACGCTTTTGAGATTCGAAGTCAACGTGGACGATACCGAAGCGCTTCGAGTAGCCGAGCGCCCACTCGAAGTTATCCAGCAACGACCAAGCGAAATAGCCCCGAACATCCGCGCCCTGGCGAATAGCGGAATGAACGGCCAACAGGTGCTTGCGGTAGTAATCGAGACGCAACGGATCCTCGAGGACCGGCTGTTCGCTCTTTGGAGGATCGAAGAACGCTGCGCCATTCTCAGTGATGTAAACGGGCGGATTGCCGTAGCGGTTCTTGATCCACAGTAGCGTGTCGGTCAATCCTTGTGGAAACACTTCCCAGCCGGTTTCGGTATACGTTGATTGCTTCTGCCGCACCGGACCCGCATTCAGCAGCCACGACGCGGGATCATGCCGCACGACGTTGCGAGTGTAGTAATTCAAGCCGATGAAATCGATTGGCTCGCGAATCTTGGCAAGATCGGACTCAGGCCATTTAGGCCAAGCCTCCTTGAAGATTTCCTTCATCTCTTCCGGATAGGCGCCGAGCAAAGCTGGATCCAGATACTGTCGATTCATATACGCGTCCGCGCGCCGCGTTGCGGCAACGTCTTCCGCCGACTGCGACGCGGGATACTTAGGCTCGATGTTCACAACCAACCCGATTCGATTCTTACCCTCCGCCCGATATGCCCGCACAGCCTCGGAGTGCGCCAGCAACAAATGATGCGAAGCGATCGGTGCCTCAAATCGGCTGCGATGCCCTGGCGCTAATGCGCCGAACAGGTAGCCGCCGTCGGTGACGACCCAAGGTTCGTTCAATGTCGCCCACATCTTGACGCGATCATCTAGCTTTCGATAAACAACTCGAGCGTAGTCGGCAAACCAACTGGCGACGTCGGGATTGAGCCAGCCGCCTAAATCGTCGAGCGCAGCAGGCAAATCCCAGTGGAACAAGGTGACTGCCGGTTGAATTCCCTTTGCCAGCAATGCATCGACCAAGCGATCGTAAAACCCGAGTCCGGCGGCATTCACGCGTCCCTTGCCTTCCGGCAACACTCGACTCCAGGCGATGCTGAATCGATAGGCATTCAAGCCAAGCTCTCGCATCAAGTCGACGTCGCTGACGTAACGACGATAGTGATCGCACGCCACATCGCCAGTATCGTCATCCTTCACCATTCCTGGCGTATGGACGAAGCGCTCCCAAATACTGGGGCCCGCGCCATCGGCCAGCGGCGATCCTTCGATTTGATAGGCGGAGGTTGCGCACCCCCAAAGGAAATTCTGAGGGAACTTGATTTGCGGATTCATACTTCGTATCGCAATATTGGCAAACGACGCCGGTAACAACGATTGGTTCGGACGAGACGCTCGAAAGAAAAATGTCTGCGCAGCCTGTGCGCGCAGTGCGCTCCGCACGTAGAATGACGCTCGAACTTCTTCGCGCATGAAGTCACGTGATTCAGGAATTCTCGCCACGCATGTCCGCACTGCATCTCAAGCACCTCAACAAAACCTTCGACAACGGCCAGGTCGTCGTCCGCGACGCGGACTTTGTTGTCGAGGATGGAGAGCTGCTGGTGTTGGTCGGACCTTCCGGTTGCGGCAAGTCGACGCTGCTGCGTTTGATTGCCGGACTGGAGACGGCGACGGCAGGACAGATCATGATCGGCGATCGCGACGTCACGCACGTCGCGCCTCGCGATCGGGACATCGCGATGGTTTTTCAAAACTACGCGTTGTACCCGCACATGTCGGTGGCAGAAAACCTGAGCTTTGGGCTCCGCTTGCGCAAACAGGACGACGCGTTGATTGCGCAACGAATCAATGAAGCGGCTGAGTTGCTGGGATTGCAGTCGCTGCTCGAACGACGTCCCGCGCAGCTTTCCGGTGGGCAGCGGCAACGCGTCGCGCTGGGACGTGCCCTCGTCCGCCACCCGGCCATCTTCTTGCTGGACGAACCGCTGTCGAATCTCGATGCGAAACTGCGCACATCCGTCCGCACCGAAATCGCACGGCTGCACCGGACGCTTAAGACCACGATGGTCTACGTGACTCATGACCAAATCGAAGCCATGACGTTGGGCCATCGAATTGTCGTCATGAAAAGCGGCGAGGTGCAACAGATCGATACGCCGATGAACATCTATCGGCGGCCGGTGAATATCTTCGTTGCCGGCTTTCTCGGCAGTCCCGCCATGAACTTCCTGCCTGCGCGCCAGAGCAAGGATGGAACCATTACGCTGCTCCAAGGTGACAGCCGATGCCTCGCTGTGGCCGCGCCTATTGATGCCGATCGCGAACTGCTGCTCGGCCTGCGACCTGAAAGCGCTCGACTTGCCGAAGGCGCGCGGCTTACGGATGAAATCGACATCGCATGTAGCGCTGAAGTGATTGAGCGGGTGGGCAGTGAAACGTTCATCTATGCCAAGCTGGCCGACCGAGAACTGATTGTGCGCGCATCGCCCGATGCGTCCATTTCCGCGGGCGGCGCGATGACTGTCCGCTTCGATCTCGCCGCGCTGCACGTCTTCGACGCTCATACGGAACAGCGGCTCGATCTTAAGCTGCATGGCGGTCATTGACACCAACGTGCTCACCATTGCGCCTCTAGTGTTCGGAATGCTCCCAGCTTGATGCCATCCGCAGAATAGTCGGTGCGAGCGACGCCATCGACGCGCACGTTCTTTGGCCGCTGACGGCTTGGCCAGCTGACCTCCAACGGAATATCAGGACGCAATCCTGGCCCCACCGTCAGCCGCAGCGAATTCCCTGACTGCTCCGCTTGCATCGTCAACTTGCCGAAGGCTGTCGGCAAATCGGTCACGCTCAATCCCTCGCCTGCGACCCAAGAGGGCGGCGCTCCAGGCAGCAGCTTCAAGCCTTTGTCCGTTTCGTGCATGAGCATGCCGAAAATTGCGCGCGCGTATTCTGAGCCGATCCAGGTGTGCGGCATATCCCCAAGATAGATTGCATGCCGCAAATCCGAATAGACCACTTCCGCCAACACCTGCCAAGGCGCCGGACGGCGATGACGAAGGAGATTCATCAACAGCTCGTTGGCTTCGCGCGGACGATTCAGGTGGACGTATGTCAATACGTTGCGCATTTCATACGGCGTATAAGCGTATAGGGCGTTCGGCAAATCTCGCTTCCGAACATCGGCGAGGTAGCGATCAAAGGTTCGCTTCAGCGCATCGGCCGGCAAAATGTCGATCTGGCCGGCCGGATCCAAGGCGATCGATACGCTGGTTGGGTCGCCATCGCCGAGATCAGCCGCAGCAGGGATGAAATCGGCTCCCTTCCATTTCATCGTGGCGCGAATCGACGCTGCCATCGATTCACGAAGCAAACCGTATTGCCGCTGCGCCCAACGCGCAGTTTCCTGATCGCCCAGCTCCGCCGCGAGCCATGCGCCGTCGTGCCACCCCTTCAAGGCCCAGTAGTCATCCCAATAGCTGTGCGTGGGCGTCGAATATCCCTCGTGACTGATCGATGGAGCAATAATGCCGCGGAAACGCTCGGGCGATTCCTTGTCCGACAAGTATCCAGGCGCGAGCGTGCGCTCGCGAAGTTCCTGCAGAAACTTAAGCGCCAGTTTCACAGTGGGCAAGTACGCACGAACTGTTTCCGGACCGCCATCCAAGCGAGCGATTTCCGCAATCAGCCAGATCAATTGACCCTGGCTGTCATGTTCGAGGTCTGAACCAAAGCCCGTATTGACGGTGCCATCGTCGTTGAGAATCGGCGACACCAATCCATTCGGATGCACCGCATGCTCGGCGTACCACTTCAAATAGTCGCGTGCTGCGCCAGCCATGCCCATGCGAACCAGAATTGCCGCTGTCGCCGCGCCATCGCGAATAAACGAGCGGTTGTAGTTGCGCGGGCCCGGTTGAATGGCGTGACCCGTTTGATTGATCAGCATGTAGGACGCTTGCGCACGCAACATGTTGACGAGCGATTGATCCGGCAGCGACAACCCGATCTGTCCCGCGCGCGCTTGCCATTGTTGCGCAAGCTGTCCCGCCAACATGTCGAAGTGCACGCCAGCGGAAGTCCCGGCAAGCGCCGCCTTGTCCAACGCCGGCGACTCGGGCCAGCGCTTGGCATTGACATCGATTCGCTCATTGCCCAGCGGCAACGCAATGACCACATCCTGATAGGCGCCCGGCGCGACACTGACTGCGTAACTTAGAATCGCGGCGGCCAGTCCCTCTTCGTCCCGGGCTGTCTGCGACGCCGGCACGGTTCCCGCGGCTGCGTTCCGCGTAATTTCTGTTTCACCGTGAGGACCAAACGCCGCAGTCCCGCGCGCGAGCGTGGGCGTCAGCGAATGCACTAGGACCCGCCCATTCACGCGCACGCTCGACTGCGCTTCGCCTTCGACTGAAACTTCGTAGATCGGGGCAAGTCCGGCGTTCTGCCACGGCGGACAGATTTGCATGGGTCGCACTAAAAGCGACAGCTGACCTTCGATGGACGCGGCGCCAGTGTTGCGCAGACGATGCCGAACCAAGGTCACGGGTGCGCCTCGTTGTTCAATCGTCATCGCTTCACTGCGCAGCGATAAACCGGGTTGCACATCCCATTCAACGGCTGGCATGGGCATCCAGCCCTCTCGCAGCGAATGCTTCAGTGGCTTGTCGAATGCAGCGGAACTCTTGCCGCTTGCGCTGCGCCACACAGGTTGCACCAACGGCGCCCCTTTAAATGCTTCGACATTGCCATACTCATCGAAGATCGACTTTTGCCTACCTGCTGGAATGCCGACAGCGGTCCAATAGACCTGTTTCGCGCGCAACGAAGAAGGAAACAATTCCTGATTGAGGCGACCGGCCGCAATCTCATAGCGCTTCAAAGCTGTCAGGGTCCTGGAAGGCGATACGATGCGCAAACGACGAATCGACGGCGCAACCTTTTCGGCGGACTGCACCGTCATGCGCAGCGCATGAAAATCACGCGCCTCTCTCGCGGCCAGAAACGAGACTGCGCCGGGACTTTCCGGATCGTTGGCGATTTCTGTCCAAGTGCCTGTCGCATCTCGCCCCTCGAGTCTTGCCGCTTGCGGCGCGCGCTCCCAAAACACTTCAAGCCCTGAAGTTGCTAACGGCCGCGGCAATTCCAACAGCAACTGACGAGATGCCCCCGTACCGCTTAACGGCAAAGCACGGTTCTGTGACCACACGGCAGCCGGCGTCTGGCCAGCCAGGCCCTGAAGTTGTGGGGATTGATTGGCGGCGATCGGCTCAAACTCAAAAATCGACACACCCCAGTCGGCGGTGCGCGGGACAGACGCTATTCGAACAAAACGTGCCTGCGCGGCGGGAAAGAAAACATAGTCAATGCTGCCCGGCGAGTCCGCGGTCTCGAAAGCAACGCGCCACTGCTTTCCATCCAGCGATGTTTGAATGGTGTAGCGCCGGGCGAAGCCCGTGTCCCATCTAATCAGTACGCCGCCCACATCGGCGGCCCGTCCCATATCCACTTGATACCAATCGCCCGCCGCGAATCCGCCGCCCCAACGCGTCTTGATGTCGCCGTCGATGCCAAAGCTGCGGTCCAGCCCAGGGCCTTCCGCCGATGAACTCAGTGCCCGCCATTCCGATCGCGGCGGCAATGTGTCCGCCGCCGTTGCGTGTTCGGACGCCAGGGTGGCGCATAGCAGCAACAGCCACGTGCGGTGCGTCAATCGGCAAGCTGCAATCAAATCCATCGCTGCTCCGCGGCGCTGAACCGCCGTGTAAAAGCCAGTCGCTTCAATAGAGTTGAGCAGCCTGGAACCTGGTTCGCTCCGGCCGCGTTAGAACTATCTTAGCGTTGAAAACGTTTACATGCGACCTTTTTGGTCATATAAGGCTTCTGGCTTTCTGTGCGACGGCGGCTGCGGATCGGCCGCAAGGGACTCGCGGAGGCTGAAGAAGATCAGTTTTGGAAAGCAACAATTCTATAAAGCAGTTTAGGGTTCGTTACCGAAGGGGGTTTAGGTATGGCACATCGAGAGTCAGGGCGGCCGAACAGCCGCAGCATATTGCGCACCGTCATTGCAGCCTGTTTGCTTGCCAATGCGCCGCATGCCTTGTCGCAATCGGTCAGCGCAACCTTGCGCGGGCAGGTCACCTCAGCGTCCGCGCCCGCCTCCGGCGCAACGGTCACCGCCACGAACACTGAAACGGGTCTGACTCGAACGGTGCAATCGAACCCGAACGGCGCCTATTCTCTCGGCGGCTTGCCGCCTGGCACCTACAAGATCGAAGTGACGGCCAACGGCCAAACGTCGACGCAAAATGTGACCCTGCAAGTGGGCCAGATCGCGCAACTCGATCTGGACACCCGGCCCGATCAACTCGACACGGTCGTCGTGACCGGTAATCGCGTCGCGGAAACTAAAACGTCGGAAGTCTCCAACTACGTCTCGCAGAAGCAGATCGAAACATTGCCACAGGGATCGCGCAACTTCCTCGCGTTCGCCGAGACAGTGCCCGGCGTGCAATTCGTCCAGAGCAGTAACGGTTCGACAGAAATTCGCAGCGGCGCGCAGGCGGCGAACGGCGTCAATGTGTTCATCGACGGCGTGGGCCAAAAGAACTACGTGTCTCGAGGGGGCGTCGGCGGTCAGGGCAGCTTGAGCGATGTTCCCACCGGCGCGAAGGGCACACGAGGCAACCCCTTCCCCCAACTTGCGATCGGCGAGTACAAGGTGATCACTTCGAACTACAAGGCCGAGTTCGACCAACTCAGCAGCGCGGCGATTGTTGCTGCCACTCGTTCGGGCACCAACGAGTTCAAGGCCGACGCATTCTACGATCACATCGGGTCGGATTGGCGCGCCGCCGATCCGTTCGAACGCGCATCGGGCAGCAAAGCCGACTCCAAGCAGCAGCAATACGGCGTGGCGGTCGGCGGACCGATCTTGCGCGATCGCATGCATTTCTTCGCCACGTACGAGAAAAAGAAGTTCGAGACGCCGCAACGCGTAGTCGCAAACTATGGCTTTGTCTTACCGCCCGCCTACGCGGGTCAAGTGGGCAATTTCACGCTGCCGTTCGATCAGGACTTGGCCTTTGCCAAACTCACGTGGTTGGCGGCGGACGGGCACTTGATCGAACTCTCGGGCAAATATCGCGGCGAAGAAGAGGAAACCTTCGGCCTGAATGAAAGCCCCAGCCACGCGACGCTGAAAGAGAATGAGGAAACGCGCCTCGACCTGCGACATCAGTGGACCGGCACAGGTTTCATGAACGACATGCACTTAACGTTCGAGGACTCGCGCTTCAATCCGCGTCCCGCAACGGCCGGCTATGGCGTGCAGCTGACCATCGGCTCGCTGGATCAGTTCACGGTGCTGACCACCGGCGCCGGCGATACCTACGAGGATCGCGGTCAACAAGGCTGGGGCATTCAAGACGACCTGACGTTCGATCAAATCGAATGGATGGGCGTGCATGTTATTCAAGTCGGCATCAAGTACAAATCAGTCGAACTCAATCGGCAGTCGCAGACTCCGTACCAGCCCTACTTCGCCTATGACTTGAACGATCCGTCGGGTGAGCCTTGGCGAGTCAAGTTCGGCGTGGCTTTGCCGTTCATCGACGACATCAATGTGAAATCGGAAAACGAGCAGTACGGCATCTATATTCAGGACGACTGGGACGCAACCTCGAAATTGCAGATCAATGCGGGTCTTCGCTACGACTACGAGCGGACTCCGAACTACCTCGACTATGTGACACCAGCCGACATTGTTGCGGCGATCAACTCGCAGGATACGAACACGGCGGAAGGCGGCCATCCCGCAGCGCCTCCAGGCCAGACCTACGCGCAAACACTGGCGCTCGGCGGGATCGATATCAATCGCTTCATCAGCACCGGCAATAACCGGAAAGCCTTCGACGAGGCGTTTCAACCGCGTCTCGGTTTTTCGTTCGACCTCTTCGACGATCAACGACACGTTATCTTCGGCGGCGCCGGCCGTGCCTACGATCGCAACGTGTTCGAATACATTTCGCGCGAAACTGCAAAGGGGACGTATCCGACGTACGAACGTGAGTTCAATACGGCAACCAATGTTTGCACTCCTGGCGTCGGTAACTGTCTTGCCTGGTCACCGAGCTATTACAACCCAGCTAATTTGTACGCGTTGGTGGCGGCGAACCCACAGCTCGGTCGCGAAGTGTTCATGATCGACAATGAGCTCAAGACGCCCTACTCCGATCAATACAGTTTAGGCATCCGCGATCGTGTTCTGCTCTGGAATACGGAATGGCTGACCTCCGCGGCGATTTCGTATGTCGAGGCGCAAGACGGCATCATCTTCCAACTTGGCAATCGCTGGCCCGACGGACAATTCCGCACGCCTGGCACCACTTTTGGCGGACAACCGTGGGGCAAGGGCATTCCTGGAATTGGAACATTGATCACCGGCACGAACGGCGTCGCATCGCGGGCAACTTCGTTGTTGCTATCGGCGCAGAAGCCCTTCACCGAAGAATCCAAGTGGGGCACGACGATCGCCTACACCTACACACGTGCGAAGGAAAATCGACAGAACATCGCAAAGGACGATGAGACGTACCAATTCGACTACGCCAATCTATCCGAGTACGGCTGGCATCAATCGACGGGTGTACCGCGTCATCGCTTGGTGGCGACGGGCATCTACGAGCTCCCTGCACGCTTCACGTTATCGTCGAAGCTGTCGCTCGCCACACCGCTGTACATTGCAACGTTCAATTGCGCCAACGCGCCTGATAACGAGCATTGCACCATCGATCCGCGCAAGCCGGACGACACGCTGGGCTTCAAGCAATTCGATTTGGCTGTGTCCTGGGACTTCCCGTTCGCCCGCAGTGCACGCGTCGGCCTTCGTGCAGACGTCTTGAACGTCTTTAACTGGGAAAACGTCGACACTCGCGTGGACTATGACGGCTCGCCCGGCAACCCCAACCCGCTGTTCTTGCAGCCCACCGCGTACTTGCAGCCGACCCGGACGCTGAAACTCTCGGTCAATCTCCACTGGTAGCTCTCCGACTCCCCCTCTCGCGCGGAGCATTTGGGCCGAGGCAAATTGCCTCGGCCTCTTTTTATGCAAGTCGCGTCTTGCGGCGAGGAAACACGCTCATTCGCAACGCAGTACTGGCGTAAGGAACGAGTCTGAGTTTCTTCGTGGGCCCCACCGTTTCTTGCGACAAAACGGCCGAGTCAGGCAGACGTGGTGTCAACACGACATTGCTCCCTGCCGCCTCGGTTCGGACAAAATCCCAATGGCGAACTTTTTGCGCATTAATCGTCAGGGACACTGGGGGATTCGACCAGGGGTCTTCGCTCATCGGTCCCTGATCGAATATCGGCTCGGGCGCATCTTCGGAGTGCAACAACGTGTAGTTCCAGGCGCTTTGCGGCTCCACATCCCAAGCGGGAAATTCCGGCGACGACTTCTCATCGGCCACGACCGACCAACGCTCTTCGATGGGCAAGGCGTACACGAGCGGACCCCGCTCGATTGCGACGCCATCCTCCGGCCACTGCGTCGATACAGTTCGCATCGGCAAGACGAGTCTTAATTCATCTCGGTCCCGCCAAGCTCTACGGATTTCCGCAAAGCCGTTCTGGCGCGCCGGCAACGCCACGGCACTTCCGTTCACGGTCAGGCTCGCATTCGAACACCACGCCGGAATCCGCAAATGAAGCGGAAATTCCAACTCTACTGGGCAACGAACCTTGAAGAGAATCTCATCCGAATACGGATAGGCCGTTTCGGTTTCGATTTCGATCCGTGTATCACGCGCGCCTACGTTGCATTCGACGCGCGACGGCCCGTAGAGGGCCGCAACCAATCCTCGTCCCGCAACATCCTTGAGCCACATCCGTGAAATGTAATTGGGCAAGGCTCGGCTCAAATTGCCGGGGCAACAGACCACTTTGTCTCCGGGCGAAGGTCTGAACGACATGCGCTGCATGTAGCGCCACTCCTTGATCGTTTGCGGCGGCGTCCCTTTCATCAAGGCAATGTGGCCGGAATTGGACGTGCAAAGAAACTGATTCGGAGAGGAATAATATTGCAGTGCCTTCCAGTCCTTGCGGATCGAACCCGGCAACGCATTGAAGATGGCCTTCTCGATGCGATCACCGTATTGACCGTCTCGGGAAGCTTGCAGCAGATAGCCCCATGTCCAACAAAAGTCCGGTATGTCGCAGAATTCGTGCGCATCGCGCGCAGTATTCGTCGACAGCGTCTCGGAGCTGGACGGAATTCCTCCGACCATTAAATGGTGTTCGAAGATCTTGCGCTGCCCCGCCTCGGCCACCCGCAGATACTCCGAGTTCCCCGTCGCCATATATAAGAGCGCCGGAAGCTTGCTG
>WUUC01085188.1_pt1 | contig 16617 bp, 6 predicted proteins | sample 6278441 | NCBI WGS metagenome assembly WUUC01 (sample SAMN13675441, study PRJNA597444) | soil metagenome | isolation source: soil | place: USA: Washington | collected 2017-10
GATTCCAACGTCAGTTGGAAGACTTTATTCCAACGGCAGTGTGGAATCCAAGCGTGCAGGAAGCGGAACTTTTCGGTCGCCGCCTTCGCGAGATCCGAAAAGAACGCGGCCTCACGCAGGAAGCCCTCGCCGAGTCGGCCGACCTCTCCGGCAACTACATCAGCGACTTGGAGTTAGGACGCAAAGTGCCGAGCCTCACCATCCTCGTGCGGCTCTCGCAGGCGCTGGAGGTCGCGACGACGGATCTGCTCGTCGATTTCACGAAGGAAGCGGTGAAGAGGATGAAGGTGAGGGAGCACCGGGCGTGATGACGCCACTGCGCGGCTAGAAGGCTGACGTACGGTTAGAGGTCGGTGTACCCTACGCGAGGTCTACAAGCCGTAGAAATCTGAGCGAGCGGGCGGTCGGGTCCGAACGATGCCTTGGCTGCGCGTATACGCGGCCGAGACTGCGTGATTTTGCCGCTATGCCAAGGGAGAGTCTCGCGTGTCGAGCGTCGCCACAACTCCATATTTGCCTGAACGTTCGCCGAGGGTTGGGGAGCTCGTTCAGGTCCGTTCCAGAACGTGGCTGGTGGAAGAAGTCGTCGAGCCGAAGATCCCCGGGCACTCTGCTGTCGTCCGCCTCTCGTGTGCGGATGATGACAACCAGGGCCAAACTGCCGAGGTTTTCTGGGATTACGAACTCGATCGGCGGATCGTCGAAAACGAGCGCTGGGCCGACCTTGCCACAAAAGGATTCGATCCTCCACGTCATTTCGCCGCCTTCCTCCACACCTTGCGCTGGAACTGCGTCACCGCAACGGATCCTAACCTCTTTCAAGCGCCGTTCCGCGCCGGGATCAAGATCGACGCCTATCAGATGGAGCCTCTGCGGAAAGCGCTTCGTCTGCCGCGCGTGAACCTATTCATTGCCGACGACACGGGGCTCGGGAAGACAATCGAAGCGGGACTCATCGCGCGCGAACTGCTCCTGCGTAAGAAAGCGAAGACGATCGTTGTCGCCACGCCGGCCTCGGTTCTCGACCAATGGAAAGGAGAACTGGAGGACCGCTTTGGTCTCGTGTTCGAGATCATCGACCGCGCTTTTCTCACAAAGATTCGCCGGGAGCGCGGGTTCGGCGTGAATCCCTGGCGCACGCATAGCCGATTCCTCATTTCACACAATCTGCTGATCGACCCGGTCTACACCGATCCGATGCGCGGGTGGCTGACGCAACACGGGCCGACACTTCCTGGGAGTCTCCTCATTCTCGACGAGGCGCATCATGCGGCGCCGTCGAGCGGCGGCAGGTATGGAATCGAGACGAAGTTCACGCGTGCCGTGCGTGACCTATCGGAGCACTTCGAGCATCGGCTCTTCCTCTCCGCCACGCCGCACAACGGCCACTCGAACAGCTTTTCCACCCTCCTCGAACTGCTCGATCCGTATCGCTTTACACGTGGCGTGAAGGTACGAGGAAAGAAGGCGCTCGAAGATGTGATGGTGCGCCGGATCAAGGAAGACATCCGGGCCTTGCAGGGTGGTTTTCCTCTGCGAAAGGTTGTCCGCGTCGCGATCGAGAACTTGCCCGCGGATGCGCCAGAGCTCGTCCTGTCCCGACTCCTCGACGAGTATCGCACCATTCGCGAAGAGCGGTTCGAGAGCACGGCGAAGCGCACACAGGCCGCCGCCGGTCTTCTCGTCGTCGGCCTTCAGCAGCGGCTCCTCTCCTCGACTGAGGCGTTCGTGCGGAGCCTGAAGGTTCATCGTGCGACGGTGGAGCGCCAATGGGACAAGACCGCGAAAGCCAGCGACGACGAACTCGATCTCTTCACAAAAGCCTCCGACCCCGACGACGAACGCGCGGAGTGGACCGACGAGGAGCACGAAGTGGAAGAGATGGCCGAAATCGAGGCGATCAGCGCCACGGCCGAGGCGGAGGCTCCGCACGATGCGGAGGCAGCGGCGCTCTGGCGGCGAGAGCAGTTGCTGCTGGACGAGATGCAGAAGATCTCCGACGCGACGCGTCATCTGCCTGACGCCAAGATGCGGGAACTGATCGACTGGATGCGGAAGAACCTCTGCCCCGATCTGCCGGATTTTGGGAAGGAGCCGAAGGACGTCCCGCAGTGGAACAACCGCCGCGTCCTCATCTTCACTGAGAACCGGGAGGGGACGAAGCGCTACTTGAAGTCGATTCTCGAACAGGCCATCGAAGGAACCGATCGCGCAGACGAGCGCATCGAAGTGATCGATGGGTTGACGAGCAGTACACGGCGCAAGGAGATTCAGCGACGATTCAATACCGATCCGGCGAAGGATCCGCTCCGGATTCTTCTTGCCACCGACGCCGCGAGGGAGGGACTCAACTTCCAGGCGCACTGCGCAGACCTGTTCCACTTCGACCTTCCGTGGAACCCCGGCCGGATCGAGCAGCGCAATGGTCGCATCGACCGCAAGCTGCAGCCAGAGCCGGAAGTCCGGTGCCACTACTTCGTCCTCCCGCAGCGGCAGGAAGATCGCGTGCTCGACGTTCTGGTCCGAAAGACCGAGACGATCCGCAAGGAGCTCGGCAGTCTCTCCAAGGTTATCGACGACGACATCGAGCGGCGCCTCAGGGCCGGTATCCGCCATCGCGACGTTGAACGCCTCGCGCGGGAGATCGCCGCAGCCGATCTTGAAGCGGAGAGGAAACGTGTCACCGAGGAAGAGCTGGAAGCTGCCCGTGAACGGCAGGAAGAGCTGAAGGCTCAGATCACACGCTGTCAGACGCTACTCGACAACTCCCGCACCTGGGTACGATTCAAGGAAGCCTCGTTCCGTGATGCGCTCTCCTGCTCACTCGAGATCCTCGGCGCCGAGCCGCTCCGTGAGAGGGTCGAAGAGGACGGCCGTCGCCTCTACACCTTTCCCACTCTCGATCGGCAGGCGGACACCGATGCGAGTTGGGCATCCACGCTCGACACGCTTCGTGCACCGCGGAAACGCGACCAGAAGCTGACCGACTGGCGTCGCGAGGCGCCGATCCGTCCGGTGATCTTCGAAGACGCCGGCAAGGTGACTGAGGATACGGTGCACCTCCATCTGGAGCAGCGGGTCGCTCAGCGACTGCTTGCACGCTTTCGCGCCCAGGGGTTCGTCCTCCACGATCTTTCCCGCGCCTGCCTCGCGCAAACGTCCGACTCGATCCCGCGCGTCGTTCTTCTCGGCCGCCTGTCGCTCTACGGACGCGGTGCCGAGCGCCTGCACGAGGAGATCGTCCCACTCACCGCACGCTGGATCGAGCCGTCGCAGCGCCGCGGTGCACTTGCACCGTATGGGCGCGAAGCGGAAACGAAGACCCTCGACCTCCTGGAGGAATCACTCACCGCAACCGGCGGCGTCTCGCCGAATGAAACGATCCAGCAGAAGCTCCTCGCTTCCGCCGCGCGCGACGTCGACGAACTGCTGCCGAAGCTCGAGCCGCGGGCGCGCGAGCTGGCGGGGGTGGCGATCGACCGGCTTCGCAGACGTGGAGAACAGGAAGAAGCCGATCTTCGGGAAACGCTCGAACGGCAGCGTGCTCGCGTGGGCGAGGAACTGGCGCGTCACGAGGGCTCCGGATTTACGCAGCTCACGTTCGGATTCGACGAAGATGAGAGACGGCAGATCGAGTCGGATATGAAGTCGTGGCGCACGCGCCTGCAGCAGTTCGACCGCGACCTGGAGCATGAGCCGAAGCGCATCCGCGACTTCTATGAGGTTCGCGTGACGCGCATCGAGCCGGTCGGCCTCGTCTACCTGTGGCCGGAGAGCAACTGATCGATGGCCAAACTCGATCCGGCAGTACTCGATCATCTTCAATGGATCGGCTTCGTGCAGCCGACTGGACTGGTCGTCTCCGCGCCGGCCATGGTGAGGGCCGGCGCGATCCTCGACCGGCGCGATGCCGAGGGGCAGAGGCTGCTGCGTCAGTGCGTGGTGGAACGGACGCTCGATCCGAAGAAAGATCCCGTTCCGCTCGTCGCCGATTTCCAAATCTTCGCGCGTACGTTCCTCGGCTGGAGCTTCTCGCCGAAGGCGTACGCAGGAACGGTTGAGAATCCGATTCCGGGCGAGTTGGAGATCTCGTTGGACGGTGACGTCCTCCGGCCGGACTTCGCCGTGCGTGAGCTCGATCCACAGAACGGACGCACGCCGTGGCAAGTGCTCGTCCGTGTGCTCGATCCGGGCGAAGAACTCGACCGCGTCTCGCGCGGCAAAGGGCAACTTGAGACGTCGGAGCATGGCCGAATGGAGCGGCTGCTTCGCCAGACCGGGGTTGCGGCGGGACTGCTCTGCAACGGCCACGTTATTCGTCTTCTCTCGACACCGTATGGTGAGAGCTCCGGCTGGCTCGACTTCCACGTCGCCGACATGATCCAGACGGCGGGGCGGCCCATCGCGACGGCAATGCGTCTCCTGCTCCGTGAGAGCAGACTTCTCAGCGGTGTTCGCTCGACTCGCTTCGCTGCGCTCCTCGAAGACAGCCGCAAGTTCCAAAACGAAGTCAGCGAGCGACTCGCGGAGCAGGTACTCCACGCGTTGTACGAGTTGCTTCGCGGCTTTCAGCACGCAAACGATCGGTCGAAAGGAGACCTACTCCGCTATACGCTCGCCGATCATACAGACGAGGTGTATCGCGGGTTGCTCACCGTCCTGCTGCGACTCGTGTTTCTTCTCTATGCCGAGGAACGGGACATGCTTCCGGAGGACGAGACGTTCCTCCGGAACTACTCGCTAGCCGGTCTTTACGAGCGGTTGCGTGAGGATGCGGCGCTGTATCCCGACACGATGGAGCAGCGTTACGGCGCATGGGGACAGCTTCTAGCGCTCTTCCGGATGATTCACGACGGTGCAGAGGTGGGGGTGATGCGCCTGCCGAAGCGGCACGGTGCGCTCTTCGATCCCGACAGCTATCCATTCCTCGAAGGCCGGTTCGGTGGTGCGCGTCAGATCCACGAGCGCATCGAGCCGCCGCTTGTGCCCGACGGTACGATCTGGCGCGCACTGGAGAAGCTACTCGTGCTCGACGGCGAGCGCATCTCCTACCGTGCACTCGACGTCGAGCAGATCGGCTCCGTCTACGAGACGATGATGGGGTTCCGTCTTGAACGTACCACCGGCCCTTCCGTCGGGATCAAGGCACAGAAGAGGGGCGGCGCTCCGACAGCTATCGATCTGGAGGCGCTCCTCATCGTCGCGGCGGAGAAGCGCGAGAAATGGATTGCGGCCCGTACGGATCGCAAGCTCACAGATACCGTTAAAAAGGCGGTCAAAGCGGCGAATACCATCGACGATCTCCACGCCGCGCTTGCGTCTGTCGTGGACCGCCACGCGACCCCCGATCTGGTCCCGGCCGGGTCGATGATCCTGCAGCCGAGCGAGGAGCGTCGACGGTCAGGGTCTCACTACACGCCACGATCACTCACCGAGCCGATCGTGCGGACGACGCTCGAGCCAATCCTCACAAGGCTACGCGGCGAAGATGGTCGGCCTGCGAAGCCGGAGCAGATCCTCGACCTTAAGGCGTGTGATCCGGCGATGGGCTCCGGTGCATTTCTCGTAGAAACCTGCCGTCAACTCGGCGATGCTCTTGTTGAGTCGTGGCACGTACACGACGCGATGCCGCAAATACCTTCGGATGAAGACGAAGTTATCTATGCACGTCGTCTCATCGCACAGCGTTGCCTCTACGGTGTGGATAAGAACCCGGTTGCCGTAGATCTAGCCAAGGTTTCTCTCTGGTTGGTTACGCTCGCCCGTGAGCATCCACTCACGTTTGTCGATCATGCGTTGCGCCACGGTGACTCACTCGTCGGCCTTTCACGCAAACAGATCGAGGCATTCCATTGGGACGAGTCCGCGCCCGTTTTTCAGAAGGGATTCGAGACTATGCGCGTGCGGCAGCACCTTGGTCGTATCGCGGCGCTACGCAAGCAAATCCGCGAAGCCGGCGAAAGTGTGACAGATCGTGAACTACGCGATTGGTGGCATGAGGCGCAAGTTGAGACTGCGAAGGTACTTCTCTTTGGTGATCTAGTGATTGCGGCGTTCTTCGAAGGTAAGAGTGCAAAGGAGCGGAATGCGATAAGAAATGCCTACGTGCGTGACCTCACAGAGGGGACGTTTGATGGGCATCGTGAACGGCTGAAAGCGTACAGAAATGGAGAAAGACCGTGGGCGCCATTTCATTGGGAGATAGAATTCCCTGAGGTGTTCGAGCGGCACCCCTCGGGATTCGACATTGGCGTAGGAAATCCACCCTTTCTGGGCGGGAAACGCATTAGCTCCAATCTTGGTGACGGATATCGCGACTGGCTGGCTCTGACGCACACTGGATCGAGTAGCAATGCCGACCTGGTAGCGCATTTCTTTCGGCGCGCATTTATTCTGCTGCGCAAGGGTGGTTGCCTCGGCCTGATAGCAACAAATACAGTAGCTCAGGGTGAGACGAGAGGGAGCGGGTTGACGTGGGTTTGCCATCACGGCGGGGTGATTTACTTCGCGCGTAAGCGCGTGAACTGGCCGGGTCGTGCAGCTGTGGTGGTCAGTGTGGTGCACATCGTGAGGGGCGAGTTTAGAGGCGTGAGTCGCCTTGACGATCGCCCTACGGATAAGATAACGGCATTTCTGTTTCATCGAGGTGTGCACGACGATCCGGCATCGCTTCACAGTAACAAAGATCGAAGTTTCATTGGCAATCTAGTTCTAGGTATGGGGTTCACGTTCGACGATAGCGACACGACAGGAATCGCCAGTTCGTTGGCTGAGATGCGGCGGCTTCTATCGGTAGACCCACGAAATGCGGAGCGCATTTTTCCTTACATAGGTGGTGAAGAGGTAAACGGCAGCCCAACGCATTCCGCGCGCCGCTACATCATTAATTTCGAAGAAATTGCCGAGGATGAGTGCCGACAACGGTGGCCAGAGCTGGTGGACATAGTAGAAACGAAGGTAAGGCCAGCACGCCAGACGCAAGCGTCGATTGTTAATCCTGCACGCTGGTGGATGTATGCGCGTCGGGCACAGAATTTATCGAAGGCGACGCACGGATTAAGCCAAGTTCTTGTGGCATCTCGGCATCAACCCCACTGGACCGTCACTTTGATGGCTCCCGAACCAGTCTTTGCAGAATCTCTTGTGATTTTCGCATTCGATTCATACGCAGCGTTCGGCGTGCTTCAATCCAGGGCTCACGAGATCTGGGCACGCTTCTCTGGGTCATCGATGAAGGACGATCTTCGATACAGTCCCTCCGACTGCTTCGAGACTTTCCCCTTCCCGCCAGCGTGGCACGCAAACGGTGCTCTCCTCGAGACCGGCGAGGCCTACTACAAATTTCGCGCTGCCCTCATGGTTCGCAACGACGAGGGGCTGACCACGACCTACAACCGTTTTCACGACCCTAATGAACGCGACGCGGGCATTCTGAAGCTGCGAAATTTCCACGCGGTGATGGACCGTGCCGTGCTTGATGCGTACGGATGGGCCGACATTCTGGCCGATTGCGACTTCTTTCTCGATTACGAAATCGACGAGGAGGAGCGGGGCGGCAAGAAAAAGCCGTATCGCTATCGCTGGTCTGATGACGTCCGTGACGAGGTGCTAGCGCGTCTTCTTGAGTTGAACACCCAGCGGGCCGCCGAGGAATGTCGAGCCGGCGCCGAAGTCATTAAAAAAGTGCGCCGGGCTGACGTGGACGTCGTGTCCACCGAGCCGGCCACGACACTCGTATCCACTCGAAGGTCAGCGCAGGAGCGAACATTCCGTCGCATCGTGCTCTCTGCGGAGATCGTTCACCAACTTCGTGGTGAGCCCACATTCGGGCGAGTCAAGCATCAGAAGATCTTTCATCTCTGCGAGTACATCGCACAGTTGTCCGAAATCGAGGGCCAGTACCACCGTGAGGCGGCCGGTCCTCTCGATAATCGCTTGATTTACACGAACGAGCAAAAGCTCAAAGAGCTGAGGTGGTATGAGGCCTATCAACGCGATATTGGACATGCCTACCGACCAATGGCAAAGGCAGGTGATCATGAGAAATACTTGGAACGATACTGGCCTGATAAGCTTTCGACCATCAGGACTCTCATCGAAAAGATGAGAACGTGGAGCACGGAAAGGTGCGAGATCTTCTCAACCGCGTACGCTGCCTGGAATGATCTCCTGATTCTGGGACGTGAGGTCTCGGACGATGCGATCGTGAATGAGATTCTCTACCACTGGCACCCGAAGAAGCAGGCGATCGACGAGAAGCGTTGGCGTGCTGCGCTCGAATGGATCCGAAAGGAAGGGTTTGTTCCAACTGGATTCGGCAAGGCGACTACCACGGCAGTTCAGCCAAAGCCATCAAGGAAGAAGCGGCGAGGCAATAGCGGGACGGGGGAACTGTTCTGATGAGTGCAGCGATCGGCGCGTCAAGAGAGATCGACGGGAAAGGTCGCACGGTTCGGGAACTGCTTTCCGCCCGCAAGTACTCGATTGACTACTATCAGCGCGAATACAAGTGGCAGCAGAAACAAGTCACGGAGCTGCTCGAAGATCTCGCCGAGAAGTTCATGGAGAGGCATGCCGACGGCAATGAGCGCAGTGCGGTAGCCGAATACGCGCACTACTTCCTCGGATCAATCATCATCAGTGACAAGGACGGCCAGAAGTTCATTATCGACGGCCAGCAGAGGCTGACGACGCTCACGCTGCTCCTCATCTATCTCCATCATCAGATCGATGACGCTGAGCAGAAGGGGCAGATCGCCGATCTCATCTTCTCGCAAAAGTACGGGAAGCGGTCATTCAACCTCGACATCCCGGAGCGTACCGCCTGCATGGAGGCGCTATATAAAGGGGAGAACTTTTCCGACGTCGACGTGCCCGAGTCAGTGACGAACATCCTGGCGAGGTATGCCGACATCGAGGAGCTGTTTCCCGAGGAGCTGAAAGGCGACGTGTTGCCGTATTTTGGCGACTGGATCGTTGAGAACGTCCATCTCGTCGAGATCACGGCATATTCCGACGGCGACGCCTACACGATCTTCGAGACGATGAACGACCGCGGGCTCTCCCTCACTCCTGCGGACATGCTCAAGGGATACCTCCTCGCCAACATTGCGGATCCCGAGAAGCGGACCAAAGCCGGCATGGTCTGGAAAGCGCGCGTGAAGGAACTCACGGAGATCAGCAAAGATGACGACGCGGACGCGATCAAAGCATGGCTGCGCAGCCAGTACGCCAAGAGCATCCGCGAGCGCAAACGCGACGCCGCTCCGCAGGACTTCGATCTCATCGGCACCGAGTTCCACCGCTGGGTTCGCGATAAGGAGAAAGACCTCGGGCTGAAGTCGAGCCTCGACTTCGCGCGCTTTATCGACCGTGATTTCGCGTTCTACTCCCGTTGGTATGAGCGCCTGCGTCGGGCAGCTGGAACGCTCACACCCGGACTGGAACGCGTCCACTACAACGCACAGCACAACTTCACCCTGCAGTATCCGTTGATGCTCGCTCCGCTCCGCGTGGAGGAGGACGAGACCGCTGCCCTCCGGAAGATTCGAGTCGTCGCAGCCTTCATCGACATCATCATCCATCGCCGCATCTGGAACTGGCGGGCCATCGACTATTCGACGATGCAGTACGCCATGTTCCTCGTCATGCGCGACATCCGCGGCTTGGCCCTCGACGACCTGGCGGCACGGCTGACCGACCGGCTCGAAGCCGATGGCGACACTTTCGCCGGCAACGAGCGATTCCGCCTGCACGGCATGAACGGCCGCCAGATTCACCGTCTGCTGGCTCGCATGACGGACTACGTGGAGATGCAATCCGGCGGAGCGTCGCGCTTTGTCGAGTACGCACAGCGCGGACGTAACGGGTACGAGATCGAGCACATCTGGGCCGACCACCCGGAGCGCCACGCCGACGAATTCGCACATCCTGGCGAATTCCAGGAGTACCGCAACCGCATCGGCGGATTGCTCCTTCTGCCGAAGAGCTTCAACGCCAGTTATGGCGATTTGACTTACGCGAAGAAACGCGAGCACTACGTCGGCCAGAATCTGCTCGCGAAGAGCCTTCACGAGATGACATACCAGCACAACCCGGGATTGATGAGGTTCATCGCCGAAAGCGGATTGCCGCTTCGGCCACATCCTGAGTTCAGGAAGAGTGATCTCGATGAGCGGCAGCGCCTGTACCAGAAGCTGGCCGAGCAGATATGGTCGTCGAACCGGCTATCCGAGGCCGCGGCGTCCTAGGCAACGCCAGAATGTATGGTGGGAAACGGGGAGGCGCTGTTCATGGGTGAGGCGATAGATTCCAAATCGGTTCGGGCGCAGATCGTGGAGGCGCTCGAGCTGGACCTCGTGGGGCCGTGGGTCGGCCACGCGTTCGCGGAAGAACAGCTGCCGGCGCGGTACCGTCCTTCGAACTGGTATCTGACCGGATTTCTGATTCCGACGGGAACACCGCCGGATAAGCGGAGCGACGCGGATGAAGACGACGATCTTGGTGAAACTCCCGAAACAGGTGGTCTCGCCGAAGAGAACAACGAGGAGAGAACGGCAGCGAAGAAGGGGTTCTTTCCTTCATCGATGGGCATCAGCTTCCTCGTCAGCGCGAAGGAGGGCGAACTCTCCGTCGTCATCCGCTGGGGCGACTACTCCACGAGGGAGACCGAAGGGCGCGAGGAGAAGCTGGTTCCGGTGTGGCAGCGGACACCTCGAGAGGCTCGTGTTCCGATCATTTTGAGCGGCAGCCACGATCCGATCGTGTGCGACGTTCCCGAGTCGGACGGATTGCAGCTTCACATCGTCGAACGGCCACTCGCTGCCGAGGATCTCCAGGATTACCTCCCGCGCGGGACCCGCTCCGCCTCCATCTTTTTGGTCAATCACCGCACGCCGGACGAGAAGGAGCCGGACCGCGCGTATGCGTTCCAGCCGGAGTTGGAGGTGTGTAGCGAGACGCCCTTCGTCGCCCGCCCTGACCTGCGGGGCATTCACGCCGATGATTGGGATGAGCACGTTGCCGATCTCCACTACGCCGACACACCGGAGTACGCCACCGGCCACGGCGTGTCGGCCGAATGGGACCTGCTGGACGGCGAATGTCGTGTGTTGCGCACAGCTTGGATTCCGAGCGCCGAGGTGGAGAAAACCGAGACCGCGCAGGTCGACGGCGTCGCAGTATCGATGGATGCGCTCGGCACGCTTGAGAACGGCGACGCAGTCGTCACGGCACTGCAACCGCTCGTCGAGCAGTATCGAACGTGGATCGAGCAGCAGAGACGCGAGCTGGTAGCGCTGAGCGGAACCCGGCGCGAGACGGCGGAAGAACTGCTCCGTCTCGCCACAACCGGCGCGGAACGGATCGAAGCCGGCATCACGAAGCTGACGAGCGATGATGACGCTCTTGATGCTTTCCGTGTCGCAAATCGCGCGGTCGCGCGCGCGTTGCGGCAACGCTTGGACGTTGATATGCCGAAATGGCGCGCGTTCCAGCTCGCGTTCATCCTGCTCAATCTTCCCGGTCTGATCGATCCCGCCGATCGGGATCGCGACACGGTCGACCTGCTCTTCTTCCCTACAGGCGGCGGAAAGACGGAGGCATACCTCGGTCTGGCCGCGTTTGCGATGGTGCTGCGGCGGTTGCACCACCCGGAGGAGAAGGGACGTGCCGGCGCCGGGGTGAGCGTGATCATGCGCTACACGCTCCGCCTCCTCACCCTCGATCAACTCGGCCGTGCGGCGGGGCTGGTGTGCGCATTGGAATTGGAGCGTGAGCGCGACGAGTCGCGTTATGGCGAATGGCCGTTCGAGATCGGTCTATGGGTCGGCAAGGCGGCGACGCCGAACGTGATGGGGCACAAGGGCTTCCAGGGCGCGGGTGATGCGCGCAGTAAAGTGCGCCATTACCAGAATGATCCTCGCTACAAGCCATCGCCTATCCCGCTGGAGAACTGTCCCTGGTGCGGCAGGCGGTTCGAACCGGAATCCTTTGTACTCCTCGATGCACGTGGAGAAGCGAACGCCGATCATCCAACACAGCTCAAGGTCGTGTGTGTTAACTTCGAATGCGACTTCGCGCGTCGCGGCCTCCCCATCGTGGCCGTCGACGAGCCGATTTATCGACGCCTCCCGGCGTTTCTGATCGCAACGGTCGATAAATTCGCGTCGCTGCCGTGGGTGGGCGAAGCGGGCGCGCTCCTCGGTGGCGCGGATCGTTACGACAAAACCGGTTTTTATGGCGCCGCGGAGCCTGGACGCGGACAACGACTCGGCGCTCCGTTGCCACCGCCGGATCTGATCATCCAGGACGAGTTGCATCTGATCGCGGGACCGTTAGGAACCATGGCGGGCCTGTACGAAACAGCAATCGAAGCACTCTGCGTTCGTGAACACAGGGGACATGCGGTCCGGCCCAAGATCGTCGCTTCGACGGCGACGGTTCGCCGTGCACAGGATCAGATCCAGGCGTTGTTTGGTCGCGCTCAAACACAAATTTTCCCTCCGCCTGGACCGGATCGGCGCGACTCATTCTTCGCTCACACCGTTGCTGCCTCGAAGACGCCGGCGCGGCTCTACCTCGGTATCGCATCGCCAGGGCGCAATCCGAAGGTACTCATGCGCCGTGTGTGGCTGGCGCTGATGGGTGCCGCCGAGCGCGCGTACCGCGACGCCGGCGGTCATAAGAACAAGGCGAACCCGGCCGATCCATATATGACGGTCCTCGGTTACTTCAACAGTCTCCGGGAACTCGGTGGGGCGCGACGGATTCTCGAAGAAGAAGTACAGAACACAATCAAGAGCTATGGTGCGCGCAAAAGGGTCGGCGAAGAGCCGGGGCTATTCCGCGACCGGAAGTCGTTCTCCGCGGTCATGGAGCTAACGTCGCGAGTGTCAACGGACAAGGTGGCAGAGGCGAGGCGGCTGCTGGAGGCGCGGTTCGACGAGAAGCAGCGCGTAGACTGCGCGATCGCGACGAACATGATCTCGGTGGGACTGGACATTCCGCGTTTGGGGCTGATGGTCGTGCTCGGCCAGCCAAAGACGCACGCGGAATACATTCAGGCGACCAGCCGCGTCGGCCGCCGGGACGAATGGCCTGGACTCGTGGTGACGCTGCTCAACATTCACAAGCCGCGCGACCGGTCCCACTACGAGCGCTTTCGTCACTACCACGAGACCTTCTACCGCTCCGTTGAAGTGGCCAGCGTCACGCCATTTTCGGCGCGTGCACTCGACAGAGGCTTCGCCGGAGCGCTCGTGGCACTGGCGCGGCACGTCGACGGGCGGATGACGCCGCCGCAGGGCGCAGAGGCGATCCGCGAGACCCGTGCGGATCTCGCGCAGCGCGTCCGCGAAATTTTTCTGGAGCGAGTGCGGCAGCAACCAATAGCCGATGACGATGAACGCGAGGAGCGGCTGCGGAGTGTCCAGAACCGAGTAGCCGATCTTCTCGACTCCTGGCTACAGGTCGTCGAATACCACCGAACTGATGGTGGTGGCGTGCAGTACCAGAAATACGAACTGGATAACCCGAAGCCGCTCCTTCGCGAGATGCTCGACACGCAGTTCGAGTCATCAAGCCACGCCAAGTTTCGTGCGAACCGGTCACTGCGTGATGTGGAGCCGGAGGTAAACCTTTTCCTCAAGGATCTGACAGGCGCGCGTGTGGAGGACGGCGGTGAGTAAGAAGTCTCATGGTCAGCTTCGTCGAAGTCAGGTCATCACGACGTGGGGACCGGGCTCGCTGCTCGACCTGCCGAACTATGCCGTGATCGTAGGGGGGCTCGATACCTGGCCGTCTACGAAGAACCTGGATGAAATACACGAACCGCGCTTGGCGCGGAAGCTTTTCGAGATGACGCGCATTCCGGCGCCGCGTCTCTACGCGCCGCCTGCCGACTCGACTGATCCTCGCGAGTCAAGGCAGGGCATCGGAGTCTGGCGCTTTCCTGAATGGTTCGTGGTCCAGGAGGATGCGCGCGACGAAGAGCGGGAACGATCGCGGCGACTCGTGCATCGCAAGAATCTCGACGAACGCGGCCGGATCGATAAGCGCTCAGTTGTCCCGACCCGTTTCGTCCGTGCGTGCCCGCGAGGCCATGTGGACGACGTCGATTGGTACCGCTTCGTTCATGAAGAGAACACCTGCAAACGACAGCTGTGGCTCGACGAATCCGGAACGACGGGAGATCTCGGTGATCTGCGGGTTCGATGTGAATGTGGGAAATCACGCGCGCTGCACGAAGCGACGGTCATCGAACTCAATCTGCTGGGGACATGCCGCGGTTCACGACCGTGGATCGGCGCCAACGCACGTGAACAGTGCACGCTACCCAGTCGGCTTCTCATTCGCACTGCCGCGAACGCGTACTTTCCCCAGGTGATGAGTGTGTTGTCGCTTCCGGATCGCGGTAACGCGATTCAAACCGCGGTCGGGGAGCTCTGGGATGATCTGCAGATCGTCGATGATGAAGGTGACCTGAAGTTTCTAAAGAAGAAACCACGAGTTGCCGAGTCGTTGGCGGTCTTCAGCGATCAGGAAGTACTCGATGCAATCGCTGAGCGAAAGAGCGGCACAACGTCGGAACGGCCGGTAAAGCAGGTTGAGCTGGACGCACTGCTCGCCGCGCCGGAGGGCTTCGGCGACGACGTTCCCGTCGATCCGGACTTTCACGCACGACGGCTACCTGAGTATACGTGGCGCCGGTCGAAACGCTCCGATGGAATCGACAGGGTGATTCAGGTCCATCGTCTCCGTGAAGTGCAAGCGCTCACTGGGTTTACACGATTCGAGGCGGTGACGCCCGATATTAACGGCGAATATGAGAGCGATGTGGAGCGTGCCGACCTGGCGCTCGATCCGAAGTGGTTTCCAGCCGTCGAAAATCGTGGCGAGGGAATCTTCGTTCAACTTCGCTCATCCGCCGTTCAGCAGTGGCGCAGACGAGATACGGTGGATACTCGTCTGGATCATCTCTCCATCGGCCATGGTCGCTTGATGGCTGAACGGAACGTGAAGACACCGCGAGCGTTCGTCGGTGGACCCTATGTGCTGCTGCATACCTTGTCGCACCTGTTGATCCAGTCCATGGCGATGCGCAGCGGCTATCCAGCCAGCTCGATTCGCGAGCGGATCTATGTGGATCCCGACAGCGGCCGCTACGGAATTCTTCTGTACACAGGTACCCCGGATGCAGACGGCACGTTGGGTGGGCTCGTGCAGCAGGCGCGTCATATGGAGTCACATTTGACGGATGCTCTGCGCATCGCGACGCTCTGCTCGAACGATCCTATCTGTGCGCAGCATGACCCGAGCGAGCCGCACGAAGGCCGGTGGCTACACGGCGCCTCGTGTCATGGCTGCACCCTCATTGCTGAGACATCCTGTGAGATGCGAAACGACTACCTCGATCGCGCGCTCGTTGTGCCGGTGGTTGGTCTCTCGGACGCGGCGTTCTTCGGAGTGGCGGGATGACGGATGCACTCTTCTCGCTGCCGGCGCATTTGCGTCGCCGGCTGGTCGATGCACTCGAGTCCGGAACCTTGCCGGCGCCGTGTTCGCCGATCTCGCTCCGGTCGGTTCTCGGAGTCGCTGAAGGTGCGGAGAAGATCACGGGCGCGATCTCCGAACTGGTGCAACTCGGAATGGCGGGTCCGGCGTGTGCGGCGTGGATTCGCGCGGTCGAAGCGGCTTCGTTGCGCGTTCCACGGCCCGATCTTGTCTGGTCAGGTCCAGAGGTCGCGGGTGTGGCCGCGCGCGATACGCGGCGCGTGTTCGAAGAACTGCTTGGATCTGCCACACGATCAGTCTGGGCCTGCAGCTATGCATTCTTCGACGGCCCCAAAGCTTTCGAAGTACTCGCAAAACGGATGGAGGAAGTACCCGATCTCCAGGTCATGCTTCTCCTCAACATCCAGCGTAAGCGCGGCGACACGTCGGTAGCTGATGACGTGGTTCGGCGTTTCGCCGACCGCTTCTGGAGCACCGACTGGCCAGGAAAACGGAGGCCACGGGTGTTCTATGACCGCCGCTCACTCGACTTGGACGGCCCGGCCGGCGTTCTCCACGCCAAGGCAGTTGTCACTGATGACGAGGCGGTTTTCATCACATCTGCAAACCTGACCGCAGCCGCATTCGATCGGAACATCGAAATCGGAATGCTCATGCGCGATCGAGCGCTCGCGGCGAGTGTTACAAGCCACTTCCAGGCGCTCATTCAGCAGGCGTTTCTAACTCTATTACCAGCATCATGAGCACGCCGCATTTGAATGCGTGCGACGCTGCTCATCTGCTTGACGCTGGCATTTAATTGAGCTGCCGTTCAACGCGCTCGCGCCAGCGAGATCTTCGCCCAGCCGGACCAGAGATCCATCGGCGGCAGGAAGAAGTAGCCGTCGATCTCCTGGCCTATGGCGACGGCGGTCCCGTGGGCGGCGAATGCGGCGGTGAGCAGGCACACGAGGGCGGCTCGGATGTCGTGGTTCTTTTCCACCTCGCATCGAGTCGCGATCGCGGGCGGGAGCTGCGCGGCCGCCACGATGCGGGGGAAGAGGGCTCGCTCGATCCAGCGGTCGTACAGCCAGTCGAACTTGCCGCCGCGTTTGATCCTGGTCG
>WUUC01086212.1_pt1 | contig 16615 bp, 16 predicted proteins | sample 6278441 | NCBI WGS metagenome assembly WUUC01 (sample SAMN13675441, study PRJNA597444) | soil metagenome | isolation source: soil | place: USA: Washington | collected 2017-10
ACCCCTCGACCGTGTCGGACACGAAGGTGAGGTCCCGCCGCGTATCGAGACGGCCGAGCTCGATCTCGCGGCGACCTTCGAGCAGCTGCGTCAGGATCGTCGGCAAGACCGCCCGCGTCGACTGCCGCGGTCCGTAGGTGTTGAATGGCCGCAATATCGTTACTGGAGTCCCGAAGCTGCGATGGAATGAGAGCGCGAGCTGATCGGCCGCCACTTTCGTCGCAGCGTAAGGCGACTGCGCGTTGAGCGGATGCGTTTCGCAGATCGGAAGATGCTCGGGCGTCCCGTACACCTCGCTGGTGGATGTGTGTACGAACCGTTGCACGCCAGACCGGCGGGCGCCTTCGAGCGCGTTTAACGTTCCGCGCACATTGGTGTCGAGAAAGGATTCCGGAGCGGTGTAGGAATAAGGAATGGCGATGAGAGCGGCGAGGTGGAAAACGACCTCGACTTCTTTGCAGGCGGCTTCGACAAAACGAGCATCGCGTATGTCGCCCAGGCGAACGTCGAGCGCATCGCGAACCGCGGCGGGCGCCTGATCGAGCCATCCCCACGAGCCTTGCGAATGATAGAGGCAAAAGGCGCACACCTTGGCGCCCTCCGTGACCAGCCGTTCGACCAAGTGGCTCCCGATGAATCCGTCGGCACCGGTGACCAGCACGCGCCGATTAGTCCAAGCTCCGCGGTTCATGAGCGCTCCGCCCTGCAGGCGCGCCGGATGCAGTCGGCCTTCATCGAGGATCTCCCAATCCGGCGCGTTGGCACGCCCGATACGGACGTCGCTTCGGCAACGTCGGATACCACGATAGCGCCCATTCCCACCGTCGCGCCGGCACCAATGCTCAGGTGATCGACGACGCGGGGCCGCACTCCGCAAATGGGCGCAGCGTCGCTCATCTCGACACCCGAACCGGCGGCTTGACTGGAGGGCAAGGCGGATGCCACTGACGAAGAACCGCGGCGATGCGGCGACCGGAACACCCATCTCCGTATGGGCTGCGGGCGCCGCTTGCGCGGAGCTGCTTTCGCGTTTCCGGCGAGAGCGCCATCCGCAGCGCCGCTTCGATCGCCGATGCCTCGCCGGGCGCGTCGATGACGTTGTCGCCGCGCAATCGCCCCTTTTGGCGATCGCCCACGTTGACGGCGGGGAGAGCCACGACGGGCGCCTCGATCAGGGCGCTGGAGCTGTTGCCGAGCATCGCATCCGCCACGCGGAGCAGGCCCCAATAGCCGTCTTCGCCGAGGGCTTCGACGGCGCGGCGGGTCTTTGGACGCGCGGCCGCCGCTGCCTTCAGCGTCGCCCGCACGACTTCGTAGCCCGGATCGGCGTTCGGCAACGTGACCACGTAGGTCGCATCGATTTTGTCGAGCGCCACGGCGACTGCCTCGGCTTCTTGCCGCGCGTCGGCGCCGAGAGTCGCCGGGTGGAGCGTCACAAGGACGACAGGATGCTCGAGCCGCATGTCGAGCCGCTCCTCGAGCGCACTCCGGTTGGGCAAGTCTTCGCGAAGCGCGTTGTCGAGCCCGGGCGCGCCCACCACGTGGACCGCCCCGGGGTCTTCCCCGAGCGCAATGACCCGAGCGGCGTGCTCAACGTGCGACACCAGATGAAGATGGGACAGCTTCGTTATCGAATGGCGAAGAGCGTCGTCGAATGCGCCTTCGGTTTGCTCCCCGCCGTGCAAATGGACGATGGGCACGCGAGCGATGGTCGCTGCAATAGCAGCCGCGGCCGTTTCGAACCGATCCCCCGCCAGGACCAAGGCTTCCGGCCGCAGCTTCTCGAGAGCTTCGCCGACGAGCGCAAGCGCACGGCCCGCCTGTTCGTGGGCCGGCGCAGCGCCCTGGTCGGGAACCCATGCCAAGCGTTCCGCGACGTCAAACCCCGCCGCTTCGATGTGCCTCACCGTCGAGCCGAATTGCGCCGCGCAGTGCATGCCTCCGGCAATCAATTGCAAATCGAAGGTTTGGTCGTCGCGAAGGGCGTTGGCGACGCTGCGGAGAATTCCCCAGTCTTGCCGACCCGTGCTGAGGACCGCGAGGCGCATCAGGGGGCATACCGCCACACGGCGTGCGGCAGCTTCCATTCCCCCAGCAAAAGCTGCATGCCCGAGCAGATGCCGAGGAACCCAGCTTTCAACGACCCCACGTTTTCCATCTTGTAGTGCAGCAAGCTGGCGATGGCTACCGCATCCGCGCCAGAGTTGAGACCCTTCGGCACATGTTCTATGTTGCCTGGCCCTCCACAGGCGATCACGGGAACTCCTACGTTTGGACCGATGGCACAGATTAGCTCCAAATTTATGCCTTTACGCTGCCTTCCATGTCCACGGACATAACGAGAAGCTCGCCCGCGCCGAGATGCCCCGTGTGGTCCATTCGACTTGATGTCGAGGGGCGCGATGATTCTTCTCGTCAATTTTCCGGTCATCATCTGGGCTCGAGATCCTCTTCGCGGACGAGGGTGCCTTTGGTCACTCCCGTGCGCACACGGCGCCCGACGATCTCGGCGCCTCGATGGGGCGGCAGGCCCGTCCCAGGCCGCAGCGCAACGAGATGATCGAGCGCGACCCGCTCGAGGGGAGCGAGCGAAACGCGCCAGTGGAGACTCTTGCGCGCCACGGCCGCGATTGCGGCTTCGCTGGCGACAGGACGCTTTTCGCCAGTACCGAGTGCCGCTTCAGCTTGGCGTACGCCGCGAACCATGCGGGCAAACTCGGACGGATCGAGCGACGCGCGATGGTCTGGTCCCGGCAGATCGCGATCGAGCGTCAGGTGCTTTTCGAGCAACTCGGCGCCCATGGCGACCGCGGCGATTGCCACATCGACACCGAGCGTGTGATCCGACCAGCCGACCGGTACCGCGAAGGCCGCGCGCATGGTGGCCATCGCACGCAGGTTCGCATCCTCGGGCCGGGCGGGATAATTCGAGACACAGTGAAAGAGTGCCAGCGGCGGATTGCCCGACGCGCGAATCACGGCCACGGCCGATTCGACTTCACGCAGCTCGCACATCCCGGTAGACACGAGGAGCGGCCGCCCCTTTCGAGCCAGGTGCGCGAGAAATGGATGGTTGGTGATCTCCCCCGACGGAACTTTGAATAAAGGAACGTCGAGACGTTCCAGCAAATCCGCCGAGGCCTCGTCGAATGGGCTCGACAAGAAAATGAGCCCTCGGGCGCGCGCGTGCCGTTGCAGCTCGGCATGCACGTCTGCCGGGAGCATCAGTTTGCGCAGCATTTCTTGCTGATCGGCTGAATCTTGGGATCCGGCCTTCTGATACTCCGCTTTCGGGGCGCTGGGCGCCGCCAGCGTCGCGGGATCGAACGTCTGGAATTTGACTGCGTCGGCGCCTGCGTCAGCGGCGGCGTCGATCAGCCGACGAGCGAGCTGCGGATCCCCGTTGTGGTTGACCCCTGCCTCGGCAATGACGAAGCAACGAGCTTGCCCCCCGATGCGCAAGTGATCAATGGGGATCAACCTGGCGCTCACCATGCCGTCCATCCGCCGTCGATCATGTGGTTCTGGCCTCCCACGTAGAATTAACGTCTCCCGAGGATGACGATCTCAGCGCGAGATCTTCACGAATGCGAAGTCGTGGATGATGCGAGCGCCGTTCGTCACCATTTTCCCGCCGTCTTTCAAATCCGTGGTCCAGGAACGTAGCGGTTCCGACTCACGCTGAGGGATCTCGATCGGCAACTGCCAGGATTCGACGTTGGCCTTCCAGCCCAGTGTCTTGAACTCGCGCTGCAGGGTTTCGGCACTCCAAGCATTCCAGCCATATTCGTCCTTGCCGCTGCCCGAGCGCTGCAGGCGCACGAAGACGTCGTACGGATACGGATTCACCAAGCCGAAGATCAGTCCATAGCCATCCTCGGCCAGCAGGCTCGCGAAATTGCTTATCCACTGCGTGGTCGTGAGAATGCTGATCGTTCCGAGCATGGTTACGAGCTTGAACTTCTGCGCGATTTCGAGTGACGGCGCATTCATGTCGCGGCAATAGAATGTGCCGCCGGGGACGCGGCTCTGCGCCTCCCGGATCAGCGGCTCGAAAGCGTCGAGGCCATGGAGTCGGGCGCCCGGAAAGCGGGCCGACAAGTAGCGCAAGAAATCACCCGCGGCGCATCCGATGTCGATCAGTGAATCATCCTTGCCGCCGATCCTCGGCTGCAGGATCTCGGCCGCACGCTTGAAATATTCCTTGGGCTTGGTCGCGTGATCTTCCTTTAGATAGAACTGATCGAATCGCGATGTCTTGTCCGCAATGTCCATTCTGGTCCTCCCTACACGCTGGTCCCAACCATTCTGCCATTAAGAAGCGTCGAATCGATCAACTCGAGAATCTCACGCGCGCCGCGTTGGAGTTGGGAGCGCGGACGGTGCACGAGGCCGGTGCTCTCGTAATCCGTGTAAGGCAGCGGCAAGCGTTTGTTGTCCGCACCCAGCTCCGCATAACAGTACGACTCCGGGCTGAGTACCAGACTCGGCACGCCGAGCTCGAGGGCTTCGATGACGGTGCTCGAGTGCCACGTGACGTGGAGCTGGCACACCGACAGAAGCGCGGGCAGCGATACCTCGCTCGGCCACGTCAGGACGATCTTGGCGCCCTCTCGGACGAGCAGGGCCACTTCCGCGCGAAAGGTGACGTCGTCGGCCATCAAAGGATGTGGTCGGATCACCCAAGTTACGTCGTGGCGCATGCATATGGCGTCGAACAGCGCGTCCGCGAAGAAGCGCCGCTTCACGAAGAAGTCGGGATGCAAATCGCTCAAGTCCCATTGCAGCGTGACGAGGATCACCGGGGCGGGCCCCCGAGGCACCAGCGCCACCGCGCGCGCATTTTGGGCGGCGAAGTACGACTCCAGGTAGGGAGAGCCGCCGCGCTTGTGACGTTCCAGCCAGAGATTGCCGGTGACCGTCGCAAGCGTGCGGTGGCGGCCGGCAAGTTTACGAATCACGCGCGCGCTCGGTTCGTCCCAGACCAGGAAGCGGTCCGGAACGATGCGCTCCGCCTCGTCTTCCACGCGCGGAGCGGGCAGGTAGTAAGGAACGCCGCCGCAGATGTCGCCATGCTGGATGTCCACCGACTCGATCCCCAGCTGGCGGGCCGCACAGAGCAGATCCGCATTGGGTTGGATGCCGACGACGCGCTGGGGCCTGGTGCGCCGCAGGATCCGCGCGTAGCGTCGACGGTTCATGCGCGTTTTCAGTTCGACTCCGCCCATCCTGCGTACCAGCGTCTTGTCGAGCACCCCAGCGAGGACGAACGCGCCGGTCGCGAAAAAACCGGCGTGCAGAACTCGCCCGTACGCGCGCTCGCCCACCCACTCGGATAGAAACGGCGAGATTGCCACGAACGTTCGTCCTTGCGCGAGCCCCGCGTCTTGGTAGGAGTCGAGAATCGGCGCGTACCGTTTGCCCGCGATCGTGAGCCAGCGGTCGGCGTCCTGGCAGTAAAGCACCTCGTCGCAGCGAGATAATGGTACGCGACTTGAAAAATGGCCGGCCAGCTCGACTGCCATCACGCGCCAGATCTTTCGCAGCAGTGTCGAGATGGGGTCTCCTTATCCGCTTTTGGCGGCAGCGAGCAGGTGGATGTGGTCCTCGCGAGGCCATTCGAGCATCGACAGCTGCGGCACGACCATCCGCGCACAAAAACCAAGGCCGACGCCCAGACGGCGCAGGATGTTCAGAGTGTCCTCGGAGTATGAGTTACAGGGATGTGAGACGGTGTCCACCGGTTTGCCGAGCACGCGCATGAGGTGCGCTTGGTTCCGTTCGTACTCCGCCACCTGTTGCTCGACTGGCATGCTGCGCAAATCAGTGGGGTGCGAATAGGAGTGCAGTCCAATGACGTGCCCTTCGGCATCGAGGTCGCGCAAGTCCGCGTTGGTCAGCCAGAGTTTTGCGGCGAGCTTGTCGAGAGAGAAATTCTTCCGGGCAATCATACGCAACATGACCTCTTCGTATTCGGTCGGAGTCAGTACGTGGTCGCGCACGAAACGGAACTTGCGGTCGTCGTCGGTGTAGAAGTCGAACTCGGCCAAGTGCCTGGAGACGTCGACGCCACGCAGCGCGACTTCGATACGACGAGCGCCGACCTCATCGAAGAACGCAGCGCAAAAATCCTCGAAGGAAGGAAACGCGACCGTACGGAAATAGCGGAACACTTCGAGATAAGCGGGCTCCCCTTCGCAGACGGCAGACGGCACGAACCAGAACGCGGTGAGGCCGAAGTCGCGCATGACCGGGAGGGCCACATCCCTCTGGCACCGTAGCGCGTCATCACACGTCAGGCATAACGCCTCGGGGGGGAGGGTTCCGGTCACCGCCTGCCGCGCCCATTCTCGTGCCGGTAGTATCCGCCCGACGCCGAGATAACGCAGAATCGACTCGAACTCGGCGGCAGAAATTGCCCCCTGCCCCTTGGGATGCATTCCCGCATCGTCCCAGAAGTGATGAAACATGAGTCCATGGGCGCGATCGTCGGGATAATTGTCGGAAACGGCGGCGGACATCCGGGGTTGGATTGAGATAGGGTTCGTGGAAGGGCGCGATTATAACGGCAAGCGGCCGGCGTGTCTCGACTTGTCGGCGATTCGGTGCGGGTCGGCGCATGCAACGCGGCACTATCCCGCGCGGGAAAAGGGTGCGCGCAGCGATCGAGCGAGCGGCCCAAGAGGAGTTGCAGAGCGGGCAGATTCCGGACTTGATCAATCGTCGAATCGCGTCACATGAGATCTCAGTGTGAGGAGCGGCCTCCACTACGTTGAGGTAGCGGCCGCCCTATTGCCGATTCGGCGCGGCGAATACGTGATCTGCCGGTACCCGCCGACTCGGACCGGAGTTCAGGTTTTGCCTTCCGGGCGGACATTCCGCCCTGGCAACGCTGCAACCTACATGGTCCGAGAGGCGCACCCTAGGCAGTCCGAAAACTGTCGCGGACGGGTTCGCTCAGGGCAAACACATTTGCGTGAACAACGGTGAGGTCGCGCGCTCCTAAACCCACACGGCCGTGAGCGCGTGCCAAGAAAAGGAGATTGACAAACCTTTGCGTCGCCGGCGAACATCGTTCGAATTTCGCCGATGTGAGGCCTTTCTAATTACCTCTGACGATCGGACCTACCTGGATGACTCCGAGACCTGACCTGAGCATCGTAGTTCCCGCGTACAACGAGGCGAAAACCATCGTCGCAACTCTCGATGCAATCGTCTCGTATCTACGACACCGGCCCTATTCCTTTGAGATCATCGTAGTTGCCGACGGCACCGACGGCACCCGCGAACGAGCCCGCGAATTTGCCGCCAATGCTGCCGAGCCAGTCTCGATCGGTGGCTCGGAACAGCGCCGAGGAAAGGGTCGAGGGGTTCGCGAGGGGATAGACATGTCATGTGGCCGGACCGTCGGCTTCGTCGATGCGGATTACAAAACTCCCATCGAGGAAATTGAAAAGCTGTTGCCGGCGCTGGACGAAGGCTACGACATAGCCATAGGTTCTAGAGGGCGGACTGATTCTAGAATCGAAGTCGCCCAGCCGCTGCATCGCCGCGTGGGCGCCAAGGCATTTCGACTCGCGATGCACGTGACCACCGGGCTTTGGGCCATTGGCGATACGCAGTGTGGGTTCAAGTTCTTTCGAGGCGAAGTGGCTCGCGATCTGTTCCGGCGGCAGCGGATCGACGGCTATATGTTCGACGTCGAAATACTGTATCTCGCTCAGCACAGTGGATATCGCATCAAAGAAGTGGGCGTCCGGTGGCGTGACGACGGTGACAGCCGGCTCGATCTTCTCAGTGGAAACATCGAAAACATGATCGACATCCTGAAAATCCGCTTCGGGTCACCACCGCTGCTACCGCCTGCCGTCGATGTCGTGCCGTTCGTCGTGAAGCCGAATGGGCGACGCTGAGCGACGCTTTGCGCCGTGCCACTCAGAGCTCCCTGGTTCGTGCGCCCTCGTCGATTCGGGGTGAAGTCTTGGGTGTGAGTGTCAGACCCAAGCAGAGGTTGCAGAATTCCAACGGTACCGGGAACGGGAAATATGCTTGGTGGCGAATCGTAAAGAATGCGTCCAGTTCCGAGAGAATCTCAGCGGGCTTATTGAGGTGCTCACGCTCGATGAACCAGCGATAGCTTTGACCATAGCGTTTTTCGAAGATTCTTTGCGCCGATATCCGTCTCGCCAAACCGTACGCGAGACTGCCTTCACACGGAATCACCACTGAAACGACGCCGGTCGTCTTGTTGCAAACTCTTCGCATTTCCCGAATGGCGCCTGGCAGGTTGGGCAGGTGCTCCAAAACGTGGATGGCGAGGATGCGATCGCAATGATCGTCCGGAAGGTCAATTCGCCCTTGGCAGTCTCCGACCATCGCCTGAATTCGAGGGAATCGCTCGCGGATCGCCGCGACCATGTTGGGGCGGATATCGAGGGCGATGTAGCTGGATTGTTGCTCGTTGGTAAGCGTTTCGTATGCGACGTGTTCACCAAGGCCTGCCCCTATCTCCAGCGTAGTCAAGAACGTCTTAGGGGCGTGCCTCACCGGGTACCCGTGGTTGAAGCGCTCGATCAAGCCGAAGCGTCGCGGAAGCACCTCGTGCCAATGCTTCATGAAATCGTCGCTGATCGTCTTCTGCTCGGACGTTAATTCGGGCACAATTTTGGGCCACTTCGCCGATTGGAACTCGATCTGGCCATCGCTCATGGGGGTGCCGTTGCTTGACATCTCAGCGCCACTCTCGACGTAGGTCAATCGTGAAACATCGCTCGCGTGAGAGAGATGAGGGGCGGCGTCGTCAGCCGCCCCAAGACTTTCCGCGGTCGGCAGGTACGATTCGTCGCAGCGTGTAGATGTCCGATTCTCGGATGTCGGCAAGCCGTTCGCTGAGCGTTTCCCACGGATCCCACACGGCCGCCAGCAGTTTGCCCGTGATTTCTGCGCTCTCGTCCGAGGCCAGGTACACGCATAGGGCCGCGCCGCGCTCGAGCGGTGTTCCGCCCGCCGCCTTCTGTTTGACCGCAGTCTCGTAGAATGCCCTTCCGACCTTTTCGGGTCCGGCGTCCAGCACCTCGTCGAGCAGACGGGTGTTCAGCATGCCGGGAGCGACGGCATTCACCGCAACGCCGCTCTCTCGCACCTCTTCGGCGAGCGTTTCGCCGAAGCGGACCACTGCCGCCTTCGAGGCTGCGTAGGCACTCAGAAAAGGTAGTGGCTTGGTGGCGCCGCCGCCCGAGAGCAAGATGATCTTTCCCTGTTTGCGCTGCTTCATCTCCGGGAGTACGGCACGACAGGGCAAGACGACGCCCATCAAATTGATACGTACGGCTTCCGACCACTCTTCCAGCGGCACCGATTCTACGGGACCCTTTGGTCCGTAGATTCCGGCATTGCAGACGAGAATATCAATGCCCGCCCAATCGCTTCGCGCGCGTTCGACTAGAGCCGTGACGTCGTCCGTCCGAGCGACGTCTGCTCTCATCTGAGCGACTCGTGCTCCCCCCCGGGCCACGCTTTGTATTTCCCGAGCAGCACTTTCGAGTCGTTCGGCGCTTCTCGCACAGATCAGGACAGAGGCACCTTCGTGCGCGAACGCTTTGGCAACGGCCAAGCCGAACCCTTGGCTCGCCCCGGTCACGATGGCGCGTCGATTGAGCAGTCTCATTGCGGTCTACCTACGGTCATGTAGCGGATGCGCGGATCGTGGCCGAGCGTCCGCTCAACGAAGCCGCTCGGGTCGAGCACCGTCGCGGGCTTCAACAGCCATTCGACGACGCTCGTAGCGTCCACGCTTATCAGCTCTGGACGGTCGTTCGTGATGACGACGGCTGCGGCGCCGCGAAGTGCATTTTCTATCGAAACGCATAGCTCGATTCGATCATCGCCGAGCGCCGAGGCGGTGATCCCGGGATCGAACGCGGCCGCGCGCGCGCCCTGGGAGGTGAGCCATCGACACAATGCAAGAGCACTAGACCGTCGCAAGGTATCCGTGCCCGCCTTGTAGGCCAATCCGACCACTGCGACTCTCTTGCCTTCGGGTCGGCCGATTGCCTCGGTGAGCGTCGTTTGAGCCCAGGCCTTGTGCGCGTCGTTGCTGGCTCGTACGCCGGAAAAAAGCGGAGTCGGTCGCCCCAGTCGAGCGCCGAGCGACTCGATGAATTCGATGTCGCGTGCAAGCGTACCGCCATCGAATGCAGCGCCCGGCCGAACGTAAGCCCGAGGTCCGATCCTCCTTTCGCTCTTGAGAGCGCGCTCGACGTCTCGCGCATCGGCGCCGACCCGTTCACAAAGCCCCGCCAGCTCGTTGGCGAAGGCAACGGATGTCGCGAGGAACGCGTTGATCGCATGCTTTGCCATCTCGGCGGATTCGACGTTCATCCATTCGATGTGCGTCGTAAAAGGAGCGAAGAGGCGCTCGATCGGAGCCCGGGTGGCACCATCTCGTATACCGACCACCACACGCTCGGGTTTGGTGAAGGCGTCGAGAGCACGGCCAAGCTGAAGATTCTCCGGACTGCACGCAAAAGTCGCGCGGCCACGAGGGACACGCTCGCGGTAGGCTTGCTCGAGCCTAGCCACCGAACCCGTGGGCATCTGCGAGGAAACGAGCACGGTGGCGTGCGGATCCAGCTCGGGAAAGAGGCCGACGACGCTTTGCATGACGACATCGACATCGGCCTTGTCGTCGTCGTCCACTGGCGTGTCGTAGGTGATCCATACGAGCTCACAGCTCGCGATGTCCTTCATTGCGTCCGTGAACCGAAGTTTCTGGCTCGCCATGCCGCTGCGGATCATTTCCACCAGGCCAGGCTCGAATACGGGCGGGTGTCCCTTCCTGAAAGGTGCTACCGCGCTGGGTTCGTCGTAAGCCGTCACGCTGAACCCGGCAGCAGCAAGACAGGCTGCCGTCACCGACCCGAGATGCCAAAGTCCAACGACGGCGACGTTCATCGAGACGTCCCGACGGTCGCCCGTTCGACTCGTCCTTGCTCGTAGACGCGCTCCACGATGCAAAGCGCCGCGTGAGCGTCGGGAAGTCCGGGCGACGGTTGGCGCCGGCTGCGGAGATCCTCGACGAATTCCGCGAACTCGGTTGCCCACGAGGTGTCACCGTTCGAGAAATCCCACGAGCTTACGTCCGGCGGTCCGAGCTCCGGTCGCATTTGGTAATGGACGAGGCGCTCGGGACCATAGCTCCCGCCCAGGCCCGTAATCTCGAGCTTCCCGGTCTTGCCGAAGATCTCGAGCGAGAAGAGATTCTTCCACTCTGTCCAGCTCGCGTGTAGATGCGCAATTCGTCCTGCCGCCGTTCGGAGCAGCATGAAGGCATTGTCCTCGACCGGCATGTCCCAGAAATAGGTGGGAGCCATTCCGTGCACCTCGACAAAATCGCCGAGAAACCAGCGAGCCAGATCGATGAGATGCACGCCCTGGTCGATGAGCTCGCCGCCGCCTGACAGCTCGGGTTGAGCGCGCCACTCTCGTTCATAGCCTAGACGGCCGCCATGGCCATAGCGGCCTCGTACGTATAGCAGCGGACCGATGGTTCCGGCGTCGACCACCTCCTTCGCCTTGAGAATCGCCGGATGGTAGCGATGATTGAAGCCGACGCGGACGAGCTTTCCCGTTTCCGACGCCGCCTTGATGATGGGCTCCAAATCGGCGGCACGGCGCCCGGCAGGCTTCTCCACGAGCACGTTCTTACCAGCGCAAACCGCAGCACAGGCGATAGAGGCCAACATCGAATGCGTTACGGCGACGACGACGATGTCGATGTCGGTTCGCGCGACCAGACGCGTCCACTCGGGCAGTACCTCGACTCCGGGCAGCTCAGAGGCGAGGCGCTTCGCCCGATCGATGTCCACGTCGGTACAGGCTACGAGTTCGCAGTCCGCGAGCGCGCGCGCTCGTTTTTTCCCCATCAGACCGCAGCCGACGATTCCTACGCGCATCTTGGTTCGCGCTTTACATCATCGATGCTCGAGACACCATCGGTTATTGTCGATGAATTGGACGGTGCGGATGACGGCCTCTCGGATCGTGAGCTTGGGTTGCCAGCCGAGCGACCGGATGCGCGTGCAATCGAGAAAAATGAAAGGGCTGTCGCCAATCCAGCCCCGTTCGCCGCCAGCGTACCTGAGCTGCGGAGACAGCTTCAGTGTTTCCGCGATCCATCCGATCGAGTCGTCGACGGTGCAGAACTCGTTGGTGCCGAGATTGAAGATATTGACCTTGTTCTTCTTGGTTTCGATAGCGAGCAGCATTGCATCGACGCAATCCTGAACATACAAGTAGGATTTGCGCTGTCTGCCATTGCCAAGAACGTCGAGATGCTCGGGGTGAATGGAGAGCTGCTTGTAGAAATCGATGATGTGGCCGTGCGTATACCTCTCCCCCAAAATCGACACGAACCTAAAAATGTATCCCTGAAATCCAAAACCCTCGCAGTACGCTTGGATGAACGCCTCAGCCGCGAGTTTGGAAGCCGCGTAGAGGGAGGTCTGGATGGGGAAGGGAGCGTCTTCCGGTGTAGGAAAAACGTTCGGCTCACCGTAGACCGATCCCGAGGACGCGACGGCAATACGCGTGATGCCGTTGCTCCTCATCGCTTCGAGCACGTTCACGGTGGCATTGCTGTTCTGCTGCAGATCTCGATAGGGATGGGCCGTCCCGAAACGTACATCGGCATTGGCGGCGAGGTGAAAGACAATGTCGCACCCCGACATGGCGCGTCGGAGCGCATCGGAGTCGAGCGTATCGCCGCGGATCAACGAAAAACCTGGATTGCTTCGGGCATTCGCGATGAATTGCTCGCGACCAGTCGAGAAGTTGTCGTAGCCGACGACGGAGTGACCTAGCGCGAGGAGTCGATCCGTGAGTGTCGAACCGATGAACCCGGCGGCTCCAGTGACAAAGACTCTCATGGCGACGGTCCTCGTAAGAACTCCATCATCAACCCCCTTGTATACGGGCGACTGCGGAAATGGCAATACTCCTCTCGGTGCGCTAACTGCCGCGATTGTTCAGCGATTAAAGTAAACATCTTGTAGGTAGCTTTCGTAAGCTGTCCACCACCAGCGCGTGGCGGCGGGCAGGCGCCGTGCCGCTCGCTCCGACGCGCTGACGATCAAATCCGCCGGAGATGAGAATCCCCACTGGGCAGGTGCAGCGAGTGGCCGTTTCGACAGGCGAAGCGGCTCGTTCTCAAAGAAGACCGCCTACGAGATGGCGCCGATCGTCGTGTACGAAGACCCAGTTGTCTTCCTCGATCTTTTCGATGGGTGTCCTCATCAGACGCCCATCTGCGTACCTGTAGACGCTGTACCCCATTTCCGAAAAAAAGCCGACGAACTCCTCGAGCTTGATGCCGAATCCTTCGAGAAACCATGGGTTGATCTCGGCCACGACGACCGGAAGGTTGCGACGGATGAGCTGACGTGCGCCGCGCAGGACGTGGTAATCGGCTCCCTCTGTGTCGCACTTGACGAAAGAGAGATTCTCGAGGGGCGGGAGGTAGTCGTCGAGGACCACTACCTCGCACGCCACTTCGCGCGTCTTCTCGAAACGAGCGTGCCGCTCTCGGCCAGGGCGATCGTTGACGCGGCCGGCGAGATGGACGGTTCCCGAGATCATGGCTCCGTTTTCTTGGACGGGCACTGTGAAAGTGAACGTCCCGGGTTTGTCATCGCAGCCCTTTTCGTGCACCTCTACATTTTGTAGACGGAGCGCGCGCGTGACGATACGTAGGCCATCGCAGGTGACGGGGATCGGTTCGAATGCAAATACTTTACCGCGCGGGCCAACGGCTCGGGAGAGGTGATAGGTGTAAAGGCCGTAATTGGCGCCGACGTCGATCACCGAATCTCCGGGCTTGACGACGTACCGAATCAGGTCGAGCTCCGGCTCCGTCCACGCGCCGGTTCGAATGTCCCAGCCCATCGCGAGGCATCTCATCCAGTGGTAGGGCTTGGTGTTCACGAGCGGCGCCAAGGCGCGCTTCACCACCCGACGTGAGGCCGAGTTGCCCGCCATCAGTTCTCCATGCCGCGCAATGCGGTTCGTATGGAATCGGTCGTAAAGTTGGCGTGCGGAACGCCATAGTGCCCAGAAGAAAGACGCCCCTCGATGGGCACGCCCGACGATAGCTTGTCGACGAGCTTCTGTACGAGGCCTTCATTTCCCAAACGCAGCGTGTGCAACCGGCGCCTCAAATCTCGAGCGATGTGCTCATTGCCGGTTCGCTGGACGATGCAAAAAAGGCTGTGCAGGTGGTCGTCGTTGGGGCCAAAAGCAAACTCCTCCCTAACCTTCATGGGAATGAAACCGGTCTGCGACGGGTAGAAATCATAGGTGTCAACGATCTTGAGTGAAAGAGCCTTGGTGAGCCCCAGGCGGCCGGCCAGCTCTTTCAGCTCGCGGTCGCGTCGTTTCAGTGCCGGAATTCGCTTCGCGTAGTCCTTCCACGTGGTGGCGTCGGAGCTGCTCCAGAGCGCGAGAGTAATCGAGTGATCCCGCGGATAGATGGGGACATGCGCCATCCATGCGTCGACATACGCGACATGGTGCATCGGATGCATGACGGCTTCGAGCAGGTCCATCCGATAGCGGGTGCCCTCCTCGTTCGCGGGGCGCGGCCGAGTAAATAGCCAGTGCTCGTAGCCCGGTCCGAATATCGTCGTCGTCGACAAGAGCATGGTGCCGTGATGATGAATCGCTTTCGTCGACAGGTGCGTTTCCCGGCCGGGGAGAGGAATCCAGCAATTGAGCACAAGCTCGAAAAAGGGGTTGGTGGCGACCGGCACTGCTACCACCGGGTAGTTGCCGCGGGTGAGCGCCTCGACCGTAGGCACGTAGGCTTCGAGCGCCTCCCGCAAGAAGGCAGGCGTTCGCGACACTTGCTCCAGAATCGGTCGCGCTTCCGCGTGAGCCGCACGCTTGTGCGGTGCGGTTCGAAAGACCCTCAAAAGCTCTTCCACGACCTGATCGACTACGCGCGTCATTGCCGCATTCTTCGGGCGCAAGCTACCTCACCCACCCACTTTCGACAATACGTCGGTCAGGTCGATGGGACGTTGCTAACTCTCCCGTCGGCGTTCAAAAGGAACGAAACGGTCGGGTGACTGCCCGAAATCGCGTTGACCGAGGCGTACGCACGTTGCCTGCTTTTGCCATATCGTCTAGATGAAAGGCATGGTCACCCATGCTGTCGAGGTGCACACGGCCCAGGCGGGAGAATTCGAAGCGCGTTACCGCGCCTTGGAGGAAGATCCCTACCGTTCGACGTTCACGTACGGACGCAAGAAGATCGAGGAGCTGCTCGAGCGCGAGCTCAGTCTGCGCCCTCAGGGCGGGCGTGCACTCGACGCGGGCTGCGGGACGGGGTTCAACGTAGGTCGACTCCTGCAGCGAGGCTTCTCTGTCGTCGGCGTCGAGCCGTCTATCGCTATGCGCGAGCGTGCCATTCGGGACAACCCGGCCGCCAAAATTATCGACGGCGACATTCGGTCGCTTCCCTTCGCGGATGGCAGCTTCGATTTGGTGATTTCGATAGAAGTCATTCGCTATCTCGAAAATCCGGCCGACGGTCTCGCCGAGATCTCGCGCGTGCTAGCGCCGGGCGGGCTCGCGTTCGTCACCGCCGCCCCCGCGTTGTCGTTGAACGGTTACGCCCTTATCAACCAGATCACCGGGCGCGTTCAGATTCCGAGTTTCACCAAAATCAAACACTCGTTCATGACCGTACACTCCGCCGAGCGCGCCATGCAGCGCGCGGGATTTCGCGACGTGAAGGTGCACGGCACCTTTCTCGGACCTTGGCACGCCCTCGGTCGTTTCTCCCCTCAGATGCTCGAATACGTCCTTCGCACATTGGAGCCGCTCGACGATCAATTGTCGGACCGCGCGCCGCTGCGCGACTTCGCGAATCACCTCATCCTCGTGGGCATGAAATAGGATGCGCCCGACCCTGATCATCAGCCTCGATCAGGAACTCATTTGGGGAAGCTTCGATCATACGACGCCTCGATCGTTCCTGGCAGCGCATCCCGATCCGCGCGGTACGGTTCGGGCTCTCCTCGAGCTTTTCGACGAGTTCGAGATTCCGACAACATGGGCGATCGTCGGTCATCTTTTCCTCGATTCATGCAGTCGTGGGCGCGACGGGCGTGCGCACCCCGAAATCGTTCGCCCGGACTACGCCTGGTATCGACAGGACTGGCTCGCCGCCGACCCCTGCACGGACCGCGCGCGCGACCCCCTCTGGTATGGCGACGACATTCTGGAACTCGTTCAACGATCGCGCATTCATCATGAGATTGCCTGCCATACGTTTTCCCATCTCGTTTTTGGCGATCCGGGATGTTTCAGGGAAGCAGCGGCTGCGGATTTGCGCGCATGCATCGACCTGGCCGCCAAGCGCGGCATCGCGCTAAAGAGCTTCGTTTTCCCTCGCAACGTCGAAGGCCACCACGCTCTTCTCCGCGAGTTCGGCTTCATCGCGTTCCGCGGTGAAGAGCCGGCGTGGTGGCGAGACTTGCCTGGTGCCGTCAAACGCGCCGGTCACCTCTTCGATCAAGCGACGGCGCGACGGCCACCGTCGGTCAAGCCGACAGAA
>WUUC01105613.1_pt1 | contig 16614 bp, 14 predicted proteins | sample 6278441 | NCBI WGS metagenome assembly WUUC01 (sample SAMN13675441, study PRJNA597444) | soil metagenome | isolation source: soil | place: USA: Washington | collected 2017-10
GGCAATGGCAAGCCGGTTGCACTGGTTTTGAAAGAATTGACAAAATTCTGTGTTGGTTGAAAGAAACCACAACATCCTGCACCCGGTGTACTCGGACTGTGAGGATAATTCAATGCATTGTCATAGTTTCCGTTTGTATTTGATCCATCACCATACGATGCCTGAACAGCGAAAACGGTTTCTGCATTGTGCTCGGAAGATACTCTGAAAAGCGTTCCGTAATTCGGCACAAGGTCATACTTCGTTCCTGTTGCATTTGTTCCACTTGCTATTATAACATCAAACAAAGCTTTTGCCGCAGCATATTTATTCTGAAACATATAAGCTTTTGCAAGGTAGGCAGCCGCAGCCCAACTGTTAACTCTTCCTTTATTTGGTTTGATATCGTCCAGATTATCGTAAGCAAATTGCAGGTCAGCTTCAATCTGAGGCCAGATATTTACATAAGCACCTCCCGCATCAGTATTCGGAATCTTAAAATCAGTAACCGTTTCATCAACGTAGGGAATGTTATTGAATACTTTCTTTCCTTCGAAATGGTGGAAACCCCTGATGAATTTTGCTTCCGCTTCAACCTGAAGTTTTTCTGCATCCGTCATGTCTGTTACATTCGGTAGAAGACGAAGAATCAGGTTGGCTTGACCGATTCCATCATATGTACCATTCCATTTATTCAATACAACTGGATTACTGCTTTGCACTTCGTAACCCATGATCGGATTCACATCAGCCTGGTCAGTTCTTTCACTGCCTTTATAAGCATCAGCACCAAGAACACTACCCCATACCCAGTTACTTGCTCCACCATACCAGGTTGCTTCCTGCCCGTCCAGCGTTGCATAGGCATTAATCAACATCCCGTTTATACCTCTTTTGTTGGTCAGTGAAGCTTCATCATAAACACCCTGTGGCAATTGATCGAGGAAGGATCGCTTACACGCTATAATTGTTATTAATAAAGATGCTGTTATTAATATCAGACCTGAAAATTTTGTTCTCATTATATAAAAGTTTATGAGTGTTTAAAAGTTTACGCTTACTCCGAACAGATATTGTTTCGGATTCGGGAAACCACTCAGGTCTACACCGATGTACAAGTCTCTCAATCCACCAGCATCACGTGAAATGATACTCAGATCCGGATCGGGGCCTGAATACTTTGTAATGGTGAAAAGATTTTGTGCCTGTACATATAATCTTACATTTTGCAATTTGATCTTGTTCGTCAGGGATCCGGGAATTGTGTAGCCTAATTGAATAATTTTTGCCCTGAAATAAGACCCATCCTCTATATAATACGAATTGGAAGTAGTAGTTGTGAATCCTGTAAATCCGTTTGCCGCTCCTGCTCCAAGTGCAGGCAATTTTGCGTTCGTATTGGTAGGCGTCCAACTATCATTCAACACTGTAGTACTAACACCACCTACGAATACACGCAGGTCTGTGTAATATTTGGCATAGTTGTATATTTCATTTCCCTGATTCCAAAACAGGAAAGTGGTGAAATCAAAGTTTTTGTAATCAAGGGAAATATTAAGACCCATCTGGAAATCAGGATGCGGGCTTCCGAGATATACCCTGTCCAGATCATTTACATTACCATCATTGTTCTGATCTTTATACCTCCAGCTTCCGACTACACCCGGGTTGCCATTCATCAATGGTCCTTTTGCGATATCTGCCGCTGAATTGAAAAATCCGTCAATTTCAAAACCATGGAAGGATGAGATAGGATGACCGGTCTCTGTTCTCAATGCATTACTCAAACGCTCCAACCCAACCAGGCGGGGAGTTCCTTCTTCATTGAGTTTTGTCATTTCATTCTTATAATGCGAGAAAGTAAGCATCACATCATAATTCAGCGCACCTGCCAGTTTTCCGCCGGATCCAACTGAAAAGTCAACACCTGTATTACGCATAGTGCCAAGATTGACCAGTGGTTTGCCGATCAGCGGCTCCAGTCCGTTCCTCAATTGCGGAACAAGCAGATCACGGGTATCTTTTCTGTAGACATCCAATGAAAAGTTCAACCTTGCAGCGGTGATACTTGCGTCTACACCTACGTTAATGGTCTCCGTCGTTTCCCACTTGGTATCAACGTTTCCTTCAACCCCTGCCCTGTAACCTTGTGCAGCGGAGGTATTATTTCCATTGATATCATAATTCGTTCTGGCAGCTGTGGAGATAAAAGTTGAGTATTGGTTATTGGCCGGAACATTTGACTGGCTACCCATTTGGCCCCAACCGGCTCTCAATTTCAGATCGGTCAGCCAGGATGCACCTTCCATGAAGTTCTCTTCTGAGATCCTCCATGCAGCACCTATAGCAGGGAAGTCTGCATACCTGACGTTAGGGCCAAAGCGTGAGTTTCCATCACGCCTGAATGTTCCGTTCAATAAATATTTCCCTTTGTAAGCATAGTCAAATCTTCCGAAATAGGAGAATAAAGCACTTCTACCTATATTATAGTTAAATACACCGCGGTCTCCAAGTGAATTCGCTACACCTGTATTTAAGGAAACAAAATCGGGTGTCTCAAAATCAAAGTTTTGTGCATTTGCACCCACCCCACGGGAATTGCCTTTGATTGCTTCTGTACCGGCAAGTAATTTCAGATCATGGTTTTCTGCAAATGTCTTCTGATAAGCCAGTGTATTGGTCCAGGTCCATGTTGTATAATACCAGCCTTGCTCTGTCAATTGCGTGTTAGCCTGGTTTTCTGAACGTTCGTAGGTTTTCTTAGCAATAATTCTTTCAAACTGATTTCCGTAATCAATGCCAAAGGAAGTCCGGAAAGTCAGGTCTCTGGTAAATAAAAGGTCAGCAAATACATTTCCGAATAAACGATAAAATTTGTTGGTGTTGTCACTTCCCCTGGCAAGGCCTGCTACAGGATTATTACCGTTTCCGGATTCTCCTACTCCATTACCTCCCCAACCGCCATTGATGTCGGTAACCGGGATATAAGGAACCATCCTGAAACCACTCGCCCATGCATCGCCCTCTCCCCGGTTTCTGCCACCCAGGCGTTCTTCAAAACTAAGCTGCAAATTTTCTCCAAGACGCAGCCATTCTGTTGGCCGGAAACTGGAGTTTGCACGTACACTGTATCTCTTGAAATTGGTATTCCTGAATGTTCCGTCCTGGTTGAAATAGTTTAACCCTAAAGAAAATAGGGATTTGTCGTTTCCACCTGTGGCTGTGATCTGGTGATTGGTGATCAAAGCGGGCCTGGACATCTCCTTAAACCAATTGGTACCTGAACTCGTTCTGAGGATCTGGTGGTAATTAGCAGGATCGATCGAATACAGGTCAGGATTCGCCCGGGGATCAGCTGCAGTTGCTCCGCCTTTATAAGTGGGGCTGACAATGATGAATTCCGGGATTGTGAAATTAGTTTGTGGTCCGAACACACGATGCGAATAAGTAGCATCATTTGTTCTGCGCAGGTATTCTACATATTGACTTGTATTCAGCAATTCAGGCATCATGCCCTCTGTGATTACCTGTTGGCCAACATATGCGTCATAGCTCAGGGTAGTGCGTCCGGATTTTCCCTGTTTGGTTGTAATGATGATAACACCGTTAGATGCCCTAGATCCATAAATTGAAGCTGAAGTGGCATCTTTTAAAACCTGCATTGTTTCTACATCATTAGGATTGATTTTTGAAGGATCATCTGTAGGAACCCCATCAATAACATATAGAGGATCATTATTGCCGGCTGAAGCGAAGCCCCGGATCCTTACTACTGCAACCTGGCCTGGTTCGCCCGCGCTGCTCACAACAACACCTGCCGCCCTTCCCTGCAGCTGTGCCGCAAGATTGGAAGAAGGCGATTGCAGCATGTCTTTGGTATTAACCACTGAAACCGCCCCGACGATATCCTTCTTGCGTTGAGAGGTATACCCGGTCACAACAATTTCGTTCATGCTTGTGCTCGTTTCGGAGAGCGTAACATTCACAGGACCTGATCCGATGGTTACTTCCTGGTCGCCAAATCCGATAGAAGTTATTATGAGGGTATTGCTGTTAGCCGGAACATTGAGGGAAAAACTTCCATCTGAACCTGTTGAGGTAGCCAGGTTGGTACCCTTAACCGCAACGGTGGCGCCGGCCACCGGTAGATTGTTAGTTGTAGTAATTTTTCCGGTTACTGTCCGTTGAGCAAATGCAATTGTGGCAAAGAGAAGAAGGCAAGTCGTTAGCCACGACCTGTAAACAGTTAGTTTTACGGGCATAAATAATCGTTTTGTTTTGGTTGGTGTGTAAAGAATTCTCGAAATGACAGATAAATTTAACATTAAATTAAAAATTCATCCAAAAATAATTTTCAATTGAATGTAAAAATATTTGTGTCCTGAAATGCTACAAATGAAAATTCAGGAAGCGTAGTGCTACGACTACCAAACCCACTCCGGTAGCGGATTTGAAAAGAAAGAAGAGAAGAAAAAACCGGAGTGTTTATGTGTAAGTTTGACACATACAATCGTTAGCACTAATCAAGCCTGCTTCTCCACGAAGCATATTACAAAGAGATGTTAATAATTCTATTCGCTGCTTTCGAATCTGAAATTTATTATAAGTATATACGTAAAGGATGATAAGATGGTTGGGTTCAGATCCAGGTTACATCTTTTAAAAATTACCAGCCTGCATCAATTTCAGACAATTTGGCTTATCCGGGCTGTATGGCAAAATCTTTGACAACCTACCGGTAATCAGGTAATTTTGCACCCTGTTTCAATAAAACAAACAGGATTGTATCCGGTGTTGTTTTCTGAACAGTCTAAATCATTAAATATGCAACATAACAGCAGCAGCCAGGAGCAGGTGAACGAGCAGGAATTCATGAACGAACAACAATTCAATGGGGAAGACAATGGAGCATCTGAAGTTGTCTCTGATTTTCAACCTGAAGACAATAATTCAAAACTGGAACAGTTAAAATCAGAGAATCTGGAGCTAAAGGATAAATACCTGCGGCTTGTAGCAGAATTTGACAACTTCAGGAAACGCAATGCTAAAGAAAGGCTCGAACTGATTCAAACCGCCGGTAAAGAGGTCATTACCCAGTTATTGGAAGTATTGGATGATTGCGACCGGGCTGAAAAGCAATTACAGGCCGCTGGTGAAAAGGACTCAGTGATCCAGGGAGTACAACTTGTTTTTAATAAGCTGAGAAACATACTCCAGGGTAAGGGATTGCAGCCCATGAATGCCATTGGAACTGACTTTGATGCCGACAAACACGAAGCAATTACCCAAATCCCCTCACCTTCGCCGGAAATGAAAGGCAAGGTGGTAGACGAACTTGAAAAAGGATACTATCTAAATGACAAGATCATCCGCTTTGCCAAAGTAGTAGTTGGAAAGTAAATGATGCTATAAAGCCCCGGGAATCGATATGAGTAAAAGAGATTATTATGAAGTGCTGGGAGTATCAAAGGATGCTTCACCGGATGAATTAAAGAAAGCCTACCGGAAAGTAGCTATGCAATTTCATCCTGACCGTAATCCGGGCGATAAATCTGCTGAGGAAAAATTCAAAGAGGCTGCAGAAGCTTATGAAGTACTTAGCGATTCAGATAAAAAAGCGCAATATGACAGGTTTGGCCATGCCGGCGTAAGCGGGAATGGACGAGGTGGCTATGGAGGCGGCGGTGCCAATATGGAAGACATCTTTAGTCAGTTCGGTGATATTTTCGGAGAAGACATTTTCGGCAACTTTTTCGGAGGTGGTGGTGGAAGAAGACAGGGGCAACGCGGAAGAGGTTCCCGCGGAAGCAATTTGCGCATTAAAATAAAACTCAGTTACGAAGAAATTGCCAAAGGTGTCAATAAGCAGATCAAGGTTAAAAAATATGTTTCGTGTACTACCTGTGGTGGTAGCGGCGCGAAAGATAAAAACAGTGTACAAAATTGCGGTACCTGCGGAGGAAGTGGTCAGGTAAGAAAGGTGAGCAACACCTTCCTGGGCCAGATGCAAACCGTAACAACCTGTCCCACTTGTAACGGAGAAGGATCTACTGTTACACATAAATGCGGTGCCTGCAAGGGTGAAGGACGCATTTATGGTGAAGAAACCGTTTCACTCGATATCCCTGCAGGTGTTCAGGAAGGTATGCAGCTAAGTGTAAGCGGTCGCGGTAACGCCGGAGAAAGAGGCGGACCAACCGGTGATCTGATCATTCTCATAGAAGAAGAACAGCATAAAGAATTGCACCGCGACGGGATGAATGTTGCTTATGAACTTTTCATTTCCTTTACAGATGCAGTGTTTGGCACACAGGTAGAAGTACCAACGATCGATGGCCGTGCAAAAATAAAAATACCGCCAGGCACACAAAGCGGAAAACTTTTCAGGTTAAAAGGAAAAGGTTTTCCTGCCGTCAATTCTTACGAAAAAGGCGACCAGTTAATCTATGTGAATGTCTGGGTGCCTACACAGGTATCGGCAGAAGAAAAAAATGTTCTCGACAAACTGAGTCATTCTCCAAATTTCAAACCCCAGCCGGAAAAATCCGATAAAAGCTTTTTCGATAAAGTAAGAGAAATGTTCACGTAGAAATGCAAAATGTAAAATGCAAAAGTAAAATTGGACCACCCTGAAGTTTCAGAGTGCGTCCAATTTTTCATTTTACATTTTGCATTTTACATTAAATAATTACCTGTAAAATTTCCTTTTGCTCATTAATTACCTTGATCACCACCGGTTGATGATTGAAAACGGATGCAGATAATTGCCCTAGCAATGTTTTTAATGTTGCGGAAGATTCGCTTTCCCGGTTATTCTGTGAATAGAAAATAATATAATTATTCGGCTCACGTCCCAGAATCATTTTGTGCGTTGATGAAGCATTGAAAAATCCGGCTGCCACCAGTTGCTCCATCAGTTTCGATGCAACAGCTTCCTGAATATCTGAAGTAAATACCAATTCATTGTTCCCGTTCTTTAATAGAGATAAACCCGTTGAATGATCCATCACTGCATCCTGTTTTTTAATTGATGCTGTAGCTACTACTGCACCCAGTTGCTTTTCTGCCTCTTTTTCATGCGGATCAGGCCCAAGGAATGCATACAGTGAAACTGCAGTGATCGTAGCTGTCAAAACAAGTATGGAGCGGTAAGACTGCTTCATTGTAAACGGTTTCTATAGAAACGTTTCCAAATCTATTTATCGTATCAACGATGATCAGAATCCCCGCAGGGTTTCTCCGGTAAATAATGGAAAGCTCTTAGTACAGGTAATTGAAAAGGATGACAGTACGCCTAAAAAAGGGTCAACTTTACATTTTGTTTTTTGATTTACGCCTTCCGTAAATTTTTCTGGCTTTTTCCACCATCAGGAAAAATTCCTTTTGAAGATGATCATCCGGGTTATACGAACGTCCTGTAAGATATTGTACATCTGCCCATGATATCTTCCGAACATATTTGGACCCCTTCAGTAACGATGCATACATCGCCACAGAAGCTGCGAATCGGTAACATGACGACAATTCATCGTATTCTATATAATCGTATTTCGGTTGATACGACGAAATTCTTTTAATGGAATCACCAGGAAGGATATAATGGACATTTACATCCGCCAGCCCCTGTCCTTCCATACGAAGATCATTCGGTTCGCCATTTGTATACAATTCAAAAATTGCCAGCATAGTATGGCCTGACCCAACTTCTCCTCCCTCCACTTCACTCAGTGAATCTGCAACTGCTTTCCTTTTGTTATCGAACCCGATCAACCTGTATTCTTTCACCAGATCAGGATTGAAACTGATACTCAGGTACGCGTCATCCGCTACTGTGTACAACGTTTGTGTAAATTCTTTTACAAGAACTTTTTCGGCTTCGCGTTCATTATCGAGATAAGCAAAATTCCCGTTTCCCTTTTTTGCAAGAATTTCCAGTTTGCTGTCTTTATAATTACCCATGCCTACACCAAGACAGGTAAGATATATACCTGACTGCTGATGCATGGTGATTAATTTTTCAAGGTCTTCTTCGGTTGATTGGCCTACATTAAAATCACCGTCGGTTGCAAGAATGACCCGGTTGTTTCCACCAATAATAAATTGACTTTTTGCAAGTCGATAGGCAGAGCGGATTCCTGATTCACCAGGAGTTGAGCCTCCCGGATTAAGGTCTTCGATGGCTTTTCTGATCTTTTCCTTTTCTTTTCCGGAGGTGGGCTTCAGCCAAACCCCGATAGTGCTGCCATATACTACAATGGAAACGGTATCTTTTTCACGAAGGTTGTCTACAAGCAGTTTGAATGCAGACTTCAGCAAGGGAAGCCTGTGCGGCATATCCATTGAGCCTGAAACATCAATAAGAAACACAAGGTTACTGGCAGGAATTTTTGCACTATCAATTTTACGTGCATTGAGTTGCAAAAACAGCAATTGGGATTCTGCATTCCAGGGACAATCTGAAACTTTCGATGCATATCCAAATATGCTGTCAAGTGGTGGATCGGAATACCCGAAGTTGAAATAATTCAGTAATTCTTCAGTGCGCACCGCATCGGGAGGTACCTCCGTATTCATATTCAGAAACCTGCGGATATTACTGTACGACGCCCGGTCAGAATGTATGGCGAAGCCTGTTTCCGGATATCGGCGTGCAGGAACAAATTCATTTTCAAGCAGCGAACTGTATGTTTCGGTACCCACGTTCCAGTTGTTCCGGTCTTCCAGTCTCAGGTTGCTTGTAAAGGAAAGCAGCCTGTTCTTCTGCACCGTGGCAGCTGCATACATCATTTTTAAAACGATCGAATGAAATCGGGCCGCATCGATGCGGGTGGAATAACTTACAAAACCATCAATTGAAACTGTAATGGAATCATAGGCTTTGGAAGAAACGATTCCGAAGCCCCCGGAGCTTCCGGAATAATACAAATAACCGGTAGAATGGAGCAGGATCTTGGCATTGGCAAGCGGAGTGTTCTTTTCATCTTTGATCTCACCACGCAGGTAGTATTGCGCAGCTAGGGGTGTGCACAATAAGAAGGCGAGGCATATGGCAAGAAGCAGCTTCAAGTTTAAAATATTCAATAAAGAAGGACGACAGACCCTGTCGACGGACGTTGGTTCAAGATGTCCTTCAAAAGAACGTATACTTCCCGGTTATATTGATAATAGTCGTAGAGCTCTGTCGTCCGTGGTCCGTCATCTATCATTCGTCTTCTTTCGTCCCATTCACTCAACCAGCTTGTATAATGATGAAATATTCCTTCCTAACCCATCATAATCAAGACCGTAGCCAACCACAAATTTATTCGGGATCGTAAAACCAAGGTATTCGATTGCAAGGGGATATACCATAGCTTCCGGCTTATGCAGCAAAGCTACGATCTTCAGGGAGGCAGGTTGCTGATGATGCAATTGAGGAAGGAAATGATGCAAGGTTTTACCTGTATCCACAATGTCTTCAATGATCACCACATTGCGCCCGAAAAGATCGAAATCAAGACCAATAGCTGTTACAATATGTCCGGTCGAACGAGTTCCTTTGTATGATGCAAGTTTGATAAAACAGATCTCTGCGTCAATTTCCAACTGCTTGAACAAATCAGACGCGAACATGAAGGCACCATTGAGGATGGCTATAAAAACCGGTCGCTTGCCTGCATAATCCTGATTGAGTTGTTTGGCTACTTCCTTGATACGCCGGGCAATTTCTTCTTCACTTAAAAAAGGTTCGAAGTTTTTATCATGTACCCGGATAACCTGCATAGTTAGTTTTTATAGATCACCAGTTCCTGACCGATCCGTAGATCTGCCCCGTTGAGATTATTCCATTCCCGGATGCTGTCGATCTCCACTGCATATTTTTTTGAAATGCTGTACAAAGTTTCCTTTACCTGAACGATATGCCTGACTTTTTCCGCAAGTTGTTTATCTGCAGATTTAGGAGCAGGAAATTGTACCGCGGCAATTACTTCGTTTTCAAGTCGCGGTCTTCCGGGAGCCTTATCATGTAGAAATAATTTTTCACCAGTTGCAGGAATTGAATGGTGTTGAAGATGATTGTATTCAAGCAGGTATTTCATCCGGATACCCTGCGTTTGTGCAATGCCGTACAATGTTTCTCCTTTTTGAACAGTATGAAATTCATTGACCCCGGTTCTCCTTTTCCTTTGCAGAAATACCAGTTGATCGTTGATCAATATGTCTTCGCCCTTGAGGTCGTTGAAGTCGAGCAGTTTTGAAAGAGAGATATCATATTGCTGCGCCAATGCTAACAACGACGTTCCTTGTTTTGCAAATACAACGCGCGTATCATTGATATAAAACTGTCCCTGGGGATAGCTTACCGGTTCTACTATTGCAGTGACGGTACCATTAACAGCAATCACTTCGCCGGTAGCCACAGTCGTTTCTTCACGGGGTTGTACATTTCCGGCAAGTACGTCTTCTGCAGGCATTCTGTTGAGAGCAATCAGCGTATAATTATTTAGGTTATAAGTTTCAATCAGGCGAATGAGTATCTCAGAATATCTGATATTGGTGGCATAGCCGGCTTTTTTAAGACCGTATGCCCACGATTTGTAATCGGTGGGATCATAGTCGAAGAGAAATGCGTAGCGCGATCCGGCGCGCAGAAAATTAGAATGATCTACATAAGAGTCGGCAGCAGCACTATAACTTCTGAAACATTCGCCGCGCGCATCATCATCGTGATATACTTTTTTACCCGTCCAAGTTTCTTTACACTTAATACCAAAGTGATTATTGGATTTCAATACCAGCACACTCTTTCCAGCAAAGGTTTCATGAATTCCCTGCGCCAGTTTAATGGATGCAGGTACACCGGTACGATGCATTTCACTTATGGCGAGATCCTTGTAATCATTAATGTAATTGTAAATGTCAGTGCCAGGCTGTGCGTACAGTGACAGAGAAGAAATTGCAATTGAGAGAAGCAACAATATTTTTTTCATCAGGAGTGTTTTTTCAAGGGCAGGTAACAGGCACATTACCTTTAATTATTTTTTACGGATGAGGAATAATCCATCCCTGACAGTCAGCATGATTCTGTCTACACTTTCATCTTTCGCTACATATTCGTTAAACGCCTGGATGGCTTTTGCATTTTTTCCTTTAACAGGTTCTTCCAGTACGTCCCCATGAAACAGCACGTTATCGGCGAGGATCACTCCTCCTTTTCTGAGGCGGGGTAGTACCAGTTGGTAATATTGGATATAATTTGTTTTGTCGGCATCTATGAAAACAAGGTCCCATTGTTCTGACAGGCCTGGAATGATTGCTAACGCATTGCCTGTGTGCAAAATTATCCTATCATTTTCATTCGACCTAGCAAAATTTGCCTTAGCAATAGCCGCCGTTTCTTCACGATATTCAATGGTATGCAATTTTCCACCTTCTGCAACGCCTTTAACTAGGCATAAAGCGCTATAACCTGTAAATGTGCCTATTTCCAAGACGAAACGGGGTTGTAGTAAAATGCTAAAGATTTCCAAAAATTTTCCCTGTAGGTGCCCGCTTAACATTTGAGACTCGGAATGGGAGGCAATGGTTTCATCAGCAACAGTTTTTACGAGTGGATCTTCCGCGGAGGAATATCGTTTAGCATAAGCTTCTGCGAGTGGATTGAGCAATTGCATACACTAAGATAAAGCACGTAATGAAACCGGGGCGCCTGCCCCGAATAATCAGGTTAATAACTGCAGGTACCTGCTTCGTGTTTGCTTCGGATCGAAGAAGGTATTTAGCAGGTATATAGCGGTTATTTACCGGGTCTTTACCAGTTTTACCGATCCACTTAAAAATTTGGCTGTAATGGGTTCTTGGAATAAAACTGTAGAACATGCTGCGCAACTTCTTCTGCTGTATCAGCAACTTTCAATAGTTCCATATCTTCAGGAGAAATATTTCCGGCCTTTAACAGCATGGTTTGCTGCAACCACTGGATGAGCCCTGACCAGTATTCAGATCCAACCAGGATAAGCGGTACCTGTGCCATCTTACCTGTTTGGATAAGTGTAGCTACTTCAAAAAATTCATCCATGGTTCCAAAGCCACCGGGCATCATTACAAATCCCTGGGAATATTTTGTGAACATGGTCTTGCGCACAAAAAAATATTCAAACTGCAGGTTTCCTTCCCGGTCTATGAACGGATTTGAGTGTTGTTCAAAAGGCAATTCTATATTTAATCCTACAGATTTACCATTACCAAGCTGCGCACCTTTGTTCGCCGCTTCCATGATCCCCGGACCGCCACCCGAAATGATGCCAAAGCCTTCTTCTGACAATCGCTTTGCAATATCAACCGATAACTGATAATATGTGTCTGAAGATTTTGTTCGGGCAGAGCCGAAGATGGAAATGCAGGGTCCTATTTTCGAAAGTGCTTCAAATCCGTCTACAAATTCTGCCATTATTTTGAAGATCTGCCAACTGGAATGTGCCTTCGATTCTGACCACCGCCGCTGGCGCGACATTTTGATGGTATCATTCATCACTGATAAGTTTAGTTTATAAGGGTCGATTGTAGCCTCATAGGGTACGGATCAACAGAAGATAAGGAATGCCATCCTTCGCATTATGCGAGCCGGATGGCATTGCACTGGTTACAGAACGGCAAAGTGTTGACTTTAGTTTGATGCCGTCATGATTTTTTTGAAATGATTAACAGCCCGAGGAAGGTAATGATGCCATTGTAGATCAGAATCTCATATCCCAGCCTGAATGCACCAAAGAAGGATTGCGACCAGGTTCGAAGCCCAGTCAGTGAATCCTTATCGAGGTTGAGCTGTTTTTCATACCAGTCAATGTTATTAACGAAGTCGATTCCGAGAATGATCACCGGTGCAGCAAGACATACATACAATGCAAGCCGGTCATTGATCTTGCGCCGGGTGAGTATTCCGAACGCAAACAAACCCAGTAACGGGCCATACGTGAATCCTGCAACTTTCAGAATCACATCGATAATTGATTTATTGTTCATCTCCTTGAACAGGAGCACTGCAATGAAAAAGATCACTGCAAAAATAAAATGGACGGTCAGGCGTATCCTTTTCCGCTTTTTTTCGTCCCACTGTTCTCTACGCTTCATTCCAAGCATGTCAATACAAAACGATGATGTTAAAGCCGTCAAAGCTCCATCTGCGCTGGGAAATAATGCCGAGATCAGTCCTATTATAAAAATGATGGATATCGCAGCTGGCATATAGTGCAATGCGATAGTGGGAAACAGATCATCCGGCAATACCTGAATATTGTTTTGTTCTGCAAACAAATACAGCAATCCTCCCAATAAAAGGAACATGAAATTCACGATCACCATGATCACACTGAAGGTCATCATGTTCTTCTGAGAATCCCGGAGGGTTTTGACACTGATGTTCTTTTGCATCATTTCCTGGTCAAGTCCGGTCATTGCAATAGTAATAAACATTCCACCGAGTATATGTTTCAGAAAATAGGAAGAGCTGTTCACATCGCTGTTGAAGATCCGGGTGAATCCTCTGTTACCTAATTCGGTAAACGTATCCGTAAAGGAATACCCTACCTGACCCATGATGAAACCGATGCAAACGATCAATCCGATCAGCATGAACGAAGTCTGAAGCGTATCGGTGAATACTATTGTTTTAACCCCGCCTTCAAACGTATAAAGCAAAATCATCAGTAATATGACGAATGTTGTAACAGTAAAAGGGATGTCAAGGTCTTCCAGAATGAAAAGGTGCAATACATTGATCACGAGAAAAAGGCGGGCAGTGGCACCAAGCGTTCGTGATATGATAAAAAACAACGCTCCTGTCTTATACGATACCATTCCGAACCGGTGCTGAAGGTAATTATAAATGGAAGTAAGATTGAGGCGATAATACAGAGGAAGCAATACAAATGCGATCACTGCGTATCCCATCAGATAGCCAATCACCACCTGGAAATAAGCAAAGCCCGCAAACCCGACCGTACCGGGAACGGAAACAAAAGTGACACCGGAAAGCGAAGTGCCGATCATACCAAACGCCACCAGCATCCAGTTCGAATTGCGGTTGCCAATGAAGAAAGATTCGTTATTGGAATTGCGCGATGTGTACCACGCTACAATCAGTAATAAAACAAAATAACCGATTACGAAAGAAAAAAGAAGCGTTGATGACATAAAGGGAAATTGATATTGGAATAATTAGGATATTAATGAAAATGATTGTGAACAAAACAGAAGGCTGAAGATAATAAAATTGTTTTCAACTTGAGGCCAACCGCTTATCTTGGCTTGGAATTGGTGTGCATACTATTCGATTAACAGGAAGCAATGACAATTCAATCAGTGGCGGTGTTTTGCGGATCAAGAACAGGCAACAATCCTGTTTATGTACAGCATGCGAAAGAGCTGGGAAAGCTGATTGCGATCCTGAAACTGAAACTTGTTTATGGTGGAGGAAGAACCGGCATGATGGGTGCACTTGCAGATGCAGTGTTGGCAAATGGCGGCACTGCCATGGGGGTAATTCCTAAAATACTAACTGAATGGGAACATCAGCATAAAGGACTTACCGAACTGGCAATCGTACCTGATATGCATACCAGGAAAAGGACAATGTACGACATGAGTGATGCTGCGATCATTCTTCCCGGAGGTTTTGGTACGCTTGACGAATTTTTTGAAATGCTCACCTGGAATCAGTTGAAGATCCATAATAAGAAGATCTATATAATTAATTCGGGAGGTTTTTATACGCATTTATACAAGCATCTGAAAATGCTTGAAAAGGAAGGATTCTTATATGAGGCGCTTGACGAGAGGCTGAGGTTTTGCGAATCACCGGTGGAGTTCTTTAACAGAATCGAATAAAAATACAAAATGTGAAATTAGGGCACCTCAATTTTACATTTTGCATTTTACATTTTACATTATCAAAAACCAGTATTGTACCCGAAACTAAAAAACACCCTGTTTCCGTAGGGATTTCTATCCTGTTGCAGCAGATCATATTGTGCCATTACAATGAATGCACCTCTGCCTGCAGGAATTCCGGCACCGGCACCCGCAAGTATTGAAGGAACAAATTTACTATCCAGTGTTTGTTCAGGAGTTACTCCATCGTAAAATTTCAAATTCCCCCAGACATAATTAAATTCAGGTTGCAGTTGCAGGAAAGCAAAATCAATCGGATAAAGGCGGCCGAATATATTAAGACCTGCTACTCCGTAAGTTTCTTTATAATCATAAGCGGAATTTTCATACCTGGTCTTGTAGCTGGTATACTGGAAGCTAAGACCTGTTCCGGCTGCGAATGTTTTGTTGAACCGGTAACCGACCTGGGGAGTTACATTGATCATTGTATAATTGCCAAAGCTGAGTCCGAAGTTTCCACCGAAGAATAGTTTGTTTTTATCAAAACCTTTTTGCACCGGAGCTTCTTCATCTTGTCCGATTGCTGCATTGAATAGCAGCAGCGCTAAGAACATCAAAGAAAAACGGGAAAAATGTTTCATGCTGTGTTGAATTAGGTCTATAAAGGTAGCAAAGCAGCCATGATAATGGCATGCATTGTTATGACCGGAGCCAATTCAATTCAGATTTGTCGTTTTTTTAACAGCAAGCCGGTTAACAGCATCCAGGTTGTAAAATTCAAAATCGCCAAGCGCCAGAAGAGCCTTGTCATTGCGAAAATTGTCTTCCTTGAAATGTTCATAGATGATGCGTAGCGATGTGGCTGAACGAATAAATTCTTTTGCACCTTCTATCACTTCACTTTCCATTCCTTCCACGTCAAGTTTCATTAGTACTTTGTCGGAAGGCGTCACTCCTGCTCTTTTGACGATATTATCAACCGTTTCGATATCAACATTGGGCTCTTTCGCAACCGACCGATCGATATGGCTGGAACTTGTTACGCCATCCAGGATCTGAAAATATACCCTTTCGGTTTTTGCACCAACGCCACATGGAAATACCTGAATGCGATGACCAAGTTTATTCAGTTCAACGTTTCGCTGAAGACCCTTATAGTTCACCGGTTCAACTGCAATACAGCGTTTGCCATTATGCCCCAGCCAGATGTTATATTCCCCGATGCAGGCACCCAGGTCAATAAAGGTGTCGAATGTAGCCAGTTGACTTTTGATATAATCTTTCACCGATTTTTCATATGCGTAATTGATAAACTGGAAATCAGTGGTATTACCGCGGATTACGAAGCGGCCCATTCCGCTTTTGGTTTCGTAATCATTCCTGGGGAGCCGGTGGGTAAGGACATATCGGAGTGATGCAAAAAGTGATTTGAAATCTCGGTACCGCAGGTATTCAGCAAAATACCGTGAATAAATCCCGTACTTGGATGCATTCTTCCAACTCGGCCTGTATTCAAATACGTCAGTCATATAAAAGGATATTAGGTGTTTGATTTCATTGTACGTAATAAAATACATTACCGGGAACACTAACTTCTCAATCGAAAATTTTCCCTGCGTTCAATATATTGTTCGGATCAAAAGTCTTTTTGATACCGCGCATCAGCGAAAGGTGCTGATGCGAAAATACAATGTCCATGTATTCTTTCTGCAACAAGCCTATTCCGTGTTCGCCGCTGATAGTGCCACCTAAATTGTGTACCAGCTC
>WUUC01219474.1_pt1 | contig 16613 bp, 11 predicted proteins | sample 6278441 | NCBI WGS metagenome assembly WUUC01 (sample SAMN13675441, study PRJNA597444) | soil metagenome | isolation source: soil | place: USA: Washington | collected 2017-10
CCGTCGCTAGGACGGTTCCGGCACCCTCGAAGCCAAGTGGCAGCTCGTGGTAGTCGACGTTGTTCTCGTCGCTGTGCTGCTTGAGCAGCCCGAGCGCGTTGAGTACGTCCTTGAAGTTGAGACCCGCAGCGTGGATCTGCACCTGCACCTCGGTGCCTTGCGGAGCAACGTCCGGCACCGGGGTCCGCTTGATGTTGGAGAACTTGCCGCGTTCGCTGATGGCAAGCTCAAAGTTTTCGTCCGTCTCCCGGGCCGCGTCGCTGTCATAGATCCGCCGCACGTGCCGTTTGCCGCCACGGTAGGCGACCTGGAATTCGTCCGCCTCGGAGGCTAGCCACTCCTCAAGCAGTGGCGCGTAGTCACCGTCGGGAGCCAGGTCCACCAAGGTGGCCCGGTAGAAGGGGTTCTCGCTCCACAGCGAACGGCCGAATCCCCACAGGGTGGCGGCTGCGAGTGAGCCCTCATCACCTGTCGCGTCCCCCGGCAGCTGCTGTGCACCCTCCGTGACGAGCCATAGCCGTTGCCCAGGGCCGAAACCGTGTCTCCGCAAATCGGCCAGCAGGGCCAACAGGTCCCGATAGTTGCGCTCACATTCCTCGCGCAGCGTGTCCTTCGTGGTCGGGCCCTGTGCCGAACGCCAGAACCAGCAGACATCCGATGGGCGCCAGTCGGACAGCAGCGTGCCGGCCTCCGCGGCGTCCGAGGCGCAGCGGACCCGTGTGTTGGTTGCCGATAGCCGCGGGGCCAGGCGCTCGAACGCCAACGCCGTGCGATTGACCACGAGAAACTCCCGCGGTCCGCCGCCGGGTTGGCGGACAAGTGAGCGCTTGACCCAGCGAGGTTGGTGGAACAGCCGCCTACGCAGGCCACTCGGGGTGGCTGTGACCCGCTTAAATCCTAGACCTTGCAGCACACAGACGGCGCGCTCTCCTTCCCACAGCGTCAGGTCCGCCGTTAATTCCCGCGCTGCGATGTCCGCGCTGGTGATGCGCAGGAGGCTGCGCAGCGTTGGGCCCTTGGGCTTCTTGAGCAGCTGAAAGGTGCCGAACCGGACCGGTAGATAGGTCTCGCCGTCGTCTAACACCCCCGCGACCGACTGGATCACGTTGTCCAGCAAGAATGGCGGAAGGTGTTCCAGTGCCCCGGCATCGTGTCCGCGCAGCCGCGCGACTGCGACGTCAGTACCTGCCCGGCTGAGCGCGGTGATCCGCTGAAACGCGCTGCCGTAGGTCAGACCCAAGTCCTCGAAGTCCGAGTACAAGTCGTCAATCGCGTGCGGCCGCGGCGAGGGCAGCGCTGCGGCCGCACGCAGGTCCTCACCGCATTGGACCAGGGCGGGCAGGCACGTGCTTTCCACGCCGATCTCCGCGGTGATATGCCGCCGCTCAATCGGCTGGCCCTCTCCAGCGACGCGGCTGAGAACCTCGACGTCGGCGCCACCATTTGCCCGCATGCGCAGCCGAGTCCGCAGCTCGACATCATGCTCGCCGGAAAGGATCAGCGGCTCATGGATCTCGACGTCGCGCAGTGGACGGATGGTCTCACCGAACACCACGTCCTGCAGCGCGAGCAACACTTCAATGTACGCGGCGCCGGGGACCACGACCTGTCCCATGACTACGTGGTCACGGAGATAACCCGGATGCTCGGGGTTGATCGCCGCACGGAACTCCCGGATGCCCTCGGCACGCTGGGAGGGTGTGGAGGCATCTGTCCCGAGCAGCGGGTGGTGCTCATCGGCTCGGCTGACCGAACGCCGCCGGGTGGTCGGAAGCCAACAGCGCCGACGGTCGAACGCATAGGTCGGGAGGGTCAGTCGGCGGCCTTCTCGCCCACGGTAGTAGTCCAGCCAGGAGATCGGAGTACCGGCGCGGTACACCTCCGCGACCGATCGCTTGATCACATCCCCGGCGTGGTCATCCGGATGCATGCTGCTGAACCAGAGGTGGTCAGCGGCGTCGACGCACCGTCGCCCGAGGCCTATCAGCGTCGCGGCGGGCCCGACCTCGATGAACACATGTCGTCCGCGCTCCGCGATGGCCCGCATGCCCGCGGTGAAGTTCACCGGCTGACCGATCTGGTGGACCCAGTACTCCGGAGTCGACATCAGCTCGGTCGGGGCCACAGCGCCGGTAACGTTGGAGACCATGGTCAGCTCGGGCTCCCGGAACTGCACGGTGGCGATGGCTGCCGCGAAGTCTTCGAAGACCTCGGTCATGAGCGGTGAGTGAAAGGCGTGCGAGACCCGGAGGGCCTTGGTTGGCACGCCTCGTTCCGCCAGCTCGGCGACGATCTGCGCAAGCGAGTCCTGCCCTCCGGACAACACACACAGACCGGGCGCGTTGACCGCCGCCAACGCAATGTCCTGGTAGTCGGCGATAAGCGCCGCGACCTCGTCGACCGTGGCTTGCACGGAGACCATGCCGCCGGGCGCCGACGCGGACTGCATCAGCTTGGATCGGGCGGACACAAGCGCCACGGCATCGTCGAGCGAGAATAGCCCTGCGACCGCGGCAGCGACGACTTCGCCGATGCTGTGTCCGATCAACACACTGGGTTCGATACCCCAACTCATCCACAACTTCGCTGTTGCGAACTCCACGGCGAACAACGCCGGCTGGGTGAACCGGGTCTGGTCGATCTTACCCTCGGCCACGTCCACACCGAGGATCAGGTCCTTGATCGACCGTCCAAGGTGCGGTGCGAACAGGCGGTCGCACTCATCCAGATGGACCCTGAACACCGGATAGCGCTCGTAAAGCGGACGCCCCATGCCCACGTATTGTGAGCCTTGACCGGTGAACATGAGGGCAATCTTGCGCTGGTCACCGCCCGCCCCGTCGGGCTCTCGAGCCAGCAGCGCCGCCAGCTCGTCACGGTCGGCCACGACGCCTGCGATGCGCTCGTCGAAGTGCGCTCGTCCCACGCCCGCCGTGTAACAAATGTCCTTGATTGCCGCCTTCGGATTGCCGTCCAGAAAGCGCCGGTACTTGTCGACCTGAAGGCGCAGCGCTTTCGCGCTCTTGGCCGACAGGGCGAACACCTCGCTCACGGTTTCAGGTTCGCCCGGCTCGGCGGCGGTTATCCGCTCAGGTGCCTGTTCTAGCACCGCGCACGCGATCGTCCCGGCGAAGCCAAATGAGTTGACCAGGGCGCGGCGCACCGGCGCGTGCCACGGAGACCCCTGCAGCGGCACCCTGACGGGGTACCTGTCCCAGGGGATATGGCTGGACGGCGTGATCATATTCAGGTGCGGATAGATCCGCGCGTGGTGCAGTTGGAGGATCGTCTTGATGACTCCGCCGATGCCCGCGGCCGCCTCCATGTGGCCGACGTTGGTCTTGAGTGATCCCACCATCACCGGATGCTGGCGGCTGTGCGATGTGGCGAACACGTCGGCAATCGATCGCATCTCGATGGGGTCGCCGAGCGACGTGCCGGTCCCATGCGCCTCGACATACTGGATGTCGGCGGGTGCGAGGGAGGCGTTCTCCAGTGCCGCTCGCATGACGGCAGATTGCGCGACGCTATTGGGCACCGTCAGGCCCCCGCTTTCGCCGTCCTGCCGCACAGCCGTGCCGCGGACGAGCGCCAGTATCCGGTCCCCGTCACGCTGTGCATCCGAGTACCGCTTGAGGATAACGACTCCACAGCCCTCGCTGCGGCTGTACCCGTCCGCCGCATCGTCGAACGTCTTGCATTTGCCGTCCGGAGAGAGCATGCCTGCTTGGGAGAACACGATGTGGTTGAGCGGGTGGTGGATGGCGTTGACCCCGCCGCAGACGGCGATCTCGCATTCACCCCTGCGGAGCCCTTGTACCGCCAGGTCCAGCGCGACGATGGATGACGAGCAGGCCGTATCGATCGCGATACTGGGGCCACGCCAGCCGAGTAGGTAGGAGATCCGCCCGGGGACAGCACTGTGCGCGGTGCCGGTACCGACGTAGGCATCCAGGTCCTCGTCGGGCAAGGCACCAGTTTCCAGCGTATAGTCAAAGCAGGAGATCCCGAAGTAGACGCCTCCGGTGGAACCCTTCAGCCTCGTCGGGTCGATGTTTGCGTCCTCCAGCGCCTCCCAAGCGGTCTCCAACGCGAGCCGATGCTGCGGGTCGAGGTACTGGGCCTCCTTGGGGGAGAAGTTAAAGAACTTCGGGTCGAACTGGTCGATCGCATCGATGAACCCGCCGCCCGCCGCCGACGTCTTGCCCTTCGTGCCTGGCTGGGTCGAGAAGTACTTGTCCACCTCCCAGCGGTCAGGCGGAATCGGTCCGGTGCCGCAGCCTCCGGCCCGTAAGAACTCGTCGAAGGCAGCGGGGGTGCTGTTGGCACCAGGGAAGCGCAGACCAACGCCGACGATTGCGATGGGTTGGAACTTCTCGAGCAACAGCTCGCGAAGCAGGGTCTCCTTCCACTCAGGAGACATCTGAGCATCGTCGAGGCCACCCTCAATGTCTGCATGGGTTCTGAACACTGTCATTCCCCGTCCCTCCCCTGCATCGCGGATGGCCCCGCGAGGCGCCACGGCGGCGTGTCGAGCAGGTCACTGATCAGGGTTGCGACGAGTGACCGTTGGGCTGGTACCGACGGGAGATCGAGCTTCGCCGTCGGGCCCGTGAAGATGTGGGGCAGCGCCACGCCAGCGATGTGTTCGACGACCTGATGGACGGTGGGGCTGCCGAACAACAACGAGATATCTAACTCACAGCCAAGTTCGGCCTCGAGCCGCTGTTTGACCTCCGTGGCTCGCAGTGACGTGAGCCCCAAATCGAAGCAGTTCGCGTCCACCGGTAGGTCGTCCTCGGCGGACATCAACAGGGCCCGCTTGAATTCGGCGCTGACCAGGGACTCTAGGGCAGCTCGGCGGTCCGTCCGGGGAATCTGCTGGAGCCTGGTGATGGCGAGGGCGTGTGCAGTCATGGGTGCCTTCTCTGAACGAGCGTCATCAGACCGGATTCGTTATGGCAAGCTTCACTACGCCGCGGCAGTGTCCGCCTGCCTCGTCCCAGAAGCGGCACGACGTGCGGATGATGACCAACGGGTCCCACCGCTCTGTCCTTTCGAGTTTCACGACATCGATCACCGAGATGGCGCCCGAGAATCGCTTGCCGCGCATCTCGCGCTTGAAGGTGCTCCGGAAGTCGGTGATCAGGATGTTGCCGAGCTGGAGCCGCCAGAAGTCATCCAGTTCCCAGCCGTGGAGTTCACGCAGGAGACCGTCCTTGACCGACTTGGCGATTAGGTAGTAGGCCAGCTGGTTGTAGCAGATGTTGAACTCGACGGCGTTGAAGTGTCCGGTGTCGTCGATATAGCAGGATTCCTCGATCTCGAACTCGGCCGACGCGGTCACCTGATCGCGCAAGGCGGACACCGGGGCAGCCTCGACAACCGCTGACTTCAGGTATTGACAATGCAGACGGTACGGTCGCAGCACCTGAGCCAGCAGCTCCGTATCAGTGATGTATTCAACGAGATAACCAGGTAGCTGCTCGGGGAAGCTCATTGGTGTCCTTTCGGCAGTGTCCGGTTCAGCGGAATTCCGGGCCTCGGGCGCTGATAGCGGATTCGAGGTCTCGGACGGCCCGTCAGACGGTCACGAGGATCTTCCGCGGCGACCGGATAAGGTAGTTGGGTCGCCATTCGACGTCTTCGGGCTTGGTGGCGAGAGTCATGCCGGGAAAGCGCGTCAACAGGCTCGCCAGCATAACCTGTATCTCGATTCGAGCCAGTTCCTTTCCGGGGCAGTGATGTGCACCCCGGCCGAAAGCCCAGTGCTGTTTGTCTTCGCGATCGAAGTCCAGCAGGTGCGGGCCCGGGAACCGGGACGGGTCTCGGTTCGCGGACGCGATACTGAGAATTACCGTGTCGCCGGCCGCAATTGGGGTGCCCGCGATGGTCATGTCCTCGATGGCGAACCGACGCAGCGCATTGTGCGCGGAGCCGTCCCACCTGAGCAGTTCCTCCACGGCATCCGGAATGAGCTCGGGATTCGACCGCAGACGCGCCGCCTTATCGGGCTGAGTCAACAGCGCGAGGATGCTGCTGCCCATGGACCCGACGGTGGTGTCGTAGCCGCCCAGCACGAGGAAGAAGGTCATTCCCACCATTTCCTGCTCGGACAGCCCCTTTCCCTCCTCGTCAGTGCTGTGCACCCAGTGCGACATCAAGTCGTCAGCGGGTTCGGCGCGTTTGCGCTCAATGAGCTGGTAGATGAACTCGATCAGGCTCCTGCCCGCCGCGCGGGCGTCATCCAGGACCCCCCCGAGCATTGCGTCACTCCACCCCCGGAAGTCGCCACCCATGTCGGGGGGGATGCCCAGCATGTCCACGGTGATCGCGATCGGCAGCGGTGCGGCCAGCAGGTGCATCAGGTCCCCGCCACCGCCCTGCTCGACCACATCCAGCAGCCGATCGGTTTCTTCCTCGATCCGGGGCCGGAGCATGTCGATGCGCTTGGGGGTAAAGGCGAAGTTCATGAAGCGCCGCAGCCGCGTGTGCACCTCGCCATCCTCCATGTGCAGGTTTCCGGCGCGGACGAACTCCGGGAGCAACTCGTTCTCGTAGTCGCTGTTCGCGTGCCTCCGGTTGCGCACCAGGCGCCGGTCCTTCAGCGCCTGGGCGACGTCGTCGTACCTGGTGACGAGCCAGACCGGCGGCCCTTCGGGCAGGCAGATGCGGTGGACCGGTGCGCCCTCGCGCAGGTGCGCATAGGTGGGATAGGGATCAGCGAAATACTCGGCGCCAAATGGCACCGCAAGGTGGTGTCGGGGGCACGTGCCGGTCATGTCTACCTGTCTAGATTCGGGTGGGTACGGTAGTCGGGTAACGTGGTCACACAATGACGGGTAAGTGTCGTGGTGCCCGGAATATGTAGTTGGGTCGCCAGATGATGTCATCGAGCGGCACCGCCAGTGCGAGGTTCGGGAATCGGGTCAGCAGTTTCTCGATCATGACTTGCAGCTCGAGGCGAGCCAGCTCCTTGGCCGGGCAGTGATGGGGCCCGCGCCCGAACGTCCAGTGCTGCTTGTCCTCCCGTGCAAAATACAGCTGGTCGGGGTTCGGGAAGCGTCGCGGGTCACGGTTGGCCGATGCCAGGGAAAGAATCACCGTGTCACCCGCCGCGATAGGCACGCCTGCGATCTCCATGTTCTCGGCGGCGAACCGTCGCATCGCGTTCTGCGCCGAACCGTCCCACCGGAGAAACTCCTCGACCGCTTCGGGAATCAAGTCCGGATAGGCGCGCAGCTGCTCAGCCTTATCAGGCTCCGACAGCAGACCCAGCACCGCAGTCCCGAACGAGCCGAACGTCGTGACATAACCGCCCAGCAACAAGAAGAACGTCATGCCGACGATCTCTTGGTCCGACAGACCGTTGCCCTCCTCGTCCCTGCCGTGCACCCAATGGGAAAGCAGGTCGTCGCTCGGCTCTGCGCGCTTTCGGACGATCAGCTCATTCGTGAACACGATCAGATCGTGACCGGCAATGTGCGCCTCCGCCGGGACACCGCCCATGATCATGTCGCTCCATTTGTGGAAATCGCCACCCATGTCAGCGGGGATTCCGAGGATGTCGACAATGATGGCGATGGGCAGCGGTTCGGCGAACGCCGTCATCAGGTCACCGCCGCCAGCCTTCGCAAACTCATCCAGCAGTTCGTCCGCGACGCGATTCATATTAGGCCGCAGGGCCTCGATGCGCTTGGGGGTGAAGGCGAAGTTCATGAAGCGACGCAGTCGCGTGTGCACCTCGCCATCCTCGGTGTGGAGGTTACCCTCGCGGACAATCTGCGGCAGCAACTCGTTGTGGTAATCGCTGTTGGCGTTCCGGCGATTGCGCAGGAGACGCTTGTCTTTGAGCCCCTCACTCACGTCGTCATACCGGGTGACTAGCCACGCAGGCATCCCCTCAGGGAGCCAGATTCGGTGAACCGGCCCGTCCTCGCGAAGCCGCGAATAGGTGGTGTACGGGTCGGCAAAGTAGTCGCCGCTGAATGGTGTGTCACCGGCGTGGACGGGGCACCTGCTGGTCATGACACTCTCCTATTGGCCCGCGGAGCCGTCGAAGGGGTAGTCGTCGTAGACGGTTACACGGAACGACACCGCGGGCTCCGGGGTGGCCGTATGCAGAGCGCGATGCACGAGGCTGCGGTTGTCCCACACCAGGAGGTCGCCGTCCTCGTACCGTTGCAGGTGGATGTTCTCGTGCTGGAAAGTCCCGTCCAGCTGCCCTGTCGCCTCGAGCAAGCTGCGCAGCAGGTTCGCGCCCAGCTCCTGTCGGTGTGCGTCCTCCAGGCCAGTGGTGAAGCCTTCGCTGATGTACAGAATGGATTCACCGGTGAACGGGTGCGTGACCACCGCCGAATGCGTAACTGCGGGCGTCCTCGCCTCGATCTCCATCAACAGCTCTCCGACGGGGCGGTAGACGTCGCTCGGCCGGATCTTGAAGAACCTGCGGGGGCTGTGTACGGCTCGGGCGTTCGTCGCTGCGGCCTTCAGCTTCTGTGGAAGAGCATCAAAGGCCTTCCCCATATCGATGAAGTAGGTGCCTCGGTTCTGCTTGGGAATGACCTGCGGATAGATCAAGGTCAGACCAAAAGGCTTGTCCATGAACTGGTAATCCGAGTGCCAGAACTTTCCGGTCTTCGGAACGCCGATCTGCTTGCCGTCCTTCGGGATATTGGACGAGACGAAGATCAGGTCATTGTCCGGGTGATGGTAGACAGGCTCGTAATAGGCCGCCGGCTCGCCCATCCGCTTGCCCAGCTCGACGAACCCGGCAGGTGACAGACTCTGCCCCTTGAGGACGACGATCTTGTCGGTGTACGCATACCGCTTGAGCTGTGCGACCTCGCTCTCGGTCGCGGTGGCCGCGTCGAAGCCCTCGACGACAACCCCCAGCTTAGATTCCTGCTGCTTCGTGACAATCATTCCGCCCGCTCCTCACGTATCGTCGTACCGCATCCTTGTGTTCCGACCCTGAATTCCGCTGCCGCTCGCCGTGCCATGTGCATCGCCACTCCGATGTGGAGCCCATTCACCGGGCTCGTTGCGGTGGGTGTCTTGGCCTATTCATCGCCGGCGGAGCCTTCGCGCTGCGCCACGGCCTCTACTCATCCCACGGACAGCCTTGGCGACTCGACGTCCTCCCGTCTGCGGCCCGCGTCAGCAGTCAAGAGAAGGAGGACGGGCGCAGCGCGGCAGATACGTGTTGGTGCCATTTCGTGTGTTGCGCCGGCCGGTGCATCAGACGTCGGGCGGCGTCAGAGCACGAGTCCGCCATCCACGCCGATGACCTGGCCTGTGATGTAGCTTGCGGCCGGCGAGACGAGGAACGCCACCGCGTCCGCGACCTCTGTGGGGTAGCCGAACCGCTGGATGGGTATTCGGGTGAGTGCCGCCGAGCGAACCTTGTCCTTGAGAGCGGCGGTCATGTCCGTGTCGATGAATCCGGGAGCCACAACATTGACCCGGATACCTCGACCGGCGAGCTCCTTGGCCAGGGCCTTGCCAAACCCGATGATCCCCGACTTGGTTGCTGAGTAATTGGCCTGGCTAGGGTTGCCGTAGACACCCGCCACCGAGCCGAGCAGAACGATGGATCCCGCCCCGCGCTTCGCGAAAGAGAAGACCAGCGAGCGGCAAGCCACATAGGTCCCGGTGAGGTTGACGTCGACGACCTCGCGCCACTGCTCGTCAGTCATGACTAGCAATGGGCTGTCCCGGGTGATCCCAGCACACGTGACCAGTACGTCGATCGGGCCGAGCCGGTCCTCAGCCGTCGCGACGAACGTCCTAAAGGCAGCCGAGTCGGTGATATCCACCGGCTCGGCAACCACGTCGGCGCCGGCGTCGCGTGCCACCTTCTCCACTTCTTGGGCGGCGTCGCGGCGGACGGCATAGCAAAAGGCCATGTCGTAGCCGTCTTTCGCGAGCCGCTCGACGACGGCCCGTCCGATACCCCGGGAACCTCCGGTGACTAATGCAACCTTGCCGGCCATGGTTAGCCTTTCTGCGTGGGAAGTCGCCGGCGCGTCGAGCACCGGCTCACTGTCGTGGATGCGCGACCAGAGGCCTGATGCAGGGACGGCGTCACGTTGTCGCCCACAGCTGCTCGGTGAGAAGGTCATAGGCACGCCGCAGGCACGTCACCTCATGCAGCCGGCCCTCGTCGAGTTTGACTCCGACGGACCGCTCGAGGACCACTATCAGCTCGATTGCCATGAGCGAGTCGACGCCGAGGTCCTCCATGAAGTGCGCCTCGTCCCTCACTTGCGCAACCGCGACGTCGAGCGTGGCTGCGATGGTGTGACGAAGCTTTTCCTTGTCAAGGACGGCCACCATGGCGGGGTTCTGGCGTCGTGGTGCCGGATAGTGGGTTGTCAAGGCCGAGGGGACCGGGAAAGGCGTTTCGATATCGCCGATGTCGGCCAGGTCCCCCGGATGCAGCTCCTGGACCAGCAGGTCGCCGGTGAGGCGACCGGCGACCGCGCCGATGTGACCGACGCTCGGCAGGGGCAGTGGGAGGTTCAACACGCGCAGCGGGACTGACGCGCCGTCGAGCGACACATCGCCCCCGGTACCTACCCTGAATCGGCGTGGGGGAAAGATGCAACCCACGCCGAGTGCCTTTACCACGGCCTCATACCGCGTCCACGCGGACAGCACGGCGAGGTCGGCGGTAGGCGCGTACCCGGGCGGGGGGGCACCCATCGTGGCCAGCATTCCGGCCAGTCGAGTTGGTTCATGGACGACCCGCACCCGCTCAACATCTATCCCGACAGGACTGCGGGCGGCGGCGGCGACCGCGAGACCCGCGGTGTGCGACAGCGACACGTAGACGGCATGTGGTCCCGCCCGGGCTCGGGGTCGCCGTCCGGGCTCGCGCACGAGCCGGACCGACTGAACCGCGGTCCCGGTGAGCAATCCAGCGGCCCACTTCAATGCCACCGTCGCGGCCGCGGCGGCCGAGGGGTCGCGGCGCTCTGAGATGGCGACCTGCTCCGCGAGGGTGAGCGAGGGCGCGGCGACGCCCGGCCACTCCCGGCCGACCGCCGCGGTGACGACCACCGTGTCTTCGGTGTGCACGCCAGCCGGCGTCGCCGCCATGCGATGGCCTGTCACCGGTCGCTCCGGCCGACATGCTGGGCGCATGCGTCGTTTGAGGTCGAAGGCATGCAAGCTTCTCCTGACGCGGGTATGCAGCCCTACGCCGATGGGGCTGGACGTACGGGGTCGAGGATCGGGGACACTGCACCTGCACGGGAAGGAGGGCGCCTGCCTGCCGCCTGATACCGCAGCCGGGCAACTGGGCAGCGTGCGCCTGTGGCGACCCGACGCGTCTATCACGCGGGGCTATTGCGGACCCACGACCCAGGGTTGACATGGCAGCGCCCAGGGTGGACGGCTGGCCCCGGCACACGCCGGGTCGCCCAGTTGACCGAGGGATTGCCACGGCGGCCTGTCCGTTCATCCCTAACCGCTGCTGGAGATGCACCGCTGGCCCGCCGGGCCGCGAGGGCGTGGACCGCGATGAGGACAGCAACGAGCTCCTCGCTGGTGGGGGCGCCCCGTACGACCCGGAGCAGGGTGGTCGGCGGGGCGACGGGCGAGCTGGCCGTGCGGCTATCGCGGATGGCGATGGAGTTCTCCTCGTTGTTGTGGCGATGTCGGGTCACCGCGGTCTTGCTCCGGGGCGGCGGATGCAGCGAGGACATCGGGTGGCCGCCCCTAGAGTGGAATGTTGCCGTGTTTTCTGGTTGGCCTGCCGGCGCTCTTGCTGTGGAGCATCGCGAAGGACCGGATGAGTACGGCGCGCGTGTCGGCGGGTTGGATGATGTCATCGACCAGCCCGCGCTCGGCGGCGGCGTACGGGTCCAAAAGGGTCTCGACGTACTCCTGCACCAACTCGAGCCGCCGGCGCTGCGGGTCCGGCGCCGCCGCGAGCTCCCGTCGGAAGATGATGTCTGCAGCAGCGGCCGCGCCCATCACTGCGACCTGAGTGCCGGGCCAGGCGAACGAGAGATCGGCGCCGATGGACTTCGAGTCCATCACGATGTAGGCGCCGCCGAAGGCCTTCCGCACGATCAGTTGGATCCGTGGGACCGTCGCCTCGCAGTACGCATACAGCAACTTGGCTCCCCTTCGGATGATTCCGCCGTGCTCCTGCTCGGTGCCGGGAAGGAAACCCGGGACGTCGACGAGGGTCAGCAACGGGATGTTGAACGCGTCGCAGGTACGCACGAAGCGGGCGGCCTTCTCGCTGGCATCGATGTCGAGCACGCCGGCCAGCACGAGAGGTTGGTTGCCAACGATGCCGATCACCTTGCCGTCCAGGCGCGCGAACGCACACAGGATGTTGCGCGCCCACGCGGCGTGCACCTCGAGGTACTCGCCATCGTCGACGATCGACTCGAGGACCGCGCGCATGTCGTACGGCCGCCGCGCATCCGCTGGCACGCGGTCCAGCAGGTCATCGCAGCGCCGCTCCGGGTCGTCTCGAGTTGGGATCTCCGGCGGCAGCTCTTGGTTGTTGGACGGGAGAAACGACAGCAGGTAGCGGACGTCGTCGAGGCAACTGTCCTCGTCCGGCGCGAGGAACGCTGCGACGCCGGTGCGCTCGGAGTGGACGACTCCGCCGCCCAGCTGCTGCTGGGTGACCTCCTCGGCGGTCACGGCCTTCACCACCTCGGGCCCGGTGATGAACATGCTCGTTGACTCCTCGGCCATGAACACGAAGTCGGTGAGCGCGGGCGAATATACGGCACCGCCCGCACACGATCCGAGGACCACGCTTATCTGGGGGATGACCCCGGAAGCGTGCACGTTCCGGCGGAAGATGTGGCCAAAGCCGTTAAGAGCGGTGACGCCTTCCTGGATCCGCGCGCCGCCGCCGTCGTTGAGTCCGATCACCGGTGATCCGGTCGACTCGGCCAGGTCCATCAATGCACAAATTTTGCGGGCGAACGTCTCACCTAGGGCTCCGCCGAAGACCCGCGCGTCATGGGCGTAGACGAATACCTTCCGGCCGTCGACGATCCCCCAGCCGGTCACGACCCCGTCGCCGTGCGGTCGCTGCTGTTCAAGACCGAACCCGGTGGCACGATGCCGGGCAAATAGGCCGAGCTCCACAAACGACCCGGGGTCAAGCAGCCGCTCGATCCGTTCCCGAGCGACCAGCTTGCCGCGGCCCCGGTGCCGCTCGTCCGCCTGCTGGTCGACCTCGTACTCCGCCTGCAACCGTCGACGCGCCGCGTCCGCCGCCCACTCGCGCATCGTCCGGGGGCACGCAGGCCCAGAGCTGGTCGGCGCGGGGTCCACGACCAGCGGAGACCCCTTTGATCGCTCGACATGTGGCCGCAGTGTCATTGGGAGGGCTCTCAGTGCGCCCTGCCTGGGCGTGACCTTCTGGGCGGCCAGTTCAACAGGCTCGGTCAAGGCAACCCCTTGTTTATCTGGTGGTGGTAGTCGACGGGCAAAAAGGAGTCGCGGCCTCCTTCCTACGAGAGTCCCGGACGGGCATTTTGATACGGCTGCCGTTGTTGCCACCCAGCGCGGCTGGGCTCCTGGATCATCCAGGCGACGGGCGCAGGCCACCGCAGCGGTCGGCTGACCCGCCGTAGCGGAGCTCACGAACGCGGTCGTCGACTCCCTTAAACATCTTCCGGTAATAGGTTGACTCGCTGTCATAGGGATAGGCCGGTGTGGGCGAGGAAGGCGAAGCACAGGTCGTAGTTGGTGCCTATCCAGTCCAGGCCGCCCTGGGCTGCGGCGTGGGCCTGGTCGATGGTGTCCGGGCACAGGTTGGCGAGCTCGACGCTCTTGATGTTGCCCCGCACCATCTCGATGGGGTTGAGGTCGTGGGGGTAGCCGGGCAGGCGCTCCACAACCAGCCAGTGCCGCTGGGTGCCGAGCCATGCCTTCATCTGCTTGGACCTGTGGGAGGGCAGGTTGTCCCAGATCAGCGTGATCTTCTCGCCGTCGAAGGGGTCGTGCAGGTCGGAGAGGAACTCGATCAGCGGCTCGGTGTTGTAGGAGCCCTGTTTGATCCCGAACACCAGGGCGGCCTCGCTGCGGTTGGGCCGGTAGGCCAGCGCGCAGCGCTGGCTGGCTGTGACTGAGGCAGTCTCTATCCGATATACGCGGACAACAAGAGGTTTGTCGGATTCTTACGGCAGGGAAAGCATCATCAGCGGACGACCGCTGGCGGACACGCTTCGGGTTAGGGATGAGCCAGGGCGTGAACCAGGGTTGTCCTGATGGTTGTCCGGTGCACTGAATCGATGAGGTCTTGGTGATCCACCACAGCCAAGTGGACAAGGTCGGTCTGGACAACCCACCAGCCCACCCTGGAGCGCTCTGGGTGCTTCTCGGCATCCCCGAGCCAAGGAGCGGCCGTGACAACGACCAGGACAGCCGGCCGGCACGAGGAACAGACCACCGACCCCGGCGGCGCTCGAATTCCAGCCCGGCTCAGGTGGGCGCATCTGAACAGCGCATGCAGCCTCCCGAGCCCAGGCCGTTCGTTGCGGGCCGCAGAGCCCGCTTTCGATCGATGTGTGGCTCGCGGAGAGACGAGCCGACCTGATAGCGCCAAGCGTCAGTCGTGTCAGTTGTCCAGTTACCGTTTCTCGGCGGGTGGCCCGCAGCCTCGCCACCCGCGGCGCGGCGGTTTGTCGGTTCGCACACGGTCTGATGATTTCGCTGACACCCACGACCCAAGCCATCAGCGTCACCGCCCGCACGCCGACTGTCCACCTACCGCGGGCCCACTCGCCCGTCATCGAAGGAACCGCCGGTCCTGCGCCTTCGGCGCAGTCCTTTCCGCGGTTGCCCCAGACGCGCGCCAGGCAGCCGCAAGTTGTTTCCACACACTTGTATCTCCGATAGCTGCGGGCCCGACCGGGAGCGGCCGGCCCGACACAACGCCCCGTGGCTCGTCGTCCAGCCGTTGCCGGACGATCGTCGGCGCCTCCCGGGGCGCCCGATGGCCGCGGGCCGAATCACGCGGTGCCTCCTGACCGCCCTGCGCGGACTGGTCGAGCGCCAAGGTGCAATCGTCCCGGGTCGGCCTTGCGGATAGATCGTCGATCTAGAGCGTCGAGGAAGAGGAATCACTGGTTGTCCGGAGCGTCAGCTGCCTGGAGAAGCGCCGATGGTCCAACAGGGTCGGCAGCACACGGACGACTTGGACAACCGCCCTGCGCATACTCGGGCCATCGGGCACCGCCTCTGCCCCTGGAGCCAGGAGATGTCGTGAACCCAGTACCAGTGACCGGCTGGCATCGACGATGAGCATGACCGTGGAGCAGCTTCGCGCCCTGCCTGCGGTGGTCGACGTCCCGACGGCGGCGGCGGTGCTGGCGATCGGGCGCACGGCCGCCTACGAGCTCGTCCGCTCCGGGCGCTGGCCCACGCCGATCGTGCGCCTGGGCCACCGCATCAGAATTCCGACGGCGCCCCTGTTGGCACTGCTCGGCGTGTCCACAGATCTCGCGAACGATATTCATCCGCAGACGGCCGGGGGCTAGGAAGGGCTGCCAGAAGTTGGCTGGCGGTGCAGAGATCGATCGCGGGAGGAAGCAGAGTCGTGGCCCAGGAACCCATTCGGAAGATCTCGCTGGCCGATGGCAGCACCCGCTACCGCGTCGTCGTCAACGCAGGCCGCAGGCCCGACGGCAGCCGCGCCCAACGCACGAGTACCCATCGCACCCGCAAGGAGGCCCGCGCCTGGCTCACCTCGATCCGGGCGAGCCTCACGGACGGCACCTACGTCCCATCCACCCAGACGAAGTTGTCCGAGCACCTGGATCAGTGGCTCGAAAGCAAGCGCGACATTCGCCCCAGCACCCGCCGCGGCTACCTCGATGCGCTCAAGCCCGTGCGCGCCATGCTCGGGGACACCCCGGTGCAGCAGGTCACCAAGGCCGACCTCGAACAGGTAGTCACGGTCATGTTGAGCACGGGAGGACCCCGGGGATCCGGTCGCAGCCCACGCACGGTCACGCTGGCCCTGGTGGTCCTGCAGCAAGCACTCCAGGACGCCGTGCGGCAAGGAGTCGTAGTCCGCAACGTCGCGAGTCTGGTGCAACGGCCACGTCAGGAGCATCGAGAGATGTCCTCATGGTCGCTGCCGCAGACCCGCGCCTTCCTTGCCCACGTCGAGCAGGACCGGCTCTTCGCGGCGTGGCTGCTCACCCTGCACGGCCTCCGGCGCGGAGAGGTGCTCGGCCTGCGGTGGTCCGACATCGACCTGGACGCCGGACAACCGACCCTCGCGATCCGGCGCACCCGCGTCCTCGTCGACTCGACCACCGTCGTGAGCAGCGAGCCGAAAACGGCTCGTGGCCGCAGGACCCTGCCGCTGCTTCCGCACATGGTCACCGCCCTACGAGGCTTGAAGACCCAGCAATCCCGCGAACGGTTGCTCGCCGGGGCGGCCTACACCGACAGCGGACTGATCGCCGTCAACGAGTTGGGGGCGCCGGTCCGCCCGGAGTGGTACGCGGACACCTTCCGTCGGCACGCCCGTACAGCCGGAGTGCCCGAGATCCGCCTGCACGACGCCCGCCACACCGCGGCCTCGCTCATGCTCTCGATGGGCTACCCCGTGCACCTCG
>WUUC01111362.1_pt1 | contig 16611 bp, 13 predicted proteins | sample 6278441 | NCBI WGS metagenome assembly WUUC01 (sample SAMN13675441, study PRJNA597444) | soil metagenome | isolation source: soil | place: USA: Washington | collected 2017-10
CCGCTACCGTAGCTTCCCCAGCATTGTTCTCAGGAGTTTCAATCGGACCCGTCTCCCTGACAAACCCCGGTTCAGGATATTCTTTCCAACCTGCTATCCTGTTCGATGCTCCTCTTACTTCCAACGGAACAAGGGCAACAGGTACAGTTAGCTTCGACCCTGTAAGCGGTCAGGTAACTGCAGTCCAGGTTACTAACCCGGGTTCTGGCTATACCGTCACTCCCGGTTTTCAGATCTACACGCAATTGGGTGGTACTCCCGCAGCAACTGCTTTCCTTACTGGTAGCGGTGTAACCGGCCTTAACCTCACTAACCAGGGAACTGGCTACGTAGGCGCTCCCACAGTAGTGTTCACAGGTGGTGGTGGAACAGGTGCAGCTGCAACGGCAACCGTTAATAACGGACGCGTAGTCGCTATCAACATCACAAGCGCTGGTACTGGCTACACTTCTCCTCCTACCGTAAGCTTCATCGCTGGTAGCGGTGCAGCTGGTGTTATCCAGATAGGTGCAAACGGTGCAATCACCGGTGTAAGGATCACGACCAACGGCTCTGGTTATGTAGGAGCTCCTGCTGTAACGTTCACTACCTCCGGCCCTGGCCGCGGTGATGGCGCTGTCGGAACAGCCACAGTGGCTAACGGACAGGTTACTGGTGTGAGTGTAACCGCAGGTGGTTCGGGATATCTCCTGGGCAACACACCCAACGGTACAGGTGTTGCATTCACCGGTACGACTTCGATGCAGGTCAAGCCCGGCGTGAAGTATGTCAATGATGTGACGTACGGTTCAGGTCAGGTACAGCCTCAGTAGTCTGATACGATATGATAAAATAAAAAGGCGGCCATTCGGCCGCCTTTTTATTTTAAGCACCTTTTTTTATTTAAGGCTTGCTATAAGGTCCTCGTTCTGTTTTACATAACCGAAATCATTGGGAGCTGCTTTTGCTACCTCGATTGATTTCTTTGCCGTCGCAATGGCGCCAGCCTTGTCACCGGCAGCTTTCTGGATCTGTGCCTTCAGGTAAATGTTCCAGAATGCCTTAGGATCGGCAGCGATAGATTTGTCCACCCATTCCAGTGCCTGTTTCAGGTCCTTCTTGTTGGTCAAATAGTACCGTGCAGAAGTTGCATACATATTCGGGATACTGTTCGTTGTCGCTGTCTCGATCGACTTCATCATTTTTGAGTCGAGGTCGGTCTTCACGGCAAATTTAACGGACGTATTTTCCCAGGCGATCTGGATCTTTGCTGTTGTGTTATCGTCAGTAAGATCGGTCACGTTGATAGTAAACATCTCGACTTTCTCCGTCAGCTTCTCGGACTTCACAGTGAACCTTGCGGCGTCGTTTTCCTGCTTGTACGCCTCAGTGTCTCCACCCATGGCAACGTCCTTGTACAGGATAATAGTCCATTCGGAAGCACCGGGAATTGTGAGCAGCAGGTAATCGCCTTTTGCAACTTTCTTACCTTCCACTTCCACGTCATCGCCAAATGTGATCACAGAGCCATTATTGGCAGCTGTTCTCCACAACGCTCCGTAAGGAGTGAGGAAGTCGGCGCCTGCAGGTCCGAAGACCTTACGGCCCTTGATACGGGGACGTGAGTAAGCGATCTTAACATCAGTAATGCCAATCTTCGTCGTCAGTGTGACCGACGGGCTGGGTGAGGGGCTTTCAATCTGCGCATACGCGCAAATGTTCAAAGCCAGAAAAAGAGCGATAATAGATTTCTTCATGCGGGTTGGAGTTTTAAAACTTGGCGCGAAATTACGCGAATTAAATTTTAAGTTGCATGTCAGGCGTGACACCTTAACATTTAACAACTGTTTAACACCTTCGCAATATTTGTGATTTGAAGCTCGATGAATCATTTTACCAGCGTAACGATGTAACACGCGTTGCTAAAGACCTGCTCGGAAAGGTGTTGTATACTGCTGTCGGCCGCCGGGTCTCATCCGGGATCATTGTCGAAACCGAAGCCTATTCACATATCGAAAAAGGCTGTCATGCATACCTCAATCGCAAGACAAAACGAAACGAAGTGATGTTCAACGCAGGCGGCTATTCGTATGTCTACCTGTGCTATGGAATTCATAATCTATTCAATGTCGTCACCGGGTCACAAGGTACCGGCGACGCCGTTCTCATTCGTGCACTCGAGCCTGTCGGCGGGATACCGATCATGCAGAAACGGATGAACACCGACAATACCCGACGGATCACCTCCGGTCCGGGCAAACTAACGAAAGCATTGGGGATCGACCGGAGCTTTAATGGTAAACACCTCACCGGTTCTGAAATTTGGATCAGCGACGAAGGCATCCAGGTCAAAAAACTGCAGATCGTGGCCTCACCCCGCATTGGCATCGATTATGCAGGCAAGGATGCCGAGCTGCCCTGGCGGTACACGCTGGCCGGAAACACCTGGATCAGCCGCTAGCCCCCGTAATAATAATTGGATATTGGACATTGGGTATTGGGTATTAGACATTTGGTTATTTTTGGGGATGCGTGATACACTTTTGGCTGCTTTAATTATTCTCCCATCTCTGGCCTTCGCCCAGGATGAAGCTGCAGCTATATCTCTACTCAACTCACCGTATGATGAACAAGCCCCGGTAATGTCTCCCGACGGCAAGCTGCTCGCCTTTACCATCGACGACCACCCGGACAACGTTGCAGGCGTGCAGGATCACGGCGACATCTGGTTTTCTGTAAAAACAGGAACAGGCTGGAGCAAGGCATTTCACGGAGGTAAGCTGATCAACAACTCGCATCATAATACAGTGGCTGGTTTCTCAGCCGACGGTACACAGATGTTCCTGATGGGACACTACCAGCAGAATGGGAAGCCGTTGACTTCACAGGGAATGTCTGTATCCGTGAAGACCGGCCAGGACTGGTCGGCACCCGTCAATATCAACATACCGTATTTTAAGAACCGGTCGTCGTACAACAGCGGTTGCCTGTCCACCGATGGCAAGACCCTGGTGTACTCTGCCGTTGGACTCGAAACACGCAGCGATGGAGCAGAGGACATCTACGTTTCTTTCAAGGTCGACGGTAAATGGTCGGAGCCAAAAAGTGTCGGACCAAAGATCAACACAATAGGTCAGGACGTTAGTCCATCTCTCAGCCCCGACGGAAAGCGGTTATACTTCGCAACCAACGGCTACAAAGACAATGTGAGCTTCGATATCTACTATGTCGACCGGCTGGACGACACCTGGCGGTCATGGTCGGAGCCCGTGAATCTCGGTCCCGACGTGAATAGTGCCGGACGCGAACTGTTTTACCGCCCGACACCGGCCGGGGCGATCTTCACCACCACACAGAACAGCGATTTGTATTCCGACATGCGGTACATCCCTTCGAAGGACAGCGTACAGTTGCCTCTGATGATCAATCCTACCGAAGATGTAAAGATTGCAAAAGCTGACTCGACCCGGATCGGCGAAGTGGTCTACGAAAAACAGGTGGCCGACGGCACCACCCGCATCTGGGGAAAGGTAAGTAACGCGAAGTCCGGCGCGCCCATCGCGGGGGCCATGATCATCTTCTCAGGCGGCAACGCCAACCACGCCAACGCATCTGCCGACGGAAGCTTCTCGATCAACCTGCCGGGTGTCGAAGACTATTCTGTGAAAGTCGAAGCTCCCGGTTATATCGGCGAGTTCGAACGGCTCGACCTGAAGACCCAGGTGATGAAAGACCTCGAAATGAACTTTCGCCTGTTGCCCGTGGAGGTTGGCACCACGATCAATCTCAAGAGTGTTTTGTTCGAACGTAGTAAGCCCATATTGCTTACCTCATCATACGATGAGCTCGATATGGTGGTTGATTTTATGAAACAGAACCCCAAGGTCGAGATTCTTCTTTCCGGTCATACCGACAACCAGGGCCGTCACGACGCGAATATGAAGCTGTCGCGCGAACGGGTCGGTACCGTGAAGGGATACCTGGTGGAAAAAGGTATTCCGGAGAATCGCATCACAGGCAAGGGCTTCGGCGGAACCAAGCCGATCGCCGATAACGATGTGGATGAAACCCGCGCGTTGAACCGCAGGGTGGAGTTTACGATTGTAAAAGACTGATTTAAATTGTGCGAGGCGAGGTGCGATGTCAAATACTGACCGCGCGAGGTTCATCGCACCTCGCACATCGCACCCCGCACTTTTTTAAGAGAACACCTGCTTCGAAAGCACCTTCATTACATCCGCTTTATAATTGCGTCCTATGGGCACCTTGAACTTGCTGATCTCGACATCGGTCGCGGTGTAGGCATCGATACGGTCTAAGTTTACGATGAATGAACGATGTACGCGAAGGAACTGCTGGCGCGGGAGACTCTCGTCGAGGTAACTGATCTTTTGTTGGGTAATGATCTCCTTCTCCGCGGTGCGGACCTTCACGTAGTCTTTAATGCTTTCAATGTACAGGATATCGGCGATCATGGTCTTCACCATTTTCTTATCGACCTTGAAATAGATGAAGCTGTCTTGCGCAGACACTTGCGGCTGAGCCTGAGTTTCTACACGGGCCAGGACTTTCCCGACTGACTTAAGGAAACGTTCGAAGGGTATGGGCTTCAGGAGGTAATCGACCACCTCCAGCTCGAAGCCTTCGATCGCATAATCGCGATAGGCTGTTGTGATGATGACCTTTGGCGGATTCTTCAGTGTTTTCAGGAACTCGATACCTGAAAGCTTCGGCATCTCTATATCGAGGAAGATCAGATCGACGGGATTTTGTTGTATAAACGAAAACGCGGCGATGGCATTCCGGAACGTTCCGGTAAGCTCGAGCTCTTCTATTCTCGCAACGTACGATTCGAGGATCTCAATGGCGAGTGGCTCATCGTCTATAATGATGCATTTCATATCACAGCTTTTAGTTCACTGACTTGTTTCGAGTCTTCCACTTTCTGGTTAATCGTTAAAATGACGAGAAAGGTTTCTTCTCCGCTGATAAGCTTCAGCTCGTGGTTGTTTGGGTAGAGCAATTCCAACCGGCGCTTAACATTCGCAATGCCGATGCCTTCGGATTCGGAACGGCCGTTGCCAACGCCTTTGTTGTTCTCTACTTTGAATAACGTGCGGTCCGGCAGTAAGTCGATGTCGACCTTCACCCAAGATTGATCGAGCTCCAGGCTGGCCCCGTGCTTGAAACAGTTTTCAGCAAAAGGTAACAGAAGGAGTGGAGCGATCTTGCGGCCGTTGACGTTGCCGTGAACCCGAATGTCGACGTCGAGCTTGTCGCCATAGCGAAGGCGTTCGATGTCGACGTAATTATGAATGAACTTGATCTCACGTTCCAACAGCACTTCATCTTCACGGCATTCGTACAGCATGTAATTGATCAGTTCCGAGAGCTTGAGGACCATCGCCGGAGCCAGGTCGGACTTCTTCAGCGTAAGTGCATAAAGATTATTAAGCGTATTGAACAGGAAGTGAGGATGTATCTGGGTCTTCAGGAACCTGAGCTCGGCCTGGAGCTTATCCTGCAGCAATATCTGTTGTGCCTGTTTGTTTGCATACCAGAATTTCAAAAGCTTGATAGCTACCGCGAAGAATGTATATGGGTAAATGGAGACGATCATCTTGGAGATCTTGGGGAACCAGAAGAACGGATCGCGCAAAGCTTCCGGGTAGTAGAGCGGGTACTCCAGGTTGAACGCAACGTACCGTTGAGCCACGCCGCTAACGAGCGACCCGATAATGAACAGGGTGAAGAACTGGATGTACTTGCCGGCGAGAATGAAGGGTAGCAAATAGTACATCACAAAATAGGTGAAAAGGATCTTGACCGGCAGGTAGATAGCCTCCGTATAGAACGTTTGCCCGTAGTTATCGGCGTAGCTACCGTAGACCACAGCGTAGCACACCAGCTGCGAAATCCAGAAGATCGTATGCTGGAAAATACGGTTGTGCAGCAGCTTGTTCATGGTTTGAACAAAGGTAACTTGAATAGGCGGCAGAACAGCTATTTGGCCATAGACGACAGCTTACGCCGTCCTTCTGGCTTCTTATTCCTGATTAAAAGCTTTCCACTGTATCGTCGCCGCGCGTCTTGTCGGCTCCACCTTCCAGGGTACCGTCGTCGCGGATGAGAATGGCATCGACACGACCAATCGACTTGCGGGATTGGAATCGATGGCCCATTTTAACCAGCGTCAGACTGTCTTCATTGCTGAGGGCCTTGTACTCTGGAGCGATAATGTCGGGCTGCCATTGACTATGAATGCGTTTGGCGTCGACTGCTTCCTGCATGCCCATACCGAACTCGGTGACATTGAGGATGACCTGGAATACGGATGTGATGATGGTGGATCCTCCCGGTGTCCCGAGAACCATATGCAACTTCCCGTTCTTCTCGAGGATGGTCGGTGTCATGGCGCTCAGCATACGTTTGCCGGGCTCGATCTTGTTGGCTTCGCCTCCCAGGACGCCGAACATATTCGGAACACCGGGCTTGGAGCTGAAGTCGTCCATCTCGTTGTTCAGGAAAAATCCCGAACCCCCGACAACGACGTATGAGCCGAACCAGCCATTGATGGTTGTGGTGACAGCTACCGCGTTGCCCTGTGGATCGACGATCGAGAAGTGAGTGGTCTCTTCAGATTCATATCCGGCGATGGTGCCGGGAGAAACTTCAGAGCTTGGCGTTGCTTTGGTTTCCGTAAATGATGACATCCGGTTCTTGTTATAATCCGGGGCGATCATTTCATTCAACGGTACTTTATAGAAATCAGGATCGCCGAGGAACCTGGAGCGGTCTGCATAAACCCTTCGTTCCGCCTCGACCATCAGGTGAACAGATTTAACAGAATTGAACCCCCATTCTTTCATGGGATAGGGCTCAACGGATTCCATTAATTGGATGAGACACACGCCACCGCTCGATGATGGAGGCATGGATATGATCTTGTATTCTTTATAGTCGGACGTGATCGGTGTACGCCACGCCGACTTATAACTTGCGAGGTCCTCTTTTGATATCAGCCCTTTCCCTCTCTTCATTTCGGCAACGATATCTTCGGCAGTCTTTCCTTCATAGAATCCAGCGCGTCCGTTGTCACGAATACGTTCGAGTGTGTGACCCATGTCGGTCCACTTGATGGTGTCGCCGGCTTTCCATAGAGGACGATAAAGAAACTCGGGTTGAACGGTGTTGTACTTTTCGAACGTGGGCCGGTACTCGTTCATCCAGCCGGCTTCGCGTTCTGTTAGTGCGAAACCTTTCAGCGCCAGGTCGATCGCCGGCAGCATAAGTTCCTTCCATGGAAGCGATCCGAATTTGGTGTGCGCTTCCACCATGCCATCCACGGACCCCGGAACACCGGATGCTAAATGCCCTTCTGTACTCAGGTTGGGTACGACCCGCCCCGCGTTGTCCAAAAACATCGCGGTGTTGGCTTTACCGGGAGCTTTCTCACGAAAATCCAACGCATGGAACTCGCCATTCTTTGTCCGGTACAACATAAAACCACCGCCCCCGATGTTACCGGCGGCAGGGAAAACAACGGCGAGAGTAAACTGTACCGCCACTGCTGCATCGACGGCATTGCCACCTCTCTGTAAGATCTCTTTTCCAACCCTCGACGCAATCGGATGCGCAGACACAACCATGCCGTGAGGTCCTGACGATGCTGAATTTTCTTCGCCCTTTTTCTCAGGCTGGCACGATGTTAAAGCGAGTAAGATTGTTGCCGATACGGCGGCAAGAGCAAGTTTCATGGAAATAGCTATTTAATTTTTAATCCTAAATGTATTATTTGACGGGACGTAAACCATGAGTCTAAGGAAGGAAAAAGCAGCGCGGTTAAAACTGAGCGTACTGGATTTCACAGTAAAGCTGATAGGTAAGAAGTCTTTCGACGATCTGTATGTTGAGGAGATCTGTGACAAAGTAAAGATTTCGAAAGTAACACTTTTTAAATACTTTCCTCAGAAGGAAGATATCTTACTCTATTACTACAGGATATGGTGCTTACGTCGTGCCGTAGAGCTTCGCGACAAACCTAAAGAGGGCATGTCTGCCGTCTTATACTTGTTTGATAAGCTTAGCGACGACTGCGAAGATCATCCGGGTATCATACTCAGCTTGTTCGCATACCTGGCCGACCTGAAACGTGCTCCCAAACCGTTCCCGGTTAAAGTCGAAGAGAAAAAATTATTGTTTCCGACCGTTGCCGATATTCAGAACATCGAGATACAATCCGTCGAGCAGATGTTCGAAAAATTTGCACTCGAGGCTATCTTCAAAAAAGAGATTACAACCACAACTTCGACAAGGGATATCTGTAACCTGTTCACAACCCTGTTTCATGGGTCGGCGGTAACAGGTCACATCAATCAGCTCACACCGTTGAAGTTGTTCTTCAGGAAAAACCTGGAATTGCTTTTGAAGGGATTGCAGTAGAGATCAGTTCCTCATTTTCACCTTCTTCACGCCGCCGCGCTCCGGCATCTGGACCGTATACCTCCAGACCTTAAGCCTTTTGTGCCACTTGTGCTTCTTCGGCCACGTCTTGTGCAGCCGGGGCTTTTTGACGTCTACCGTGTCGCCACCAATAATGCCACAGCCGCCCGTTCCAAACATCAGGCAGGCCATAAGGAGCCATATCGCGGTCGTTCGCTTCACGTAACATGAAAGATAGTAAATGAATGAATAACGGCAGTAACGCCGGGTTATTTCGAAGGTACGGCCACATAAAGGGCCGTCATCTTTTTCCGTTTCAGCGGATCGTGTGACTTGCGGACTACGTAGTACCATTTTTCAGCCGGAAGGTCGACGAGGAATACGTCGCCTTTCGCATGGGCCCGTACGGCGGAAACGAAGCCTGCTACATACATCGCGCGGTCAAACCATCCCGTGTCGCCGCCGCGCTTACCGCTGGGATCCATTGAATATTCTTTTGCAAGGGCAGCGAATGTTTCGCCGTCCTTAAGCTTTGTCATCACAACAGCCCTGAGCGAGTCGATTTGCTTCTTTGTACGTTTCGTGTGATCGAAGAAAATGTATTGAACACGGTCTGCTTCCGATACATTCACTGTCACTTGCTTGTAGAGGTAAGTGGTTGACCTGTCTGCAGATGTTTGTTCGATCAACTCACCACCTTTGGCTTTGAATAGCTTCACGGCCGCGACGCTCGAATCCTGGATCTCATCCAACTCGAGTATGTTACCCTTGAGGCCTGATTTGGACAGGTAAGCCTGAGCTTGCTGTGTGGTCTTGAGAGACTGAAGGTCCTTCCTGACCTTGTCGAGATTAACCGGGTTTTGGCTTGCCGAAAGGAACGCCAGGAATGACAGTGGAATCAAAAGTTTCACAATCAAAAATCGTTTATCTTAACCTTCCAATGAAATGGTTTGTTTTATTTCTGCTGATTTTTTTAATAACGCGTGGTACGCATGCGCAGGCTCCTGATGTTTCCTTTGAATATGAGCTCAATGGCAAGAGATACCGGTCCGATGAAAAAAGCAGTATCACGGTCACCTCGAAACAGGAAAGCAACAGTGTAGATGTTGTCTTTACCAACGGAACAAATGATACACTCCGGCTGTCGAACGTTCTGCCGTTCGGTCGTGATCCGAATTATCCTTACATCACCGGGTTGGGAGACCACCCGTTGTCGCGAACGCATCTATTTCTTCCCGGAAGAAAGCCTGTCAACGTGATCGTACCCGATAATGCATGGGAGCTGGGCTGGGCTTTTCGTCCACCGGTCGCAGGGTTATCGCGAAGGGATGTTCCTTCGATCGTGAAGGGCGTGCGACGAAGGTTCGAGACGGTACTGTACCCGGGTGGCAGCGTCAAGTTTGGTTTCTTTTTTGAAGAAGTCACCGGCGATTGGCACGATGGGCTTACACATACTTTCCAGAAAAAAAAGCTTTTTGATGACACGTCCTTCGATAGCACACTCTATCAAAGGAAAGACCTTCAATGGATCCGCGGCGCCTACGTCATGCATCTGATCATGGCATGGGATAAAGAGTATCATAACCTCGTCGATTTCGTGAAGCGCGGTAAGGATCTTTATGGCGGCGATGACGTGATCTGCCTTTGGCCTACATGGCCGATGTTAGGGATCGACCAGCGAAATCAGTTTGACATGTATCGCGATCTCCCGGGCGGGATCGCAGCGCTGAAGACTTTATCGGACTCACTTCATCGTCTCGATACAAAGTTTTTTATTGCTTACAACCCGTGGGACGAAGGCACTCGCAAAGAAGAACATCTGAAAGGCCTCGCGAGCCTGATCCGTGAGACCGGTGCCGACGGCGTTGTGCTCGACACCAAGGGCGAGTCAAGCAAGGAGCTTCAGCGGGCTGTAGACGAAGTGAAAGCCGGTGTGATCATGTACAGCGAAGGCATGGCGGTTCCGAAGCACATGGAGGGTATCGTCGCCGGCCGTGTCCACAATGCGCTGTACTACCCGCCCATGCTCAATCTCAACAAGCTGATCAATCCACAGTTTTCGATTTTCCGTGTCGCCGAAGTCAATAAAGAACGGATACAACGGGAGTATGCCGTTGCATTCTTCAATGGATATGGAACAGAGATCAACCAGTTTGCACCCGGGCATCCGGAATGGGAAACGGAACAATACCGTTACCTGGGAAAAACTTCCAGGATATTGAGAGAGAGTTCATCGGTATTCACAACCGGTAAACTGACACCTCTCCTCGAAACCACAAACGACAGCATCTGGGTGAACAAATGGGAGGGAGAGAACAAGACGTTGTATACGGTGTTTAGTCTGAAACCGGAAGGTTTTAATGGCTCCTTATTCAAGCATGAAAACAGAAAAGGCTATCATTTGATTGACCTGTGGCATCACCGCCCTTTCGTTGCGGTTGACGTCGATGCATTTGATCGTGAATATCTGGGTACGAACAATGAAGGACAGGTAACATGCATCGCAGAGCTGCCTGTGTTACTGAATGTCAAGCTGAACGGATGGAAACTTTCTATGAACGCGAGCCGGGGCAAAACCATCCGCGTCTGGGCCGGGGATCCCGGGTATGGAAAAGATTTTCTTTCCTTCAACAATCTTAGCAGTAGTCTCGACATCCGCGAGAAGTTTGGCAGATACGAAGGCAAGATCGTAGTTCAGCTTTTTGATGATAAAGAGCTGCTCGACGAGAACGTTGTTTACCTGCAGGCGGGAATACCCCGGCTTGTCTCCGAATCACACCCGTCCGGGATCAGCGGAAGCGCAAAAGGAATGAAGCACGTGCCTGCCGGAACATTCACGTTCAAGGCAACCCACGGCGACCAGTTTATCCCTTACCCGAAAGACGGGCTCGACAGCACATTCAATATCAATGCATTCATGATGGATGAATCTCCTGTGACCAACGAACAGTTTTTCGGGTTCATGAAAGCCACCTCGTACAAACCGACAGACACCTCTAATTTTCTCAAACATTGGAAGAAAGGCAGACCTGCAAAAGGACAGGAGCGATATCCCGTCGTATACATATCGCTCGAAGACGCACGGGCATTCGCCACATGGGCGGGCAAACGTCTGCCCACGGAGATCGAATGGCAATATGCTGCACAAACGTCCGCCGCCAACGAATGGCCATGGAAACAGACCCGGCCTGTAACCCGCAAGGAGGAGGTCGTTAACGAAACCCTCACCGTCTCCGCACTCCAGGGCATCGACCCGGGTATGTGCAACCTGGGCGACGGCAAGCTTTACCCGGTAGGCAAATACAGGAAGGGCGCGAACCCTTACGGCCTGCTCGACCTGACGGGCTGCGTGTGGCAGCTCACCAACGACGTCTACGAAAGCGGCAGCTACGCGTATGTCATGATGAAAGGCGGCAGCTACTTCAAGCCTTCATCGAGCTGGTGGTACGTACAGGGCGGCCCGAGGGAATTACATTACCGCCAGTTCCTGCTGCGGGTGTCGCCCGGTTTCGAGAGGAACGCCACCGTCGGGTTTCGGTGTGTGAGCGATGTGGTGGAGTCGGGCTCCCGACGCTGACGTAGAAAGATTGTATATCGTCGCGCCGATCGGGACACCTTTTGAAATAAATCTGTGGACAACTCGGCAGATTTTATTGATCTTGTGGTATCACTCAAAATCAGAAGCAAATGAAAACCAGGAGAGAATTCATTAAAGCCACGACAGCAGCCGTAGCCGGCGCCGGGCTGTCGTCCATAATCCCACTCGAAGCACTAGCGAAGCAAAAGAGACTGTTCTCTGCCAACGAGAAGATCAATGTTGCTGCGATCGGCATCAATGGCATGGGATGGGCGGACTTCTCTTCGCTGATGAGATTGCCGGAAGTGAATCCTGTTGCCCTTTGCGACGTGGACGAGAACGTTCTGAATTTCCGCAAGTATGAGCTCGCGAAAGCAGGCATCAAGGTGGCCACGTACACCGATTACCGGAAGCTCCTGGAAAATAAAGACATCGATGTTGTTGTGATCGGCACACCGGATCATTGGCATTGTTTGCAGATGACCGACGCGTGCTCTGCCGGTAAGGACGTGTATGTGGAAAAGCCGGTGGGCAATTCGATACAGGAATGCCAGGTGATGGTAGCGGCACAGCAAAAGCATAACCGCGCCGTGCAGTGCGGTCAGTGGCAGCGCAGCGTTCCCCATTTTGTCGATGCCCTTAACTTTTTGAAATCCGGTAAGCTCGGTAAGATCCGTACCGTGAAAGCATGGGCCTACCAGGGATGGATGAAGAACATAGAAGTGAAACCCGACGGACCCGCGCCGGACGGTGTGAACTATAACATGTGGCTCGGACCCGCTCCAAAACGTCCGTTCAATCCGAACAGGTTCCATTTCAACTTCCGTTGGTATTGGGATTATGCGGGCGGACTAATGACGGACTGGGGTGTTCACCTGATCGACTATGCGTTGCTGGGTATGAATGCAAAATTCCCGAAGTCAGTAGTGGCACTTGGGGGCAAGTACGCATACCCGGATGGCGCTCATGAAACTCCGGATACGCTCGCGGCCGTTTATGAATTCGACGGCTACAATATGATCTGGGAACATGCACAAAGTATAAGCAATGGCAATCATGGAAAAGACCATGGCATGAGCTATATTGGTAATAACGGTACACTGCTTCTTACCCGTGGAGGATGGGAAGTGATCCCTGACGAGAAGAGAATGGAAGCGGTGACGTGGCAGCCCAACAAAGGGTCAGGACTCGATTTCCACACAAAGAATTTTATCGACGTGGTAAAATCAAGAAAAATGGACGACCTGACCTGCCCGATACAGGATGGCGCACATGTGGCGGTTGTCTGCCAGATGGGCAACATCTCGTACAAGACCGGCTCGAAAGTAAGCTGGGATGAAAAGGGATCGAAGTTCAATGAAAGCGCTGCGAACTCACTGGCTGCTGCCAAGTACAGCAATGGCTTCAGTGTTCCGAAGGTGTAGATAGTCGCGGGTGACACCCGCACAGGCTCATACGGTGATCGAAGCATGAGGAAGATCGTTGGAATAGGTTTACTATTTATATTTTTCTTTGTCACGAGATCCTTCTCGTCCTCCATTCTTGTTCCGATGGATGAGGCGCAGGCAAACCATCTCAAAGCATATGGCCTCGCTTTCCATGCCCTTCAGGCGGACAAAACCGTGGACTGGCTGCTGAACTACAGGGGAGGAAGCTTTCTCTTCGATTATTCCGACGCGGTAAAGAATGAGTGCACCGTAAGAGGCGTAAGCTTCGAGGTCCTCTCTGCCGAGCGCGTGAACGGCATCCTGATGGAGATCGCCAGCCCGGAGGTGAACATGAACGTCGTGAAGTTGGAGCGCGCTCCGAGGATCGCCGTATATTCTCCGAAAAACGATCTCATTCTGGACGAGACCGACGCTGTGATCCTCGTCCTCGACTACGCCGAAATTCCCTACCAGATCATCTACGACGAAGAGATCCTTCGCGATGACCTTGCGAAGTTCGACTGGGTGCACCTTCATCACGAAGACTTTACTGGTCAAGTGGGCCGTTTTGCATGGCGTCAGTCGAATGTGATCGAAGGAAAAGTGCAGGAAGTCACCGCACATCATCTCGGTTACTCCAAAGTGTCGGAGATGAAGCTTGCCGTTGTCAAAAAGATAAAAGCTTTCTGCGCAGGTGGGGGATACCTCTTCGCCATGTGCTCCGGTGCCGAGACATTCGACATTGCGCTTGCAGCCGAAGGTATCGACATAGTGGCAATGAGCTACGATGGAGACGAAGCCGACCCTGCCGCGCAGGACAAGCTCGACTTCACCAAAAGTTTCGCGTTCGAGAATTTCACATTGGAGATGGGAGATTCACGGCGGTTCTCCGACATCAACGTGAACGGCCGTTCCAATTTCTTCGAGCAAAGCCCGGACTTCTTCGTGCTCTTCAACTATTCGGCAAAGTGGGATATCGTCCCCACGATGCTCAACCAAAATCATGAAAATGTCGTCCGGGAATTCTTCGGGCAGACCACCTCGTTCAATAAGTTCCTCGTGAAGCCCTCGGTTACAATACTTGGCGAGAACCGTAAGGCCGATAACGTCCGGTATGTATATGGCGAACATGGACTTGGCCATTGGACATTCTACAGCGGTCACGATCCCGAAGGCGTTCCCGGCCGCGGACGTGACAAAGCAACGAATCTTAACCTGTTCCCTCATTCACCCGGCTACCGCTTGATCCTCAACAACGTGTTATTCCCATCGGCCAAAAAGAAGAAACAAAAAACCTGACCGCCATTGGTTATTGGTCATTACGATTGGACATTGGACATTGGACATTGGACATTGGTTATTGGTTATTGGTTATTGGTTATTGGTTATTGGTTATTGGTTATCGACACTATGAACAAGTTCCTTCCCTTTGCTTTCATTATTCTAATTTCCTGTAAAGCTCCTGTCAACCCGCCGGAGGCAGTCTTGCCCGTTCCTTCTCAATCACAACTCGACTGGCACGACATGAAAATGAATGCTTTCATTCATTTCACCATCAACACCTTTACCGACCGCGAATGGGGTATGGGCAGCGAGTCGCCGAAGGAATTCAATCCGACGGAATTGAATGTCGAACAATGGATATCGGTTTTGAAGGAAACTGGGTTCAAAGGTGTCATACTCACCTGCAAGCATCACGACGGATTTTGTTTGTGGCCGAGCGAGTTTACGGACCACGATATCGCCAACAGTCCCTTCATGGATGGCAAGGGGGACATCGTGAAGCTGGTGTCGGACGCCTGTAAGAAGAATGGCCTTAAGTTCGGCGTTTACCTGTCGCCATGGGATAGAAATCATAAAGACTATGGCAAGGCTGAGTACATCACGTACTACCGCAACCAGTTAAATGAATTATTCGACCATTACGGACCCGTGTTCGAAATGTGGTTTGACGGAGCCAACGGCGGTGACGGATATTATGGCGGCGCCAACGAGAAACGCAGGATCGACGGATCGACCTATTACGACTGGCCGACCACCCTGGACCTGGTTCGTAAAAGGAATCCCGATATCATCTTCTTCAGCGATGCAGGGCCGGGTGTGCGATGGGTCGGTAACGAAAGGGGCATAGCCGGTGAAACGAACTGGAACACGATATCGACCGACACGCTGCACGCGGGTAAGGCTGGCATTGAATCGTTATTGAACTCAGGCCATGAGAACGGTGCCAACTGGGTGCCTGCGGAGACCGACGTGTCGATACGACCCGGCTGGTTTTATCATGCGAAGGAAGACACGCTCGTCAAATCACCTCAGCGTCTGTTCGATATCTATCTCAGCTCGGTAGGACGGGGATCGGTATTACTTCTCAACATTCCTCCCGACCGGCGAGGGCTCTTCCATGAAGAAGACGTAAAAGCACTGCGAGGTTTCGGAGAATTGCTGGACACCGAGTTTAAAACAAACATTGCATTGAAAGCGGAAGTGTCAGCTTCGAACACCAGGGGCGATCACGACCGTTACAAGCCATCGAACGTAACCGACAACGATCCCGAAACCTATTGGGCGACGGACGATGGAATGACAACAGGGACACTCGAGATCCAATTAGGCGGACCCAGGCAGGTGAAGTATGTTGTGCTGAAAGAGTATATCAAACTCGGGCAGCGCGTGAAATCATTTGATATAGAATACCTTGCAAACGGTTCATGGAGCAAGCTGGTATCGGGCACCACGATTGGACATGAAAGAATACTGAAAGTATCGGCCGGGGCAGAAGCTATCCGGTTGGTAATCAGCGATTCGAAGGCCTGCCCACTGCTCTCCGGAATAGAGGTCTATTAAAATTATTTCACTAAATTTAATCAAATCCTGTTGGCTTGACTTTAAATCGGGTAACGCTCGTATTTTTTGTTCTTTGTTGTGGTTCGACTTCTTTTGCGCAATCAAAATACGCTGTGCAAAAGAGTGAGATGAGCTTTACATCGAATGCCGAACTTGAAATGATCAAAGCCCAATCCACCGAGACGCAGGGACTTCTCGATCCGGCCACCAATCAGTTCGCGTTCTCCGTACCCGTTCAGTCATTCAGAGGATTCAATTCCGATCTGCAACGTCAGCATTTCAATGAAAACTACATGGAGAGCAGTAAGTTTACCAAAGCGTCTTTCACCGGAAAGATCATTG
>WUUC01127311.1_pt1 | contig 16609 bp, 14 predicted proteins | sample 6278441 | NCBI WGS metagenome assembly WUUC01 (sample SAMN13675441, study PRJNA597444) | soil metagenome | isolation source: soil | place: USA: Washington | collected 2017-10
CGTGGAGGGTCCGCTCGCGGTGGCGGACGGGGAGTCGGCGGGCGTGGAGGGCCCGCTCGCGGTGGCGGAGCCGGACGCTGAACCGCCGGAACGGGACCGATCGCTCGGCGTAGATGGGCTGCTCGCCGTGGAGGTGCCGGCGGTCGTCGTCGCAGTCGCGGTGACGGTCGACGAGGTGGTCGACGGGGGGGTCGAGGTGGTGCTGGGCGTGGCTGAGGTCGTGGGCGCTGTGGTCGGTGTGTTGCTGGCCGTGGGCGCAGGTGCTTGCCGTTGCGCCGCGGCCACCAGCTCGCGCGTGGGGATCGGTGCGTTGGCCGGTGGTGTCAGCACGGCGACAGGGTCGAGGTTGTCTTCGCAACCGATGCCGTCGTCGTCCGCGTCGAGGTGTGGACCGTAACCGGGTGTTCCCCGAATGACCGGTGCCGCCCCATAGGCATGCGCCTCGGCGCAGTTCTCGAACTGACCCTCTTTTCCTGGCCCGGTCGGCTTTATCAGGGTGGGCCCACGCTCGCCGTCTTCACAGGCGATGCCGTCGCCGTCGTCGTCGAGGTGAAGTGAGTACCCGGGCTCGACAACGGTCGCCGGCGCCACACCCGCAGCGCGAGCGCTGTCGCAATTGTCATAATAAATACCGTTATGGGATAAGTGGATGGCATCCCACCAATACGCGAGCATTATCGCGAGGAAGGCGGCGGCATCATCGGCCTGTTTCTGCGCCGCCCGCTGCTTCTGGACCGCTTGCTTCTTCTTGGCCGGCGGCGCCTGCTCGGCCTCGACGCGCGCCTGTTCGGCGGCCCGTGCCGTGCTTTGCGCGTCCAGCGCGGCCTCAGCCTGCTGCTGCGCCAGCAGATCGGTCGTGACCGGAACGGGAGTGGCGGCGGACAGCGCTTCCCTGACTTCGGCGCTGGCTGTTGGCACCGTGGCCTCGTCGTTGCCCGGCACCATGATGAGCCAGGCCCCGATGAACAACCCCGCGACGACGGCCGCCAGCGCCGGCAGAGGCCACGCCGGGCGGGTCTTGCGCCTGCGGCCGGTGGTCGCCCCCCGGTGAGGCCCACCGTGGCTCGACGGACCCTCGTTCGAGGTTGTCGGTGCGGCGCCCGGTGCCCGCCCGGTCATGGTGGAGGCAGCGCTGCGCGCGGCGATCACGGCAGGTGCCGTGCCGGGAGCCGGGCGGGAGGGTGGGGGCGCGGGCCGCTGGTGCCCGACAGCGGTGACGACACTGCGATTCTCGGTCGGACCGAAGGCGTCGGCGAGCGCGGTGATGAACAGATTGCCGGACTGGTACCGATCGTCGGGGTCCTTCGCCAGGGCCTTGGTCAGCACGTCGTCGGCGGGAGCGAGCTCGGGGCGGTGGGACGACAGCGGCGCCGGCGTCTCGCTTAGATGAGCCCACAGCAGGGCCGCCTGGTCATCGCGGACGAAGGGCGCGACGCCGGTGAGGCACTCGTAGGTCGTGCAGCCCAGCGCGTAAAGATCGGTGCGCCCATCGAGGTGTTGCCCCTGGATTTGTTCCGGCGCGATGTAGGCCATTGTCCCGGTGAACATGCCGGAGGCAGTAATCTTGGACATTGACGAGGAGCGCTTAGTCAGACCAAAATCACTGAGATAAACGTGCTCCTGGTCATGATTATTGGCGCGCATGACGAGAATGTTGCCGGGTTTGACATCACGATGGACGAGGCCGGCGGCATGCGCGGCATCGAGAGCGTGGCATACTCCGGCCAAAATCGACACGGCGCGAACGGGTTCAAGCCGGCCTTCGCTGTTCAGGATCGTGGCCAAATCTTCGCCGGGCACAAAGCGCATGGCGATGTAGAGGAGCCCGTCCGTATCGCCGGCCTCATATATCGGCACAATATTGGGATGGTCCAGCGAGGCAGCGAAGCGCGATTCTCGAAGAAATCGTTTCTGAAAGTCCGGGTCGCGCGACAGCTCGGGGGCAAGGACCTTGAGCGCGACATGCCGATCGAGCTTGAGATCGGTGGCCTCATAGACAAAGGCCATCCCGCCCCGGTCGATGAACGACTCGATGCGATAATTGCCGACGCGACTACCCGAAGGCAGGTAGGCGGAGATCCCACCCGCCGAGGCGGGGGAGTTTTCACTCGTCATTAGTGACCTATACGGAGGCGGCAAAGACGATGGCATCCTGACTATACCGATGCCCTATCTGCACGCTACTTGTACCCCACTACTGTTCAGCGTCGGCCGTTTATATTCGTGTCCGCCGTAAACGCCAGAGCGGCCGTGGGGCGCCTCAGGCGATCGCGGCTGTTCTCCTCGTAGGGCTGGCGTGCCATCCTGAGGGCATGACGTCAGCGCAGGACTCAGCCGGAAACACGCCGAACCCGGACCCCGCCCCCGGCGCCACTTCGCCGGAGCCGGAGACCGCCGAACCGGACAGCTCGCTGGACGAGCAGCACCGGCTGTTCCGCGAGGCGCTTGAGCGCAAGAAGAGCGCATCGCATGGCTCGGCGGGCGGGGCGGCCGACGGCGGCCACGGCAGCATCGGGCACGGTGCCGGTGCCAAGACCCAACGGATGTTCCGCCGCAAGAGCGGCTGACCTCAGGACGACGGCGGCTCGTCCTTGCCCGACTCCTCGGCGGCGTCGGCCTCCTCCTTGGTCTTGTGCACCGCCCCGTCGGCGTGCTCCGGTGGGCCGTAGACGGTGTAGAGGACGAGCGGGTTCGGACCCGTATTGGTGAAGTTGTGCTTCTTGCCCGACGGGACGACGACCAGGTCCCCCTGGCTCACCTTCTTGGTCTGACCACCGACCTTGGCCTCACCGGTGCCGCTGACGAAGGTGAGGATCTGGTCGATCCCGTCGTGCATCTCCTCACCGATCTCGCCCCCGACGGGGATCGTCATGATGACCAGCTGACTGTGTTCACCGGTCCACAGCACCCGGCGGAAGTCAGAGCTCTGTTCGGCGACGGTGGCGATCGTGAAATGGTCCATGCCGGTGCCCTGCCCGTTCGGAGCACCGGCCACGCGTCCGCCGATCGAACCGTCTCAGGGCTGCAGGATCACCTTGATGCAATCGTCCTGCTTCGTCTGGAAGATTTCGTAGCCGTGCGGGGCCTGCGCCAGGGGCATCACGTGCGTGGCCAGGTCGCCCGCACCCAGCGGGTCGGCGTCATCGAGCAGGAGCGGCATGATGTCGTCGATCCAGCGTTTGACGTGTGCTTGACCCATCCGCAGCTGCACGCCGCGGTCGAACATCTCCATCATCGGCATCGGGTCCATCTCCCCGCCGTAGACGCCGGACAGGGACACGGTGCCACCCCGGCGTACGGCCTTGATCGCGGTGTGCAGGGCATCGAGGCGGTCGATCGCGAACCGGTCCGTCAGTGGCTTGGCCAGCGCGTCGGGAAGCAGCCCGACGACGGCCTGGGCCGCGCCCGCGCCGGGCGCGCCGTGGGCCTCCATACCCACGGCGTCGATGACCGCGTCCGGGCCGCGGCCGTCCACCAGATCGATCAGCGCCGCGGCGACGTCGTCCACGTCGTTCATGTCGAGGAGCTCGGCGCCGTGCCGCCGCGCCATCGCCAGCCGCTCGGGGACCAGGTCGACCCCGATGATGCGCTCGGCACCCAGGTGGCGCGCGATGCGTACGCACATCTGGCCGATCGGGCCCAGCCCGAGCACCGCGACCGAGCCACCGCGCGGGACATCGGCGTAGCTCACGGCCTGCCAGGCCGTGGGGATCACGTCCGACAGATAGAGGAACCGGCTGTCCGGGGGGCCGTCCGGCACCTTGATGGGCCCGAACTGGGCCTGCGGCACCCGCAGGTATTCCGCCTGCCCGCCGGGCACCGAGCCGTAGAGCGCGGTGTAGCCGAACAGCGCGGCGCCCTTGCCCTGGGAGCGGACCTGGGTGGTCTCGCACTGGGCGAACAGCTTGCGTCGGCACATCCAGCAGTGCCCGCAGGAGATGTTGAAGGGCACGACGACCCGGTCGCCGGGGGCGATGTGGGTGACCTCGGCGCCGACCTCCTCAACGATCCCCATCGGCTCGTGACCCAGGATGTCCCCGGGCGTGAGGAATGGCCCCAGGACCTCATAAAGGTGCAGGTCGGATCCGCAGATCGCCGTCGAGGTGATCTTGATGATCGCATCGGTCGGCTCCTCGAGCATGGGGTCGGGGACCTCGTCCACGCGGACCTTGCGCTTGCCCTGCCACGTCAGTGCCTTCACCGGTGGTTCCCCTCGTGTCAGTCCACGGCCGTGCCTCGACCGACCCGCGTCGTACCCGGGACCGCCGGGGGGACACCTCATCGGCCCTTCCGGTTGCCTCTGAGCGGCTTACCCTGGGCGGGCGGCGCTGCCGCACGCCGACTCCCTGGGGGCTCCGTGGACCGGACGCTGTTCGATCAGGACCACCGGGATTTCCGCGCCTCCGTGCGGGAGTTCCTGGCCCGACATGTCTGGCCAGAGCTTGACCGGTTCCGCGCCGAGCGGGTGATCGACCGGGCGGTGTGGATCGAGGCCGGCAAGCAGGGCCTGCTCGGGCTTTCCGTCCCCGAGGCCTACGGCGGCAGCGGCGCACCGGACTTCCGGTTCAACGCCGTGCTGGCCGAGGAGCTCTCGAAGGTCAGCGCCGGGTTGTCCTCGAGCATCGGTATCCACGTCGATGTCGTGGCGCCCTACCTGGTCGGGCTGACCACCGAGGACCAGCGCCGGCGCTGGCTGCCCCGGTTCTGCAGCGGCGAGCTGGTGACGGCGATCGCGATGACCGAGCCCTCGGGCGGGTCCGACCTCGCCGCCCTGCGGACCACCGCCGTACGGGAGGGGAACGGCTGGGTCCTGTCCGGAGCCAAGACCTTCATCACCAACGGCCACAGCGCCGACCTCATCATCGTGGCGGCCCGCACGAGCCGGGACAAGGGCGCCAAGGGGATCACGCTGTTCGCACTGGAGGCCGGTGCGGCGGGGTTCACGCGCGGGCGCAAGCTCGACAAGGTCGGCCAGCACGAGGCCGATACCGCGGAACTGTTCTTCACCGATGTGCACCTGTCCCCCGAGAACGTCATCGGCGAGGTGGACCGCGGGTTCATCCACATGATGGAGCTGTTGCCGCAGGAACGGATCGCCTCCGCGATCAGCAACTGCGCGCATGCCGCGCAGATCCTCGAGGAGACCCTGCACTATGTGAAGGAGCGCAAGGCCTTCGGCCAGCCGATCGGGTCATTCCAGGCCAACAAGTTCTTGTTGGCCGAGCTCGTCACCCGGGTCGAGGTGACCACGGCCTATCTCGACCGGTGCCTCGGCGCGCACATCGCGGGAGGGCTCAGCGCCGTGGACGCAGCCAAGGCGAAGTGGTGGAGCGCGGAGGTGCAGAACGCCGTCCTTGATGCCTGCGTGCAGCTGCACGGCGGCTACGGCTACATGCAGGACTACCGCGTCGCGCGGGCCTGGCAGGACGCCCGGGTGACGAAGATCTGGGCGGGCAGCAATGAGATCATGAAGGAACTCATCGGCCGGGACCTCGGGCTGTGACCGGCGGGCCCGGCCGACCGTGCGCCCCCCGGGGTCAGCCGCCGGAGGAGATGTAGCCGCGCAGGGCGTCGCGTTCGAGTTCGAGCTGGTCCATCCGGCTCTTGACAATGTCACCGATGCTGATCAGTCCCCGCAAGCTGCCGTCGACCACCACGGGGACGTGGCGCACGCGCTGTTCTGTCATCAACCGCATCAGGTCATCGACCTTGGCGTCGAGGGCGCAGGTATGCACCTCCCGGGTCATGATCAGCTCCAGGTGGTCGCTGAGCACCGCGGCGCCCCGGGTGGCCAGTGAGGTGACCACGTCGCGCTCGGAGACCATGCCGTCGACGTGGGTGCCGTCGCGCGAGACGACGGCGGCGCCGATACCGCGGTTCGTCAGCAGTGCGAGCAGGTCGCGGACCGAGGTCTGCGGCGTGACGGTGACCACATCGGCGCCCTTGCGGCGGAGAAGGTCGGAGATCAGCATCGCGGTTCTCTCCAGGGAGGACGGGCGGACGGCGGCGGCACCCAGACATGCCATCTGGAGGTTAGGCCGTCCAGCCAGCCCCGTGGAAGGGTTATCCGGACTCATCACCCCTTCGCGCGCCGCGGCGCCGGTGGCCTGGCCCGCCCGTGCCGGCACCGCGATCGTGGCGCGGCAGGAACCCCGTGCGACTATGGGGCGACTTCGGGCCCTATGGGGTAGGAAGCACCGCGCAGCCACCCCATCAGGTGGCTGCGTTCACATAGGAGCGCGGCAGGAGCTCGGTCCCCGGCACCTTCCGCCCGACAGCTGAGGATGTCCGTGACTGGGAATGCGTCATTTCGCCACACCAACACCGCCATCTTGTCCGTGTCCGGGCTGGAGGCCCCGATCGTTGTGACCTCCGCGGAACTCGACGACATGCTCGCGCCGACCCTCGAGCGCCTGGACATGCGACCGGGATTGCTGCAAGGGGTTGCAGGCATCTTCGAGCGTCGCTGGTGGCCCGAGGACGTCAGCTTCACCGACGCCGCGGCGATGGCGGGCGACAAGGCCCTGTCCGAGTCCGGCATCGACGCCTCCCGGATCGGGCTGCTGATCAACACCTCGGTGTGCCGCGAGCAGCTTGAGCCCTCGGCTGCGGTCGCCGTGCACCACGCGCTGGGGCTGCCGACGCAGGCCCTGAACTTCGACCTGGCCAACGCCTGCCTGGGTTTCGTCAATGGCATGCACTTCGCCGCGACGATGATCGACGCCGGGCACATCGACTACGCGATGATCGTGGACGGCGAGGGGTCGCGGGTCACCCAGGAGGCGACGATCGCCCGGCTGCAGCGGCCGACCACGACCGCCGAGGATTTCTTCGCCGAGTTCGCGACGTTGACGCTCGGCTCGGGTGCGGCGGCGATGGTGCTGGGTCGGGCCGACGCCCATCACGGCGGGCACCGCATCCTCGGCGGCGTCGCCCGCGCCGGCACCGAGCACCATAACCTGTGCGTGGGCAACCTGACCCATATGCGCACCGACACCAAGAAGCTGCTCGTCGCCGGGCTCGACCTGATGCAGGGGGCGTGGGACGCTGCCCAGGACGACTACGACTGGGCCGACATGGACCGGTACATCCTCCACCAGGTGTCCTCGGTGCACACCGAACTCTTCCTGGAGCGCCTGGGCATCGACCCCGAGCGGGTCCCGCTGACCTTCCCGCGCCTGGGCAACGTCGGCCCGGCGTCGCTGCCGCTGACCCTCGCCTCGCAGACCGACTCGCTGCGCGACGGCGACCGGGTGCTGTGCATGGGCGTCGGCTCCGGGCTCAATACCGCGTTCACGGAGATCGCCTGGTGATCGCGGGGCCGCGGAGGCCGGCAGCGCTTCCCCCCGCCGGCTTGGCCGGTCTCGACCCCTCCTGGTCCAGATTGGTGCAGGCCGCCGACGCCGACGGCGTCCGGCGTACCTGGCACATCCTGGATCGACCCGTCGCCGGCAGCGCGGTGGGGACCCTGCTGTGCGTGCACGGCAACCCGACCTGGTCCTACCTGTGGCGCGTACTGCTCGCCGAACCGCCGGCCGGGTGGCGAGTGATCGCCATCGACCACCTGGACATGGGTTTCTCCGAGCGCACCGGCACCGTCCGGGGACTGACCCGGCGGATCGAGGACCTGGGCGTGCTCACCGCGGCGCTCGAGCTGACCGGTCCCGTCGTCACCCTCGCGCACGACTGGGGCGGCCCGATCTCCCTGGGCTGGGCGTTGGCCCACCGCGACCGCCTCGCCGGGGTGGTGCTGACCAACACCGCCGTGCATCAGCCCCCGGGATCCCCGGCCCCCGCGCTCATCCGGCTGGTCAGCCGCCCCGGCGCGCTGCCGCTGCTGACCGAGCGCACCCAGGCCTTCCTGCGCGGCACGCTCGCGCTGGCGCACCCCCGCCTGCCGGCGCGGGTCCGGGCCGCCTACCTCGCGCCTTACGCCGACGCCGACGGGCGCCGCGCGATCGCCGGCTTCGTGGCGGACATTCCCCTGGAACCGGCCCACCCCAGCTGGGCCGCCCTGCGGCAGGTCGCCGAGCGCCTGCCCGCGCTCGCCGACGTCCCCGCGCTGCTGCTGTGGGGACCGCGCGACCCGGTCTTCGGCGACCGCTACCTGCGTGACCTGGTGACCCGGCTGCCGCACGCGGACGTGCACCGGTTCGAGGGTGCCGGGCATCTCGTGGCCGAGGATGCCGACGTCGCCGGGGCCGTCCGGACCTGGCTGGGCGACCTGTCCGGGCCGTCGATCCCCGGCGCAGGGCGGGGCGACTCCCGACCCGTCGCGAGCGACGGCGCCCGGCGGCCGCTGTGGTCCGCGCTCGCCGACCGCGGTAGTTCCGCCGGTGACGACACCGCCGCGGTCGTAGAGCTGGCCCCGGCCGGGGGCCTGGCGCGCACGATCAGCTGGGCGTCGCTGGATCGCCGCGTGCGCGATCTCGCCGCCGGGCTGGGCGCCGCGGGCGTTGGCCCGGGTGACCGTGTGGCCCTGCTCGTCCCGCCCGGAGCCGACCTCACCGCCGCGGTCTACGCCTGTTGGCGCGCCGGCGCCGTGATCGTCCTCGCGGACGCCGGGCTGGGCATCGGGGGTCTGCACCGGGCCCTACGCGGTGCCTGGCCCATGCACGTGATCGCCGGGGGGCGCGGGCTGGCCGCGGCCAGGGCCCTGCGCTGGCCCGGGCAGCGCATCGCCGCCGGGCCCCTCGACCGGGCCACCAGGCGGGCCCTCGGTGCGGGGAGCAGCCTCGTCGAGCTCGCCGACGCCGGCCGCGGCCGCCCACTGCCGGCGCCCCCACCGGCCGACGCCGACGCCGCGGTGCTGTTCACCTCGGGCGCGACGGGGCCCGCCAAGGGTGTCGTCTACCGCCACCGTCAGCTCGAGTCCCAGCGCGACGCCCTGGCCAAGACCTACGGCGTGGGCCCGCAGGACCGCTTCGTGGCGGCGTTCGCGCCCTTCGCCCTCTACGGGCCCGCTCTCGGCGTGACCACCGCGGTCCCCGCGATGGACGTCACCGCGCCGCGCACCCTCACCGCCACCGCGCTCGCGAAGGCCGCCGCCGCCATCGAGGCCACCATGGTCTTCACCTCGCCGGCGGCGCTGGTCAACGTGCTGGCCACGGCCGGGCCGCTGGACGGCAGCGACCGTGCCGCCCTTGGCGGGGTGCGGCTCCTGCTGTCCGCGGGGGCCCCGGTGCCGGTGGACCTGCTGCGTCGCGCCGTGGAGCTGATGCCCCGCGCCCGGGCCCACACCCCGTACGGCATGACCGAGGCCTTGCCGGTCACCGACACGACCCTGGAGGCGATCGAGGAGGCCGGGGCCGGCAACGGGGTCTGCGTGGGGTGGCCCGTGGACGGGGTGGAGATCGCGCTCAGCGCGCTGGGCGCCGACGGCCGCGCCGAGGCGCCGCCGACGGCCGAGCCCGGGGTCACCGGGGAGATCGTCGTACGCGCCGGGCACGCCAAGGACCGCTACGACCGCCTGTGGGTGACTGAGCGCGCGAGCGCGCGCGACCCGGGCTGGCACCGTACGGGGGACGTGGGGCACCTCGATCCCGAGGGCCGGCTGTGGGTGCAGGGGCGCCTCGGGCACGTCATCACCACCGCGACCGGCCCGCAGACACCGGTGGGGATCGAAGCGCGGGTCGAGTGCCTGGCCGCGGTGCGCCTCGCGGCCGCGGTGGGGGTCGGGCCGCCGGGGATCCAGCAGGTCGTCCTGGTCATCGAGACCCGCCCCGCCACGTCGCGTGCCGGGCTCGCCCCGCCGGGACTTGCGATCAGCGTGCGGGGCCAGGCGCGGGTGCCGGTCGCCGCGGTGCTCGCCGTGCCGGCGCTCCCCGTGGACATCCGCCACAACTCCAAGATCGACCGTGTCCGGGTCGCGCGATGGGCGGCGGGGCTGCTCGCCGGCGGTTCGCTGCGCCGGCTGTGAGGGTCCTGGTCACCGGGGCCAGCGGGATGCTCGGGCGGGCGGTCGCGCGGGTCTTGCACGAGCGCGGCGAGGACGTCACGACCTTCCAGCGGGGCCCGTCCGGGTTCGGCGGGCGTGAGGTGCGGGGGGATGTGACCGACGCCGCGGGCATCCGTGCGGCGGCGCGCGGGCAGGACGCGATCGTCCACCTGGCCGCGCGGGTGTCGGTGACCGGGCCGTGGCGCGCCTTTGAGACCGTCAATGTCGGGGGGACCGCCCAAGTGGTGTCCGCCGCGAGGGCGGGGGGCTCGGTGCGGCGGCTGGTGTTCGTGTCCTCCCCGTCGGTGGCGCACAGCGGCAGCTCGCTGGTCGGCGCCGGGGCGGGCCCGGCCGACCCCGCCGCGGCGCGGGGGCACTATGCGCGCAGCAAGGCTGCCGCCGAGCTGCTCGCCCTGGCCGCGGACGACCCCGCCCTGGCCGCGGTGGCGGTACGCCCCCACCTGGTGTGGGGGCCGGGGGACACCCAGCTCGTGGGCCGCATCGTCGCGCGGGCGCGCGCTCGGCGGCTCGTGCTGGTGGACCGGGGCCTCGCCCTGATGGACTGCACCTACCTCGACAACGCGGCCACCGCGATCGTGGCGGCTTTGGACCGGGCTCCGCTGGCTCATGGACGGGCGGTGGTCGTGAGCAACGGTGAGCCGCGGCCGGTCGCCGAAATCCTGGCGCGGATCTGCGCGGCGGCTGGGGCGCCCGCGCCGGCGCTGCGCGTGCCATACGGGGTCGCGCGGGCCGGGGGGGCGGTGGCCGAGGGGGTATGGGCGGTGCTCCGCCGCACCGACGACCCCCCGATGACGCGGTTCCTCGCCGAGCAGCTCGCGACGGCGCACTGGTTCGACCAGCGGGTGACCCGTGAGGTCCTCGACTGGGCGCCCACGGTGGACCTGGAAGAGGGCTTTGCCCGGCTGGCCGCGTGGTACACCGCCGACCCCACCCGGTGACGCGCGATCCCGGCCGTCTGGAAAACCCAGGCATCCGGAAAATCTGTTGCCCCCATCGCTCCAGCGGTGTTGCCTTAGCGCGGACAACCGCTGCTGTGACGCCAGGTGAGGTGACTGATGACCGTCGGGACGGGCCTTGTCCTGTCACGCTCCGCGCCGGCCCCGGTCGGTCGTCGCTGACCTGCCCTGGGTCGGCGGCTTGGGCGTGACCCCGTCCCCATGCCGCTCATCACCCGGAAGGTTCCTGCGTTGTCCCGCACCTATCGGCGGACCCAGCCCACCCACGCGAGGGGTCCGCGCACGTTCCGCTGCCGCCAGTGCAAGCTCGACGTCCCGCTCGAGGCACCCGGCACTGCTCACCGCAACCACTGCCCCAACTGCCTGTGGAGTCGTCATCTCGACGACGACACCCCGGGCGACCGCGCCGCCGATTGCGGGGCGTCGATGGAGCCCATCGGCGTGACCGTTCGCGGCGCGGGTGAATGGGTGCTTGTCCACCGGTGCGCCGGTTGTGACGAGGTCCACCTGACTCGCACGGCGGGCGACGACAACCCGTTGTCGTTGCTGCGGCTGGTCATCCGCCCGCTGGCCCAGCCGCCGTTCCCGCTCGAGCTGCTGGCCCAGATTTGATCCGGTGCTCGCTCGACGGCGCGACCGTGGAAGATCCGACTGGCTAGGGCCAGCGAGAGTTCCACGTTAAGCATCAACCGCCGGTTTTCCATGATCGGGGTGATCGGAGAAGAAGGGGGTTGCTTGAGCGACCACGGTCTTGTCCGATCATGGAAACACGGGGGGACGGGTCCGCCCCCAGCTCCTTAGGTCAGCGGCGTTGACGTTAGCCGGCCGGGGACACAGCCATTAGCCCGGCGCTGCCGGGGTAGTGCACTGGCGATCGCCGTGTATTGCCAGGGAGGCTCCGGATGGCCGTCAAGGAACCGCAGGACATCGCCCAGGCCGCAGTGGCCACCGGGGTCAAGAAGGCTCATGCGAGCTGGGACAAGGTTCTCGTGGGCGCCTTCCTCGCCGGTGCCTACATCGCCTTTGGCGGGATGGTCGCCGTCACGGTGTCCTCCGGGCTCGATCCCGAGGTCTGGGGGACGCTGCCCACGCTGTTCATGGGCGCTGCCTTCACCCTCGGGCTGGTGCTGGTGCTCATCGCCGGCTCCCACCTGGCGACGGGCAACATGTTGCTGGTGCCGATGAGCGTGCTGCAGGGGCGCATCGAGGTGGGCACCGTGGTCAAGAACCTCGGCCTGGTGCTGTTCGGGAACCTGCTGGGCGCGCTGTTCGTGGCTTACTTCTTGGCGGTCCAGACCGGAGTCATCGGCGGCACCGGCAGTCCGGCTGGCTCCACCGCCGCCATGACTTATGAACGGCTCGCCGGCATCGCCGAGTCCAAGGGCCTGCACGAGAGCACCTGGCAAATCTTCCTGCGGGCCGTCGGGTGCAATTGGCTCGTGTGTCTCGCGGTGTGGATGTCCCTGGCCGCGGACAGTGTGTCCGGCAAGGTGTTGGGGATCTTCTTCCCGGTGATGGCCTTCGTCGCGATGGGCTTCGACCACGTTGTGGCCAACATGTTCTTCCTGCCCGCGGCCATGTTCGCCGGGGTGCCGGAACTCGGCTGGGACGACGTGCTCAAGAATTGGGGCTTCGCCTTCTTGGGCAATCTCGTGGGTGCGGTCGTGTTCGTCGCGACGTCCTACTGGTATCTGTACCTGCGCGAGGAGCCCTCCCCGCAGCCCGCGAGGGAACTCAGCTGACATCGGTACCTTCGCCTGCACACCGACCCCGCAAGGACCACATGAGCGAGCCGAGAAAATCCGTACGACCGTCCCGCCGAGCCCGCTGGCGATGCCCGTGGGGCTGCTCTCTGGGCACCTCAAGACCCTGACCCTGGAGCAGAAGGTGCGGCTGCTCACCGGGGCGGACTTCTGGTCGCTCCATCCCGAGCCGGAGATCGGGTTTGCGGCGCATGGTGGCCTCGGACGGGCCCGCCGGGGTCCGCGGCGAGCTGCTGGCCCAGATCTCACGCCTGAACCGCCCGCCCCACCGCCGCCGTTTCATGATCTTCGGGGATCGTGCCTGGTCTGGTCGAAATATCCTCGAAGATCGAAGATCATGGAAGGCTCGTCGTCGGTGACGTGCTCGAAGGCCGCCACGGTTTCCCGGCGGCACAACTCGGTACGCACGACCAGAGCGCCCAGGAGTTCCTCGAATGACGGGCCGAGCACATCGGCGATCGGCTTCCTCTGGTCCTCGTCGTCTCTCACCACTCATCTTCCCCAAACGCGGCCCGCGCGTTGATCGCTCCCCGTGACTCGGTCCACGCGTTCGCCGTGCCGCCGATAGCCTCACGTGGCTATGGACACCGCCGAGCAGGTCACCGATCCGTGTGCCTACCACGCCGAGGGACCCGTGTGGTGGCCCGCGTGGGGCGGCCTGCGCTGGGTGGACATGCTCGCCGGCGACGTGCTGGCGCTCGATCAGGTCACCGGTGTGGTGAGTCGCCAGCACGTCGCCGACGTGGTGGCCGCGCTGCGTCCGCGCCGCAGTGGTGGCTTGGTCGCGGCGGTCGAACGCGGCTTCGCCCTGATCGGGGCCGACGGATCGGTGCAGCCGCTCGGCGAGCTGTGGTCCGACCCGGGTGTCCGGATGAACGAGGGCGGCTGCGACCCCGACGGGCGGTTCTACGCCGGGTCCATGCGCTACGACACGTCCGCCGGTGGAGGGTCTTTGTACGTCCTGGAGCCCGATCGCAGCGTCCGCCGGGTCATCGACGGGGTGACGATCTCCAACGGCCTGGCGTGGAGCCCGGACGGTGCGGTGGCCTACTACGTGGACACCGCGACCCAGCAAGTCGACGCATTCAGCTATGACGCGGCTGGGGGCCTGCACGACCGGCGGGATCTGTTCGCCATCCCGGCCGAGGCGGGGGCACCGGACGGGATCACCGTCGATGCCGAGGGCATGATCTTTGTGGCGCTGTACGGCGGGGGCGCGGTGCGGCGCTACCGCCCGGACGGCGTCTTGGATGGGATCGTCGAGGTGCCGGTGCGGCGCGTGACCGCCTGCACCCTAGGTGGGCCCGGTCTGACCGATCTCTACGTCACCACCTCGCGCGAGGGCGCCGATCCCGAGCCCGAGGCCGGCGCGGTGTTCCGGTGTCGCGTCGGCGTGCCCGGCCTGCCCGCAACCACCTTCGCCGGCTGACTGATCACCGATGGTGGCGCCTTTGCGCCCGCACCCTGAGTCCCCGGGGGCCCAGGGATCGGGGTCAGACCAGGGTCGTCCCCGATGGTTTGTGACAGGAGCGAGGCGCAGGATTGGTCCTGTCCGGTTCACCCGCTCAAACTGCAGAACGCAGAGAGGAACGATCACGTCATGGAGTCCATCCACGCAACCTTTCACCAGGCAGGTCTTGTCCGGCCGCGGGAGGGTCGGGTCCTGGCCGGTGTCTGCGCCGGGTTGGGCAAGCGCTTCGGCATCGACCCATGGCCGGCGAGGCTGCTGTTCGTGCTGATTCTCATGATCGTGCCGGGGAGCCAGATTCTCATCTACCCGGTGCTGTGGATCCTGATGCCCGATGAGGCACCGGCGGTCGCATTCCTTCCGGTGACCCCGCAGGACGGGACACCTGCCGCCGCCTGATGACTAGTTCTGGTCCCGGTCGACAAGACACTTATCGACCGGGACCAGCCTGTGTGTTGCGCAGCTAAGAACAACGGCATGTCCGGCTCAGGTCGGGGTAGTTGGCGGCAGTGGAACCATTGCCCGAGGTATGCACCGCGGCGCACCAGCTGACCGCGTTGACCGGCGAGGCCGACATTTTGGACAGCTTGATGTTGCTCTCCCAGGTCGCGGTCTCCGTTATCCCGTCCTGTGTCGCGGTCAGCCTGACCGTCGTGGTCGATGAGGAACCCTTCACCATCACGGCGACCTCACCGGACGCCGCCGTCTTGGACGCCGCCCAATATCTCGACGGCGGGCCGTGCCTGCAGGCCGCCCAAGACCAGCAGCGGGTCGACGTGCCCGACGTGCTCGATGAGAACCGCTGGGCGGTTTACGCCCAGGCGGCCACCGCGCACGGGGTCCGGTCCTCGCTGTCGCTGCCTATCGGCGGCGCCAGCAGCACCACCCCGTGGGCGATGAACCTCTACGCCGCGGACCCCAACGCGTTCACCGGTAGAGAGGAGGCCATCGCCGCGACCTTTCATGTCCCCACCAGTGAACTGGTCCGCAACGCCGACCTGTCGTTCATGACCCGCGATGCTGCCCTCGAGTTGCCCCAGCGCCTGCGGGCCAAGGCGACCGTCGACCAAGCGGTCGGAGTGCTGCGCGCGGTCCGCGGCTGGGAAGCCGACCAGGCCCGTTCTCGGCTGCGCACCGCCGCCACTGCGGCGGGAGTCCCCGTGGAGAAGGTCGCCGAGGTTGTTCTCGCACTCGACCCGGCCTGAGCCTGCGATGCGGCCCAGGCAGCTATTAACGAGCGGCGCGGTAGTGCTCGAGGACAGCGGCGGGGATCCGTCCTCGGTCCGACACTGCGTGGCCGTTCTCCCGCGCCCACTGACGGACCGCACGGGTGTCTACCGGTGCGGTGCTTGACTTGGCGGGTCGGGTTGCCTTCGGTCGTGCGCGTCGTGGCGGCTGAGTTGGCTGTGTCGCGGTGCTCGCGGTGCTCGGGGAGTTCTGGGGGTTGGGGGACCCGGTGCTCTTGTCGTCAGTGCTCGTGTCGGTCGATGTGGTGTCCGCCTTCGGTGCGGCGGTGGCGGGCGCACCACGCTCGGCGATCACGATTCTGCCGGTGCCATCGGTGTAGGCGACCAGCTTCTTGGCCTTGGCCAGCTTGGTCTGCTTCAGCAGCTTCGGCGGCAGCACGAGCCGCCGCTTCTTGTCCAGGGTCACCTCGTAGTTCGTCACGGAGCCACCGTAGTGCGCCGGAAGAACACCACAGCCCGGAGGCGGCTGGCGCGCCCGCTATGCCACAACCGCCTTATCGCTGCGGTAGCCCGCAATCGTCTCGGCGCACACCTGGTCCCACGGCGTCGGCGTGAGCCCGAACTCGCGGACGGCCGCGGTGGAATCCAGAACGAACGGACGCACAAACTGATAGCGCGTCTCCTCGAGCTCGCGCATCAGCGGAACGACAAGCCCGAGGCCACGAAGGACAACATGCGGCAGAGTCGCGACCTGGACCGGCGCTACCCCGGCGGCGCGACACAGATCATGTACGGCCTCCCGCTGGCTTCTCGCGGGGTTGGTCGGGACATGCCAGAGCCGGCCCCAGGCGCGCTCGTCGGTGGCGGCCGTCACAAGCATCCGCGCGACGTCTGGGATGTAGGTCCAGGAGTGCGGCTGGTCTGCCGATCCCAGCACCCGGACGCCCTTGCCTGCCAGGATCCTTGGCACGACGCGGTCGCCGAGATGGCTCGCCACGCGCGGGCCGACGAAATCCGACGCGCGGACCTCGACGGCGCGCACGCGCCCGGCGTCGTGGGCGGCGCGGGCCTGCGCCCACATGCTCGCCCGTACGCGGCCCTTGTTCCCGGTGGCCGCGTCGGGGAGGTCCTCGGTGAGCGGACCGTCCACCGGTCCGTACGGGTAAAGGTTTCCCGTAATGGCCAGCACAGCACCGGCCGCCTCCGTGGCGCGCAGCAGTGCATCGGCCAGCGGCGGCCAGTCGATGGGCCACCGGTGGTAGGCCGGGTTGGCGCAG
>WUUC01115135.1_pt1 | contig 16602 bp, 13 predicted proteins | sample 6278441 | NCBI WGS metagenome assembly WUUC01 (sample SAMN13675441, study PRJNA597444) | soil metagenome | isolation source: soil | place: USA: Washington | collected 2017-10
GGAACTCGCTGCGGCCGTGAACGTGGAAACTTCCCGTTTACCGTCCTAATCACTCCTTCCTTAGTGATTCTGCAGGGTTGGTTTTTGCAGTAGAATAAGTCCTGTGACTTACTGTTAAAAAAGAAACGAAGACTAATACCAACGCGGGAATAGCGAAAAGATCAATGCCGATATCTATTCGTAAAGCGTAGCGCTCCAGCCACATTTTTGCCAAATAGAGTATCGCTGGGACCGATAAAACGATAGCGATTGTGATTAGGGCAAGATACTCCCGAGACAAAAGCATCATTAGATTGCTGGTGCTCGCTCCAAGCACTTTTCTGACTCCAAACTCTTTAATCTTCAAAGTGGCAGAATAGGAGGCCAGTGCAAAAAGTCCGATGCAGGCAATAAATACTGCCAACGTTGTAAAGGAGAAGAATATCTTTCCAAATTGGACATCCGATTGATACTGCCTGTTGAAAGCTTCGTCGGCGAAAAAGTAATCGAATGGTTGATCGGGAAAAGACGAATGGAAAGCTGCCTCAATATGTGCAAGTTGCTCAGGAACATTGGTCATATTCATTCGTACTGAGATGTAGGGATGGGATCTGAGATTGCTCAGCTCAATTACATATGGCATGTGTGATTCTTTGACGGAATGCCAATCAAAATTTTCGACAACTCCTATAATTGTTATTTGTCTGTCGCCGGTGAGTAAGTTTCGGTGTATTGCATCTTCGGCAGACTCAAAGCCAAATGCGCGGAGGGCGGCTTCATTGATGATAGCCGCATTTTCCTCCTGTCGATCTTCGGTAAACGTGTTTCCTGCGATGAATTTCAACCCATAGGTTTCCGGAAAATACAAGCCCGCAAAGATGCTTCGGGTGTAGGGAGCAGAATTTTCAGATTGTTCCGACGCCCGATAGGAATTAACCCCAAACTGACCTGGCGTTACTCTTGAGCTTGTGATTGCCGAAATTGAATGATGACCAATGATCTCATTTCTAAATGATTGCAAATTTGCGATCGCTTCAGTTTCATCTAAATTTATTTGTTGGTTTCGTAAGACTATTATTTTTTCTATGTCAATGTTTAACTCCTGGTTTTTCATGAAAGTCGTTTGCCTGTAAACCAGGTAAGTGCCTGAGATTAGAAGTAATGAAGTCAGGAATTGAAATACAATCAGTCCTCTGTGGAGATTGATGCTTCCGGATCGGGATGATTTATTTGGCCCCAACATGCTGATTGGCTTGAATGAAGACAGAATAAAAGCCGGATAGAGTCCCGATAACAGGGAACCCAGCAGGATAATGGCGGAAAACAAGATCCAAAACATAGGGTTTTGGAGCAACGTCAATCCAAACTCCTTTCCTATAATTCCATTTAAAACCGGCAACGATAAATAAGCGAACCCTATGGACAGGACGGCGGATATTATATTCACCAGGACAGACTCGAACATGAATTGACTTACCAACTGCATTTTTAATGCACCTATAGATTTGCGAACCCCTACTTCTTTGATCCTTTGCATGGATTGCGCGGTGGAGAGGTTGATATAATTGACCCACGCGATAAATAAGATGAAAAACGAGATGAGGGAAAAGATCTGAACGTTTTGCATATTCCCAGTGCTATTTAAGTATCCGGCGTCTGAATAGATACCGGACTTCATATAGATGTCGGTCATTGGCTGCAAGGTCACTTTTTCCTGACTCGTGCTGCCTTCTTGTTTATGACGGGCGATGAGCCCATTCAATTTTTCACAAACCAGGCCGGGATCGGCGGTTTCATCAAGAGTAAGATAAGTGACTACTTCGAAGCCGTTCCAACCGCTTTGCTTCTTGACAGCGCCACCCCATCCATATTCCAGGTAGTTTTCCATAGGCATCAGGAAATCAAATTGCAAATGGCCGTTCAAGGGCAGGTCCTCTAAAACACCTGTTACCGTGTAATCTCCGGGTGAGGGCGGCCCGTTTATGTTTAACGTCTTGCCTATTGGATCATCAAGGCCAAAATATTTCGTGGCAGCATTTTGGGTAATGACAATGCTGTATTTGTCTTTAAATAGTGCGTCACGATTCCCCTGCTTGAGCGGGAAGTTAAAGACCTGGAAAAATGACTTGTCCACAAAAAACAAATCATTTGACTTCCTCGTGGTAAACGTTACCATTCATTGGGTTTGTGACAATTGCACCTCTGTTGCATCGTTCTTGTCGTACATATTGGGTGATTTCCGGGATCTCACTTGCTGCACTTACTGCCAGAGCGTAGTCCGTTTTGGGGTAAGTCTTATTTAGTTCGCCATTAGATTCTTCAGTGATAATGCGATAGATATTTTTATTATTGCCATGAAACTGATCGTAACTCAACTCGAAATAGATATACTGACATATTGTAAGGCAAACTCCCATGCCTATTGCGAGACTTAAAATATTAATGGCGGAATGAACCTTGGCTTTTGTAAGATTTCTGACCGATATAACAGAATAGTGTTTGAACATAGCATTGTGGTTATTCTGACCTTTAAATATTGTAATTGAGGCGAATCCCATAATTAAATGGAAAACATCAACCCAGTACATAAACCTTGCGTGGGCGTGACCTTTTATGGATATCCGTTCCTGATAGACTTCGTTCAAGTCTCCAAAGAATTCTTCTAACAGCTCCTGCTTGATGAATTTTGCAGCAAGCCAATTGGCCAATCGGGGCGCATCACGTTTTCCACCATTTCCCATTAGTTATACAATGTATGTTATACAAAATTATAAATAATAGTCAGATTTGAAAGGTTGGTGTAGCCGAACCCTCTACCGGAAGAGGGGGGTGGATCGTGACCGTATCTGTACGGGAATTGGCCGATTACGGACGTAAAACAGCCGGAATTTGAATAAAACATGGGTGTTTAAAATGTTTTTAAAGTGTGGCACTATTATTCCTACGAATAGGAAAAAAGTCGTTGATGAGAAAATATCAATTGGGAGAGTTTGAGGAAATCGTCATCCTGACCATAGGCATTCTATACAGGCAGGCTTACGGGGTGGCTATCAAAAATGAGATTGAAACAAGGCTGTCACGGAAAGTTAGCATGGGTGCCATGCATAGTGCATTGGTCCGACTGGAGGACAAAGGTTATATCAAATCGTTTAGTGGTGAAGAAACCGAGGAACGAATGGGGCGCCCGAGGCGGTACTTTCAAATCACAGCACTCGGAAAAAAAGCAATGGAGTATTCTAAGGCCACGCGGGATGAACTATGGCGTGCCATTCCTAAAGTAGCGCTGGACTTGAAGATAATTGAATAAGCCACATGGCAAATGATAAAATGCCTCCCCGCATCTTCCTTCGCTTCTTCCGCTGGTATTGTCACCCGAAGTTAGCGGACCATATTGAAGGAGATCTATTGGAAGACTATGGAGCGCGGTTGAGAAGGTCAGGAAAAACAAAGGCGGATTTGGGATTTATTATCGATGTGGTGCTGCTATTCAGGTCGGGTATTATCAGGCCAACAGAAGGATATAGAAACTTAAACAACTACGGCATGTATAAAAGTTATTTTGTAATTGGATGGCGAAACCTCGTGAGAAATAAGGCATTCTCTTTCATAAATATTTCCGGGCTTGCTCTGGGCTTGGCGTGCAGTTTAATCATCACGCTGTGGGTGCTCGACGAAAAAGGAATGGATGCTTTCCACGAGAACAACGATAATCTCTTTGTTGTCTTTCACCGCGGTTACCATGATGGAATGATTAGTGGAGGTTACGCGAACCCAGGTCAGCTTGCAGAAGAAACCAAAGTAATTTATCCCGAGGTGAAACTGGCCACCTCTTTGGCCTTGACTCAACTTATAGCATTTGAGGCGAACAACAAGACCCTGAAAGAAACGGGAAGTTTTGCAAGCCCCGAGTTCTTTTCTGTATTCAGCTTTCCATTGCTGGCCGGGACCAAAGAAAGCGCACTAAAAACCACGAGTGACATTGCGATCTCCCGGAAAATGGCGCGAGATTTTTTCGGCTCCGTCGAGGCCGCATATGGTAAGTTCATTCGGTATCAAAACAGGAAAGACCTGAGGATTTCAGCCGTCTTTGAAGATTTGCCTTCGAATACGTCTATGAAGTTTGACTGTCTGGTAAACTGGCAAACCTTTTTGGACGAAAATGACTGGGCGAAGAATTGGGGCAATAACTCTGCGTTAACCTATGTAGTGCTTCACCCGGGCACCGATGTCAATTCGTTTAAAAACAAGTTTCAGAATTTTTTTGACAGGCATGAAGAAGCGCAGAGTGAAACCTATAAAGTCAAACTTGGTTTGCAGAAGTACAGTGAACAATACTTAAACTCCCAAATGGAAAATGGTGAGTTTGTAGGTGGACGAATTCAATATGTAAACCTTTTCAGCCTTATTGCGGTATTTATTGTTCTGATTGCGTGCATCAATTCGATGAACGTGACAACGGCATATTCCTTGAAACGCGGCAGGGAAATAGGTGTGAGGAAAGTTGTGGGAGCATTCAAAAGTGCGTTAGTAACTCAGTTTATTGGCGAAGCCATTTTAACGGCTCTCCTTGCTTTTGCAGCTGGATTGATAATCGTTGGGAGCATTCTTCCTGTTTTTAATAACATCACGCAAAAGCAAATTCAAATTCCCGTAGGCCAGCCGTATTTTTGGTTATTCGTTGGAACGGCTGCCGTTCTCATCGGATGTATTTCCGGGAGCTACCCCGCACTTTACCAGTCAGCCTTTAGTCCGATAAAAGCGCTTCGAGGTGTATTAAGATTCGGAAGCAGCGCACTATGGTTCAGGAGGGGACTTGTAGTCTTTCAGTTTGTGCTATCTATTATGCTTATCGCAGGTACTATCGTTGTTTCCAAACAAGTTGAGTATATACAGGCTGCCAACCTGGGTTATGACCGTGAAAATCTTATTTATATACGGCTCGAGGGGGACTTGGCCGCCAAATATAAAGTATTCAAAGATCATTGCCTGGACATCAATGGTGTTAAAATGATCAGTCGCGTAACTGAAAATCCCACCCGGATAAACAACGGAACTGGTGGCGTAGAGTGGGAAGGGAAGGCCCCGAACTCATTCCAGGAGTTTGCACAAGTCGCTGTTGGCTATGATTTCATTAAGACCATGGGAATTGAAATGGAAAAAGGCCGGGACTTATCTCCTGAGTTCAAATCCGACAGTGCCGGTTACATCGTTAACCAGGAAGCTCTTAAGTTGATCAACTATGATGATCCTATTGGCAAGCCACTGAGTTTATGGGACACACGTGGAACGATCGTTGGGGTTGTTAAAGACTTTCATTTTAACTCCTTGCACACTAAGATTGGTCCGCTCCTGCTTCGTCTTGGTGAAGAGGCTCGAGGCGGTTGGGCAATAATCAGAATTGAAGCCGGCAAGACGAAGGAAGCGCTGGTTGGACTGGAAAAAGTCAGCAAGGAACTAAATCCTAAATTTCCATTTACATATCAATTCTCTGATGACGAATACCAGAAGTTATATGCCAATGAACAGGTGGTCAGTAAACTTTCCAATGCATTCGCGTTCCTTGCTATCGTTATTTCCTGCCTGGGCTTATTGGGGCTAACCATGTTCACTACCGAACAACGCACCAAAGAAATCGGCATACGAAAGATCCTGGGCGCTCCCCTGGCTTCGCTGTTTAATTTACTTTCGAAGGAGTTGTTTATCCTGATATTCATTGCAATTGTAATAGCTTCCCCGTTGGCATGGTACGTGATGAATGGCTGGCTGCAAGCGTACGCATATAAGATTGATATCACAATTTGGATATTCGTTTTCGCGGGAATGCTTGCTGTTTTGATTGCGCTGGTTACCATTGGCTTTCAAACATTCAAAGCATTACTTGTAAATCCTGTGAAGAGTTTGCGATCGGAATGAGAGAACTGAACCGTCGTAACCGGTTGTTCCAGCCCTGATAGGATTTTCGAACCTTGGTAGGAGCAAACACCGCTTTTCCCAACTCCTACCGGAGTTGGGAACTCGGGCAACTTAGACTCTTTATTCCGATCTCAACGTCGTAGCCGGATTGACCAGCCCTGCTTTGATCGAATGAAAGCTCACGGTAGCGACGGCAATGAAAACAGGGATAGCCACTGCCAACGCGTATGTCCACCAGGAAATGGTGGTGTGGTATGCGAAGGTCTCAAGCCATTCGTTCATCGCGAACCATCCCAATGGAAGGGCAACCAGTGTGGAGATCACGACCAGCCTCGAAAAATTTGTTGTCAATAAGAATACAATGCCAGCCACCTGCGCACCGAGTACCTTTCGTATGCCGATCTCACGAACACGCTGCTGTATCATGAATGTTGAAAGGCCGAACAATCCCATGCAGGCGATGAGGAACGAGATGCCTGCGAAGATGTAAAAGATCGATCCCATCTTCTGTTCGGCAGCATATTGTTTTTCGAGGGACTCATCGATGAATGAATATTGAAGTGGAACGTTTGGCATCAGTTTCGACCACACTTGCGTGAGATGCTCGATGCCTTCGCGGATGTGCGAACGTTCGACGCGAAGGGAGAGGCTGGATCCGCCGCGAACGTGACCTATGAGAAGGGGCTCGACACGCTTGTGCAGGCTTTCGAAATGAAAATCTTTCACAACACCGATCACATAACGGGTGTTATCGCCGGAGCCGAATGGTTTGCCGATAGCATCCTGTGCCGATGCTAATCCGACATTTTTGACAGTTGCCTCGTTTATCATCACCGACCTTGTAGAATCTTCTGTGCCTCTTTCGAAAGCGCGACCGGCAACGATTTCCATTCCGTAAGTTTCAAAGTAATCTGCATCCACACCAAGTCGATAGATACTTGTCGTTACTTCCTTGCCTTCGTTGTTTCGTGTAGTGATCCATCCATTACCAAGTCCGCCAACGGTTGTGCCCGAATGTCTTGTAACTGACATTACATGTGAAACGCTGAGAAGCTCGTTGCGTATAGTCTGATAATTCTTTTGAACAGATTGGTCTCCATCGAAGTCCACAGTTATCACGGCATCTGCATTGTAACCGATCGGCATATTCCGGATGAATGTCATTTGTTGGTCGACCACAAGGATGGAGATCAGGAGCACTGTAGATATCGCGAACTGTAGGACTACCAATGTTTTGCGTGCAGTCCTACCGGCGCTGCTCTGTGCAAACCGGCCGCTCAGTGCCGTGATAGGCTGGAAGGATGAAAGCACGATTGCCGGATAAAATCCCGACAACAACGAAAGCGTAAGGATGAATCCAAAAAGGACAACAACCGTAGTCAGTGTGAATGATAATTCATACACCTGTCCCATCCATGCAGAAAGGGCAGGAAGCGAGCCCAGCAAGATCAGCAGGGCGAATACAACGGATGTCGACGTAACAACGAAAGTCTCCACAAAGAACTGACGCATGAGTTGACGTCGGCTTGCACCGGCAACTTTCCGCAAGGAAATTTCTTTCGCGCGCTGAAGGGCCGTTGCCGTCATCAGGTTAATGTAATTGATGCACGCCAGTATTAAGATAAAGACCGCTACCGCAATGAACACACGCACAGTAACAAGACTCCCGTTGTTCTGGGAGTCGTACCGCAGCGACGACTGCAAATGAATGTCCCGCACGGGTTGCATGAAATACTGATACGACATCTTATTTTCTTCCCAGTCTTTTTTGGAGAATCGGGCGATAACTTCATTCACCTGCAATTCAACGTCGGTTTTTTTCGAAGCATCGACTATCTCTATGTAAGTATGTGGCCATCCTCCGACCCATGCATCACTGAAGTCAGTCTTGTATTCCTCTAACGCGACCTTATGAAGTCGTGCATAGGGGACCAGGAAGTCGAATTGAATGTGAGAGTTCAGTGGCGGATCTGCGGCAATACCGCTGACGTTCATCGGTTCGTTATCCATGAGGATCACTTTGTTTATGGCCTCATCAACACTGCCGAAGTATTTATTTGCCACACTTTCAGTGATCACCACTTCATTCGGTGTTCTCAGCACCCTTCGGGGGTCGCCATGCAAAAGTTTGAAGCCGAAGAAATTGAAGAAGCTGGAATCGACGATACATGACCGTTGTTCAAAGAATATCTTGTCTTGATAGGCGACCTTGGCGCTTCCGTAAAATATCCGGCATGCACTCTTGATAGCCGGAATGTGATGGGGCAGTTGTGCTCCTAAAGCAACACCCGATGGAGCCTGTGAGAATGTTTCGCTTTCGCTTTTGAAAGTATTCCATATGCGATATTTGCTTTCAGCATTGGGGTGGAATTCATCGAACGACCATTCACGCTCTGCCCAAATGACAATCGTTAAACAAGTGGCGACACCAATCGAAATTCCAGCCAGGTTGAGGAACGTGACCATCTTGTTCTTTAACAGGTGGCGGATAGCAGTACGAAATGCAGTGATGGCCATAAACATGCGGTTGGATCACATCAATTTACTAAAACAAATAAACATCGAGAAACCCGATCGGACTACTTTTCTTACCGGACCCTGGCTTCGACTAAGGCCCCGTGCTATTCGGACCTCAAGCTTTTAACCGGATTAGCTGTAGCTGCCATCATCGATCGATAGCCCGTCGTGAGCAAGGCTATGGCCAGTATAATTGCCAGCTCAAGCAAGAAGATCCATGCACCCAACTCAACCCCATACTCATAGTTGGAAAGGTAGTTCGACATGAGCATCCAGCCAATGGGCGCCGCAATTGCAAATGCGATGAGCACCAGGACTGAAAGCTCTTTTCCAAAGATCCAGAGTATTTGGGAAATGCCCCCGCCAAGAACTTTCCGTATGCCTATTTCCTTGGTTTTTTGAACTGCCAGAAAAGAAACTAACCCGTATAAGCCCATACAACCGATAAAGAGTGCAATGCAGGAAAAGATTTGGACCAATGTTATCATAGTCACCTCTGTCTGGTAAAATGTGGCGATCTGATCATCAAGAAAATCGTATTGGTAAATTAAATCAGGGTACATGTCGCTCCATGTTCTTTCGATGGCAGGTAACACAGCGGTAACATCCGCCATATTGATCTTGATCGCAAAGAAATTGAATGTCCCTGTCCTGGTAGTTATAAAAATTGGATTGATATCTGATCGCAACGACTTATCGTGAAAGTCTTTCACAACTCCGACCACGGGTCCGCTCCAATTACCATTCACAGAGATCGATTTACCGAGAATTTCGTCCGGAGAAGACAGTCCCAGCTTTGCAATCGTTCTTTCATTCACGAGAAATTCTCTTATTGTGTCGGACGGCGTCAGATTTCTTCCGGCAATAAGTGGTATATCGAAAGTTGATAGATAATTTTCATCGGCGGTTCTACAGTGAATTAGAAATGCCTCAGTTTCACTCCGGTTATCGTATCTAAATGAAGTTCCCCACTCGTAATCCGAAGCGGGTGGGGCGAAGCAAAGGGAAACATTTTCAACCTGGGGGATTGCAGAAAATTGGGTTTTCAGCGTAGTCATCTTCGTTGCGTCAGATCCTATAGGAATCATCACAATCGCGTCGTGCTTGAACCCCATATCGACACTTTTAAAATGATTCATCTGGTAAAGCATGACAATCAGGCCAATCAGCAAAACCTGGGAAATAGTGAATTGCGTGATTATCAGACCACGCCTGATATTGAATCTTCCTCCTGGCTTGCCCTGGAACCTGCCCTTCAATGCCTGCACTGGTTTGAACCCTGACAGGATAATACCCGGATATGCCCCTGCCAGAAAAGTCACGGTAACAATAAGCGCCAGAGAAAACAAAAGAAACTTTAAGTCGCCGAACAAATTGAGACTCATTTGAGTATTAAAAAATTCATTTGCATAGGGCAGGACAAAATAAGAAACCGAAAATGCCAGCAACGATGCCAACAGTACAATTAGCGCTGTTTCGGTTGTGAATTGCCAGAACAACTGAGCGCGTGCGCTTCCCAACACTTTACGAATGCCCACTTCCTTCGCACGGGTGATTGCCTGGGCCGTAGCGAGGTTGATGAAATTGAGGCAGGCTGTAAACACCAATAGAAATCCGACCATTGACAGAATCACGAGAATAGTCTTATCCATCACGCCACCGTAATTCCGGTTAAAGTGCATATCATTGAGTGGCTGTAGCTTGTAGTGATGAACGTTCTTGCTTTTTGCACGATATTTCTTCACATATGCGGACAACACGAGTTCAACTTCAGCGGGACTAACTCCCGGTTGCAGCCGTACAAATGTCTGGATCTCCGTTGTTATACCACCCCAGGCATCATCCGACGCGAACCATTCATTGTATTGTTTAATTGTACTGTATGAAAAATAGATCTCAGAGCGCAAGTCAGTATTGTCCGGGATATCTTTTAAGATGCCAGTGATCGTAAAATCAATGCGATTGTCAAAACGAAATGTTTTACCAAGCGGTGACTCACCGCCAAAGTATTTTTTTGCGATCCTTTCGGTTATTATCGCGGTGTTTGGTTCACTCAGCATGTTGTCGCGTTTCCCTGCAACAAAAGGGAAATTGAATGTCTCAAAAAACTCAGGATCGGCAAAGGCAACCTCTTCCTGGTACTTGTCAACTTCCCCGTGCTCTTCAACCGCGATCAACTGATCGGTAAGTGTACATAGTCTGGATACTTTTTCACCAAAAGTGTAGTCAGCGCGAAATGTTTTCCCAAATGCCGGGGGGACATTCGGCCCGTAACTTACCTGGTCGCGATGCTCCTCGGTAACAAAACGATAGATCCGATCCGAGTGAGCGTGAAAGTTATCAAAGGTCAGGTGATAGCTGACGAGCGAGAAAATCAGCAGGGCGCAAGCAATGCCGAGGGCAAGTCCCGATACATTAATGACAGTGTAATGCCTTTTGCTGATTATGCTACGCCAGCCGGTTTTTAAATAATTTTTATACATGCCAGAAGTGTTTAGGTTTTTATAGCGCTGTGATGGTTTAACAATGCCCGGCCTTAAGAGTAGCATCACGTCGATCACAAACCTGATGTCCGCAATTCGTTTTCCTTTCTTCTGGACTCGCTTCCGGTATACTTCAATCAAGTCGCCTTCGATGTGATCTGTCAACCGGGGGTTGCAATACCACCGGAAAAAGTGAAGAAAAAGTTGGGGTGGCGACGGCCTGGCTTTCTCCATGGTTTAGCTGGTCGCGATTTTCAAGTCCATCGAGACCTTGGGTATCGCCTTCCAGAGCTGTTCCCTTGTCTCTCTCGAATATTCCATCGCCTTTTTACCGAGAGCAGTCATTTGAAAATATCGTCTTGGCCGCCCCGCACGTTCTTCTGTGATCTCACCCTGGAATGATTTAATGTATCCTTTGTCTTCCAGCCGTACCAGGGCCGCATGAAGTGCGCCCATACTCACGTCCCGCGTCAGCCTTGATTCGATTTCCTCTTTGATGGCAACTCCGTATGCATCTTTAAAAAGGATTGCAATAGTCAGGAGTACAATTTCTTCAAACTCTCCCAGGTGATACTTTTTCATCGCAAATTCAATAATAATTTCTAAAAGAAGGAATAATAATCATGCCAGGAGGCCATAGAGGCATTTCACGTGATATTCCGGGGGAGGCCAATAGGAGGGATGTTCGCTTCCGCACGCTTTTATTCGCAGACGGTCAAAAGACAGCCAATCCTCTTCGGGCAGAATTCGTCAATCGCTGGCTCGTATTATTTTGCTAACTTTTGCTTGAATCCATCGTTTGTCCGCGAACTAATCAATACCATTTCAATGAATCCTCGTCTTCGGCGCTTGCTCGTTCTTATTGTGGTAGGGTTGCCCTTACAATTACTGGCACAACAACAGCCCAACATTATCTACATCATGACGGATGATATGGGGTACGGCGATCTGAGCGGTTACGGTGCGAAGGCATATGCCACACCAAACCTTGACAAACTGGCTTCACAGGGTATGAAGTTTATCAACGCGTACGCTGCCGGACCGTTATGCACACCGACACGTGTTGGTTTCATGACAGGACGCTATCCCGCACGAACCCCCGTGGGTTTGATGGAGCCGCTCACAGACTCGAAGCATTACATTAACTACGGCCTCGGTGGCGAAACTCCCTCGTTAGGCACGCTTGTAAAAAATGCTTCCTATCAAACTGCGCTCATCGGCAAATGGCATCTCGGTGTTCAGCCTCAACATAGTCCGGCCAAAAATGGATTTGATTATTTCTTCGGCTTTCGCAGCGGAGCTTGTGACTACGTCTCACACAAAGGGAATCTGGGAGGGCATGATCTATGGGAAAACGACTCCCCCGTCTATGCGGAAGGTTATCTGACTGAGCTCATTTCTGAAAAAGCGGTTTCCTACATAAGCACCATGCGCGGTAAGCCATTTCTTCTGGTGATCAATTTCAATGCGCCGCATTGGCCGTGGCAGCGTCCGAATGATCCCGCTTATCCGGACTCTGTTGATTTCCGGGCCGGGGGATCAGCGGAAACCTATGCTGCTATGATGAAAAGTCTCGACGATGGCGTCGGAAAGATTATGGCAGCGGTCGATCAGCACGCGTCGTCGAATACAGTTGTAATTTTCACCAACGACAATGGTGGAGAGCGCTTCTCCGACAACGGAGGACTTTCACAAGCAAAGGGCACTTTGTGGGAAGGAGGAATAAGGGTTCCGGCCTTTGTTCGATGGCCTGGAAAAATTACGCCGGGATCGGTGACGAATCAGGTCGCCGTTACAATGGATTGGACGGCGACGATCCTCGCACTGGCCGGAGCTAACGCGGTCAAAACATTTCCCCTTGATGGCATCGACCTGATGCCTGTACTAACGAAAAAAACAGCCAACATCGAGCGAACGTTGTACTGGAGAACATTTCAGCGCACCAAGCAGAAAGCGATACGCATGGGTGACTGGAAATACCTTAAGGATGAAACGGGTGAGTATCTTTTTAATCTCGGCGTTGATCAGCAGGAAAAGAATGACCTTAAGGAGGCAAATGCATCAGTCTTTGAGAGTTTGAAACAAAAATATGCGGCGTGGGAAAAAACAGTCCTTCCGCCTTTGCCGTTGGTGAAGTAACCATAGCGTGATGACCCGGGCGATACACATTGTTCCCATATTGCTTTTAGTATTCGGATGTACCAGGCAACCCGAACAACGCGGATCTGCCCAGGTGGCGCACGACTCGGCAACGGCAGACAACCAGGATGCCATTCAGGACCTGAAGGAAGAAAATGTGTATTTCGAGTGGCAAGCCACGATGCATGGAACCGGCGTCGACCTGCTATTTGAGAGAAGAACCATTTTATTTCATGTGAGTGACAAACAAAGCGGGCGCGTAATAGCCGTTCTTGGATTGAAAGGTGAACCGGCCGAAAGAGATGATCGCCTCGACTCCAGGTGAGTCAGATGCCCAACTCCTTCTTTTTCCTTTTGATTAAATTCCCCATGTCACTCCAGTCCCAGGTAAACACCATGAATTGTGCTCCCCAGCTGGTTGTATTAAATAGAAAGTAATTCTGGTAATTTTTTAATCTTAATTTATAAAGAGGTGGGAAAACTGCCGGCACCATCGCCACATTTTCAATATCGAGCCAGTTAACTTCAATTGTTTTATCACCCTTCTTTAGTTTAAGCCTTTGATGGGTCATCTCAACAATCACAAGCTTGTCTTTAAAGAACAGTGAAATGAGGCTGACCAAAAGGCCGGCCAAAATAAAAATCAATGTGGTCCAAAGATCAGGAGCACCTGGTTTTCCGTTAAACGTTGAGTTCTCCGGAAATAAATGTCCCAGCACGGGAGTCGCGATAAAGAAAAGCCCAATGAAAATTGGGAGGTATTTGAATGTGTAATACACAGATCTGTTGCTTTGCATTGTGGGTTAGAATAAGACAACAAGATAGCATGACGTACGAAATAATTGTCGACGATTGAGCCCAAACGTGGCTTTTCATCCGGAACCGAAAGTTGGCGATATTGGTGCCAGGCAGACATTTTAGCCCCGTACCTGCGATAGCCAAACCAAAATGAAACAGATCAGAGTAGTATTATTTTTCATAGTAGGGTGCGTTGCGGCAGCCAGGTGTAGTATTCCGAAAGAACAAAAGGGTAATGATTTTATTTGGGAGAATTACTTTCTACTCGATTCACTCAAGGAGACGCTTGACCCAAGAGCCGACGCATTTCGAATTTTGGAATTAAATCATGTCCCGGATTCTCTCGTTGACATTTGGATTAAGCCACTTCGGGGCCCAGGTGCGTGGGGGAATCTGATGATCTCCTATCAATTCGGGACCAATGATGTCCATGCCATTGTTATGGCGTCGTGGATGATGTTTACATAAAGAACACCGACAGTTCAAAATCCATTTTTTCAATAACTCAATATCTGCTAACAGTTAAAGGCAATGGAGATTATATCGACGGGTTGAAAGTTCAGGAGCTCCTTGGAAAAGTAGACCTGGGGGATGAATCGGTTGATGGAAAAGAGATCTGGGGAATCGTAAAGTGGAGTCTTTTTAAAAAAGACACTCTCCGTGTGTATGAGGACACCTCATATCAACACGACTCGGTTTTAAGCGAGCACGAAGAGATTCTGAAGCAACTCAGAAACCGATTTGTAATCCAGGATATTATCCAGAAGACTTACTCCAGCAGAGATGAGTCAATATATGTTATCATGTCTGACGGAAAAATAAAAAAAGTATCTGAAAAAAAGGGAAGTATAGACAAAGTCGAAGAGACGAAGCTTGAAAGCATAAAATTGCCCGACGGGGAGTTGTGAATGACTGCCATTCAAACGCTAAAACCCGGCACTCAACAGGCAAATTCCGGCTTCGAACTTTGTGCCCGCCTTCAGCATAGATCAATTCTTTCCTTGCACGTACATTTGCCATTTACATGACTGATTCTAAGCAGGGAAAGATAAGTTTTAGGCGGGCGATGTATCTGGCGCTCACTGTGCTATGTATATATTATCCGATCACAATTGCTGCCAACATCCCCCTGACACATTGGAAGAATATACAGGTCCTCGCGCTACCTGCACTGGTGCATTTCGTGTTTTATGCTCTGCTTATCCTGGCCATTGATCGCATAATTGACGGGGCCGAAAAGTTGGTAGGGCCAAGCATACTTGAACTCCGGATCGGAACAATTGTTTTGTCCATTGTTGTTGCCGCACTGGCAGTGGTATTATCACAACTTCTCTTCAAGCTTAATGTCAGGATTTGGCATATGCTGACGGATTCTATGAGGGAGATGAAGGCTCGCAGACCCGGTTCGGGGCCGCCGCTGTTGTGGGTTGCCCTGGGACGAGCAAACTACGCGCTTACTCTTGTCACCTCCATTTCCATTTTTTACCTGATCCTGAATCGCAAGTCGCATTATAGAATGCGTCACATGGAAATTCAGGCGGAGCAACTCATGAAGGAGAATGCCATGGCCCAGTTTGAGGCATTGAAGAACCAGGTCAGTCCACACTTTCTTTTCAACAGCCTGAGCATACTGTCTTCTCTCGTTCATGTTGATGCGAATTTGTCTGAAAAATTTATCGATCGACTGTCCAAAGCATACCGCTATATTCTGGAGCAAAAGGACAACGATACAGTTTATCTGAAAACAGAGTTAGACTTTCTCGAGTCCTATGCATTCCTTTTGAAGATCAGGTTTGAGAACAAATTCGATGTAAAGATTTTTGTAACAGGGCAGGAGGCTGAAAAGTATCAGATTGCTCCATTGACCTTGCAACTTTTGATCGAGAATTGTGTTAAGCACAATAGCATGTCAGAAAAAGAGCCGTTGATTGTTACGATTTTGATTAAAGATGATTACCTGGTTGTTATGAATCCCATTAGACCAAGAAGCGGGCTCGAAGGGATCTCGTCAACAAGGATCGGGTTGGCAAATATTAAAAGCCGATATCAGCTCCTCATCAAAAACCCTGTGCAAATCGAGCGGGATGAAAAATTATTTACGGTAAAAATTCCGCTGATATGAATGTCATAGTTGTCGAGGATGAGCGGTTAACATCTGAACGCCTGGTTTCGCTGGTAAAGAAGTACGATTCTTCTATCATCGTGCTTGCCCAGATAGCTTCCGTAGTGGAAGCAATATCGTGGTTCGAAACGCATCCGGGTACTTCCGTCGATCTTATCTTCATGGACATTCACCTTGAGGATGGTGACTGTTTCCAGATCGTCAGTAAATTGAATTTAAAGACCCCAATAATCTTTACAACGGCTTTCGACGGGTACATGATCAAGGCTTTTAAGGTCAACAGCATAGACTATCTGCTTAAGCCTGTTAACTACGACGCGCTTGCTGCCGCTCTTGATAAATTCAGGTCTCTGCGATCCAATAACAATGACTTCCCATCTGGATCAGCGCATGTAGATATTGAGAAGTTGATCAAGCAGTTGACCCAACAAGGCGTTCCGCAATTCAAGGATAGATTTATGGTAACCGTTGGGACCAGGATAAGGTCGATCAACACTGACAGTATTGCATTTTTTTACCTGGAGGAAAAGACAGTCCTACTGGTTACAAAAGACAGTACAATCCTTCCGGTCGATTACAGCTTGGATAAACTCATGCAGGTCATCGATCCTAAACAGTTCTTTCGTGTCAGCAGGCAGTTTATTGTGTCCC
>WUUC01198557.1_pt1 | contig 16602 bp, 15 predicted proteins | sample 6278441 | NCBI WGS metagenome assembly WUUC01 (sample SAMN13675441, study PRJNA597444) | soil metagenome | isolation source: soil | place: USA: Washington | collected 2017-10
CCGGCAGCGTTGGTCATCTTGGTCATCTCTGCCCTCCGCTTCCGGCTCTATTTTGAACGCGTGCCCTCACACTCGCCAGCGTCGACGCGTGGAGCCCGGCGCGATCAGCCGTGCCGCGTGCTCGCGCGCGCACCAAGCTGTCACGGCGCGCGCGCGATGCAGGCGACGACACGCGCCTTCGAGCGGTGTTCGGGCAGCGCCAGACATGCCAGCAGCTCGTCCCGGAGCGCGGCGAAACGAGAGCCGCAGAAGTCCTGCAGGAGCTTCATGCGTGACAGGCGCGTGCGCCACGCCTGCAGCACGGCTGGCTCGGCCGGACCGTTGAAGGCGAGCTCTCGGTCGGGCAACACGAGCACGCGCTCGACGGAAAAGCCCGCCACCTCGAGGATGCCACGGAGCTTGCCGCCCATGTGAAAGTCGTATCTGCCCGCCGCGAGCGAATCGCGCGCATAGGCCGTCAGCAGAGATCGCGTGGCCTCGCTCAGCGGCTCGTGACCGAACAGGTCGTCGACTTCCGTCAGCGAAAGCCAGGCGTTGGGACCGAGATTTCGAGCCCAGCCCCGTAACGTCTGATCGAGTTTGGGAAAATAGGCCGCCGTGAAGCTGCTCCAGAGCCCGTCGACCGGACCGACACGGGGCAGCGCACGCAGATCGCAAAGGCGAAAGTCGATGTCGCCCTGCTGGCGCTCACGCGCCGCTCGCAGCAGCTCTTCGTTCGCATCGATGGCGATCACGCGCGCACCCCGCCTGGCGAGCTCCGCCGCCTGGTCGCCCACCCCGCAACCGAGGTCGAGTACGGTCTTGCCGTGAAGCCGCGGCAAGGCATCGAAGATGGTGGGCCAGGCGCGCCAGGCGAACTGACGTAGGTAGTCTTCTGCCAGGGTCATCGCGACGCTCGCTGCATCCTCTGCGAGTCTTGCCACAGCGTGGGGTCTCTCGGTAGCCCAGGACACGTTGGGCGCCGAATACGCACCAGTAAGCAGCAGCCAAATCGCTGCCTTCCGCTAGCTTTCGTGACCTTCAGACGGTACAGCCAGCCATGATCTGGGAAGTAATCGATAACGCAGCCACCGTCGACGGCGATGACTTGGTACTTTCCCGCCTTGGCGACGAGTGGGCCGTGCACACCGGACCCACACTGCTCATGTCGAGCGAACTACACTCCTCCGAGGAGGCGCTGGCCGAGCTCACGCTGGAGCAGGTCGATTCGGCGAAGCGCGTGTTGGTCGGAGGCCTGGGCATGGGTTTCACGCTGCGCGCTGCGCTGGATCATCTGCCAAGCGACGCGCAGGTCGTCCTGGCGGAGACCTCGAGTGCATTGATCCGCTGGAATCGCACCCACCTCGGGTTGCTGGCAGGCGACCCGTTGATGGATGCGCGCGTACAACTTCAGCTGGGAGACGTCTCCGATCGTATCGCGGAGGGGGCGACCAACGCGTACGACGTGATCCTGCTCGACGTCGACAACGGCCCCAATGCTCTGGTCCACGCGACCAACGACAGCCTTTACAGCGAGCGCGGGAGCCGCGCCGCACACGCGGCGCTTCGACCGGGCGGCGCGCTGGCCGTCTGGTCGAGATGGCCGGACGACGACTACACGCAGCTCCTGCGCGAGGTCGGCTTCGACGCCGAGTCGATCACCATCATGCTGCCCGACGACGCCATGAACACCATCTTCCTCGCGCGCAAGCCGCTGGCGGGTCGCAGTCAAAAGACGGCGCGCAGATCTGCGCCTGCGCCGTGATGCTGGGGCGCTGCGCCGCACGAATAGATAGGTCCGACCCGCCGGAAGCAGGAGCGCCAGCGCTCTGTGCAACACGTACGGCGCGGCAGGCTGCCGATCCGCCAGCGAATCAGGTCCGCTGCTTGCTGCCGCTTGCCGGTTGTGGAAGCGTGCAAGGACCGCGACCGAGCGCCTCGTCGCCAGGTCCGGACCAAGCGCCCGCTCGCTTTGGGCAGCTCGCCAACCCGGAGACCCCGCCATGTGCCGCAGCATCAAGACGCTCTTCAACTTCGAACCGCCCGCCACGGAAGCGGAGATCCGCGCCGCGTCGCTGCAGTTCGTGCGCAAGTTGAGCGGCTTCAACAAGCCGTCTCAGGCCAACGCGGCCGCGTTCGCGCAAGCAGTCGACGAGGTAGCGTCCGCCGCACGCGTGCTGATCGACTCGCTCTCCACGACCGCCCAGCCGCGCGATCGCGAGCTCGAGGCGCAAAAAGCGCGCGAACGATCGTTGACACGTTTCGGCAGCGCCTCGGAATAATTCCGACCACTTGGCGCCGTTCATGCGCCGCCGCGCACGAGGCCGCTGGGATGGCGAAGAGGATGCTTCGCCCGTTGCCGCTGAACGCCAGCAGGCCAGCTCGGCCCGCCGCAACGCACTGCTACCGGAGGCGCGCGAGCCGAACGGCACAGCTGTGCGCCGCACAACACACGTCACGGCACACACGCAGCGACATCTCTGGTAGACCTGGCCGCCGGAGGTACCGCGCATGTTTGAGTGGTCGATCGCGCCCGAGCTGGTCTGGGGGCTCATTCCGCGCTTGGTGGGCGTGCTCTACATCATCGCTTTCGGCTCCCTCGCCCCGCAGCTACGGACGTTGATCGGCAGTCGCGGCCTGGGCCCCGTGAAGCCGCGCCTCGAGATGGCGCGCCGCGACTACCCCGGCCTGCGGCGCTTTCTCGACTTTCCAACGCTGCTCTGGATCAACAGCAGCGACCGCAGCCTGACCATCATGCCGTGGCTGGGCGTGGCGTGCGGCGCAGTCTGCGTCTACGGCGGCCCGCTGGCACCTTGGGCGCACGCCCTGGGCTGGCTGCTCTGGCTTTCCCTGGAGCCCGCGATGCTGATCTTCCCCTGGGACACCATGCTGCAGGAAGTTGGCTTCCTCAGCTTGTTTCTGCCCGGCGTGGAGGCGCTGCCGAAGCTGACGGCGGAGTCCCTGCCCTATCCTGCCGTGGCCTTCATGTTTCGTTTCCTCGTGCTGCGCCTGATGCTCGGCTTCGGCAAGGTCAAGTTCATCGGCACCAAGCGCGAAGACAGCTTGTACCTGCGCGGCTTCTTCGTCTGGGGCACGTCGCCTACACCGCTCTCCTGGTTCGCGCATCACCTGCCGGCGTGGCTGCTCAGGAGCATGCTGGGCTTCATGTTCGTGGCAGAGGTGATCGCGCCCATGCTCGGCTTCTTCGCCGGCCCGCTGCGCCTCATATCGTTCGCGCTGCTCGCGGCGCTCATGATCGGCATTCATCTCACCGGTAACTGGGGCTACTTCAATATCGGCTACGTGCTGCTGTGCGTGTGCCTGCTCGACGTGCAGTCGACCCTCTTCGACCTCGGCAGAGAGCCGTGGGCGAGCACGCTCTGGCATTGGCCTCAGATCGCCGTCAACGCGCTCATGGCATGCATGTTCTTGACCGGCCTCCTGTATTTGGTGGCGTTCGACTCGTGGACCACGCGCACCTTGATCCGCTGGCCGCTGGACGTCTTCAGCTGGAACAGGCGCTGGCTGCGTGTGCTGCTGGCCTATCTGCGTGCGATCTCGCCCTTGCGCATCATCAACGGCTACGGCGTGTTCCCGCCGGGCGCCTTGGCGCCGATGAGTCTCATGCCCATCTTCGAGGGGAGTGACGACGGAGTCGTCTGGAAGGCCTACCGCTATCGACACATTCCCTCGTCGCCGAAGGAGCCACCCAGATTCGTGGCGCCCTACCACGCGCGCCTGGACATCGCGACGGGCTACTCGACCAGCGGCGTCTTCGACGGAAGCTTCTATGGGTCGCTGGTCGGCGACGGCACGCCGTACACCTGCTACACGCGCTCTTCCTGGCACGAGCGACTGTGTCAGCGCCTGCTCGAGGGCGAGCCAGGCATCTTGCGCTTGCTGGGCCACAATCCCTTTCCCGATGCTCCTCCCAAGTTCATGCGCGTGGCCGTCGACGCCCTGACGCCGGCTCATCCCGAGGTGCGGCGCGCAACGGGAGACTGGTGGCACGTGCGGCGCTGCGGCGTGTTCATTGCCGCGCATGGCAAGCAGGCCTGGCCAGATGCCATCGCACTGCCCGAAGCGGAAGTCTTTCATCCAGACTGGGTGGACTACAAGCGCCGCGCGGCGCCGCTGCGCGCCATCGTCCGGGCTTACCTGAGCGGGGTCGATCCGGACCGCGCCATCCTTACCGACTCCGATCTTACTATGGAGGACGTGCGCGCGTTCTGGGAAGACTTCTTACCCGCCGCCAACGAGGGACGCGGCGACTTCTCACGCCATGCCCAGAAGGCGGCAGAGCTCGAGACGCGCTTCGGAAAGATCCAGCTCGCGCGCTTCGAGCGCGTGCTCGAGCGCTTCGCCTGGCTCTTGCGCGTGCGCACCGAACGTCATCAGTTCGCCGATGCCGAGCCCAAGCTCCCCATCGCGAGCAACTTTCGCTATCACATGTTCCTACAGGAGCTGGTCATGGACGGACGGGCCGCCTGCCACGCCTACCTGTCCGATGTGGCGCTGGTGGTGAAGCGGCTCGAAACGTCGAGCGACGAGCGGCAGCTCTGGGCGCTCACCTTGCTGCGCCACCGCTTGATGGTGATGCACATGGCGGTGTTCCGCTGGACGCCCATGGGCGCCGACAACTACAAACGAAAAATACCGGGGCTTTTCGAGTACTACCCGCTGCTATCGAAATTCCCACCTCCCGACGAGGAGTTCCGCCCGGAAATCGTCAAGCACGCGAGCGGCGAGCACAGCATCGCGGGCTTCTACCCGCCGCCCAAGCTCTCGCGCTCGGACGTTGCCGAGCCCGCAGCCCAAACACCCGCCTGAGAACGCCACGGAGCGAACCCACGCAGCACAGGTGAAGTCAACGCTGCGTGGCCGAGTCAGGCTGGCGGGAGCGATGGCGGAGTCAGCTCGGCGAGGATGGCGATCAGCGTGCACCGCATCTGCTCCATGTTCTTTGGACCGATGGACGCCGCGAGCTCCTGCTCCAGCCCGCGCAACACTGCGAGCCCCTCGAAGAAACCTTCCCGGCCAAGCTTGGTGAACACCACCCGGCGCGCGCGCGCATCGTCCGGATCGGGAACGCGCGCCAACACGCCCAGCGCCTCGAGATCGTCGACGAGCTGCGAGGCAGCCTGCTTCGTCACGCCCAGTCGCTCGGCGAGCTCGGTGATGCGTGTCCCGTCCAGATCGATGTGCGGAAACAGGCTCATGTGCGAGCGGCGCAGTCGTGGCCTGCCAGGCTTCCGGGCGATGCGCGCCAGCGCCTGCTCGTCGAGCAGCCGTGCAGCCTTGAACAGCAGCTGCAGCGTGCTCGCCTGCTTGGCCGCTTCCAGGCGCGCTCGAAACTCCTGCTCCTCAGTCTGCTTGGCGCGTGCGCGCTGTCCGGCTCGCTGCTTCTCTTCCGCCATACTCAACCTCGTTGACTATTATCGTCGAAGCCATCGACCACGCCAGCGCTGATGCGCCGACCCACCCGGCGCGGCCCAACCCGCGAAATGTGTCGCGCCGCGTCGGCGCACCAGCCAGCGCACTTGCGGGTGAAGGCAGACGCGCCGCGTCAGCTGCAGACAATACAACGCGGCCTTCCCTGAGCTGCACGATTGTCCCGAACTGAGTGAGCCGACCCGGCGTGGTCACGGCCCGTAGCCCGAGGTCAGCAGGTCTCGCGCAGAGCCGCCTCCCAACGGGCTCATTCACGTGTTTGTCCCGAAACGGGACCTGACGCGAAGCACACGACGCGTGGCCGCTGAGTGGACAACCAGACTTCCCTCCAAACAACGAACAAAGCGGACCAGGACTTTGTGTACCGGACTCTTCAATAGCCAAAGGAGACGCTCACGTGAAAACCATACGCCATGCTCTGTTGTTCACTCTGACCGTCGGGTCGCTCACGGTGGGCTGCGCCGACGAAAAACACGCCCCTGAGCAACCTGAAAAGGAACCAGAAGCCATCGGAACGCTCGCACTGCCGCTCGAGACCACGGCCGCGAGCGGTACACGCTATCGCCTGCGTCAGGCAGTATTCTTGGTCGACCGTTCGAATTTCCCGGGCTTCTTCGGCGGCAATATCGGCGCAGGTGGAATCACCGGCGGTTTCATCGGCGGCCTGTTCGGAGGCGGCGGCGCAACCGTCGGTGGAATCGCCGGCGGAATCGTCGGTGGCGATGGAACCGTCGCCGGCGGTGCGGTCACCGCGGGTGGCATCACCGGGGGGACCCCGGGTGGCGTCTTCGCGGGACCCGGCGGCGGCGCGACCGGTGGCATTCTCGCCGGAGGCTCCACGGGCGGCTCCATGGGCGTCCCCGGCGGGCTCGTGGGCGGCCCCAGCGACGCGGGTTCACCCCAACTGCCCAGCGATGCGGGCCCCGGCATCCCCCCGATTGATCCGTTCCCCATTCCGCCGCCCGGTATTCCCGGTATTCCCGGTCTCTCCGACCTCTTCGGCTTCACGCGCGAGCTCGCGATCGACAGCGAGGACAACCCGCTCGCTCCCGAGATCCGCAAGGAGATCCCTGCCGGCTCATACCGCATCTTCCTCCAGGACGGCTGGTTTCTGGAACGCGTGGTCGGCAATGAGACCTTCGAGGTGGATGCTACGCTGGTCGGCTCCTCTACCCAGTTCTTCTCGATCGCATCGGGCTCGGATACACAGATCTTCTTCACCTTCGAGACGGCCGGCGAGATCGTCCGCTTCGAAAAGCGGGGGGGCCTGACCATTCGCCCCACCGTCATCGAGACGCCAGCGGACGGCGGAATGCCAGAAGCAGGTGCACCGCCGGTGGATTTCGGTGCTGTGATCGAGCTCAACCTGGGCGCCTTGTCCAGCTTCACCCTGTCCGACGTGCTGGCGGCAGTGGCCACCAACGCCGGCCTGCCCAGCAACCCGACCCTGCTGTATCAGACGCTGATCGACAGCTACGCCAGCACCGGCAATGCTCGTCTGCCGGAGGCCCGTCATTGCGGGGATGAGGTCACAGGCGGAGTGCCGTCGCTCAATGGCTTTCCGCTGCGCTGCGACCGCCGGGAGGCACAGCAGTTCGGAAACCTGAACAGGTGGTCCGCGACCGCGGTGGTCAGTCGCATCGACCTCGCGCCCGAGGATGGCTCGAATTGCGGGCAACAACGCATGGTCTTCGCCAACGTCTCCGGCGGACGCATGTTCTTGATCCTGGAAGCGCAGATCCCCAATCCGCACCCGGAATGCGGCATCGATGGCTGCCGTCCTCTCGCCCAGGCCTGGCGCGACCTGAGCACCAGCGATCCTGGCTCCCGCGGAAGGCTGCTGCGCGAGATGTTTCTGACCGGCTCCGAGCAGCTGTCGCAAGCTGGCTTCTCGGCCTTCATGTCCGCAAACAACATGACGGTTGGTTCCGGCACCATCCGCACCAACAACTTCGATGACGATCCCTGGACGCTGCGCGAGTTCAAGGTCGTGGTCAACGAAGGCGGCGGCGACGCGGTCGCGGTGCCCTTCCCCGTGGCCGAATCGCCGCGCGGCGAGCTGTGGAACGACCTCTCGACTCTGCCCATGGCGGAGGCCTGCCGCGCGAACTTCCTGGACGCGCTCGAGGGCCTGCTCACGGACGACCCTTCGCGCATGCGCTTCGTCGTGGATGATGCCTGCAAGAACTCGGAAAGTCAGAACGATGCCGTCACCGAAGACTACGCAACGCACCTGGCCGCCGGCAGCGGTGCCTTCGCACGCGAAATCGAGGAGCGCATCACTGGCACGGGTCTGACCGCCACGGACATCGCCAACCGCGCCCGGTTTGGCGGGTCGTGCATCGGCTGCCATCAGGAAGCCAGCGGCCTCCCCCTGGGGCGCGGCGTGCGCGCACCCCTCGTGCGCGACTTCCCGCAAATTCTCGAATTCCCGGAGACATGCGCCGACGGAACCTTCAACTGCTCGGCCATCTCGCCCGGCCTGCGCGACGTGTTCCTGCCGCATCGGCAAGAGGTTCACGACGCGCTGCTGGCGCGGCCCATGTGCGGAGCGAGCGTGGATGCCGGGGCGCTGGACGACGCAGACGTGGGCGACGCAGACGTGGATGACGCAGGCGTGGATGCGAGCGGACCTCGAGACGCGGGCATACCGTCGGCCGATACAGGCATCGTACAGCCACCGGCTCTCGCGCCCATCGAGGAGCTGATGGCCGCGGACCAGCGCGCTCGCAGCGGACTGAGCGGGCTCACGATCGGCGGGCAGCCAGCACGCACCACGCACTGACAGCCCTCTTGGCCGCGCTCACTGCTGCAAATCTCCTGCTCCTCTGCTGCCCGCCCGGCTCGTGCTCTCGGATGTATGCAGAAGCGGCGGGAAGCGGAGGCGCCAGCGCGACAGGGTAAGCAGCGAGACCGGCGGGCGGTGGTCAGGTTCGGAGCACCTCAGCCCGGAACTGCGCCGGCGTCGTACCCGTCCAGCGCTTGAAAGCGCGCTGAAAGGCGCTCTGCTCGGAGAAGCCCAGCTCGTCCGCGATATCGGTGAGCGTGCGCTCGCGCTGCATCAGCAGTCGGCGCGCCTTTCGCTCGAGAACGCGCTCGAGCAGGTCGGAAAACGTAGTCCCTGATGCTCTGAGCCTGCGTTGAAGCGTGCGCGCCGACATGCCGAGCCGGCGCGCGGTCTTGTCAACCTGCGGCAGGCTCCCGAGCGCTTCGCTCACGAGCTGCTCGACCCTGGCCAACATGGGGTCCATGGGCCATTGCGTCGGGCGCTGTTGGGCAAAGCGCGCCTCGAGAATCTCCACGAGCTCTGGGTGTCGATCCGCGTCGGCCGGCCACATCAGCGCGGCGCGCCAGAGTGCAAGACGTAATTCGCGTGTCAGGTGCACGTCCGGGGCATCGTGCAACGCCGCCGCCACGCCTGCTTCGCGCACGCTCTCTCGGGTATCGAGTCCCAGCTGCTGGCGATGACTGAGCAGCGCCTGCTGCGCACCTGCCGTCTCCACGTTTGCCGCTTCCATGGCAACTCCTTCGTTCGCGCCGGGCACTTGCCCGGCCTCGATGAACGGAGAAGGCCGCCGGCAAATGTGAACGAGCTAGCGTCATTTTCGGCGCGCCATGTCACATGGCCAGCTCCACCACGGCTGGTTGTTGCAAAGCAGCCGCGACTCGGGAACTCTCGGCATCTATGGTGAACACAGAGCGCGGCGTCGCGCAGCGAGAGCTCGAAGAGCAGGTCCGCGCGGCCTGTCGGGAAGCCGACTACGAGCGGGCCGCGACACTGTTGCTCCAGGCGATAGGTCCCAAGGTGGTCGCCTTTCTGCTACAGCGCCTGGAGAACAGCGCCGATGCCAGTGAGGTGTTCTCGATCTTCAGCGAGGATCTTTGGCGCGGCCTGCCGGCGTTCGAGTGGCGTTGCACCGTACGCGGCTGGAGCTTTGCGCTCGCACGCAACGCGGCCACCCGTTATCGCGCGCGAGCGGGCGCGCACCGGGACGGCCCATTGCCGCTGTCGCAGGCGCCCATCTCGGGCCTAGCCGCGCAGATCCGCGAGCGCACGCTGATCTACTTGCAGACCGAAGTGAAGACGCGGATGCAGGAGCTCTTCCAACGGCTGCCCGAGGAGGATCGTGCGCTGATGCAGCTGCGCATCGATCAGCACCTGAGCTGGCGTGACCTCGCGGTGGCTCTGGACTACGACGGCAAGCTGCCATCGGACGCCGAGCTCACGCGCGCCGCAGCCAAGCTGCGCAAGAGATTTCAGCTGATCAAGGAGCGCTTGCGCCGCCTGGCCGGGGAAGCAGGCCTGCTGCGGGACGAGACGTAAGCACGGCGGAAGTCGCGGCCTGCCCGCTTGCGTTTTCCTTTCGCGTAAGCGGCCAGGTCCTCGCGATCGTCATGGCCCCAGCTTTCATCACCAGGGTTCGCGTCGAGCGTAGCTCGCCGTCGCCATCATACACGTTCAGCACGTACGAACCTGGCTCGAGGCCCGCTACCCCTCCGCCCCAGCCTTCCGTAGCCACTGCGTCGAGCTCAGGAAAGCCGGCCGAAGAGTTATACCAAATGCAGGGTGCCTGCGACGTCGGGTCGCCCGCCACGGCACGCGCATGGATGCACAGATCCAGTTCGCGGTGCTTGAGTGAGAAGGTCAGGCCTGCAGCCGTCTCGGTGTCCCAGACGCAGCTGTCGGGCAAAATCAGCGACTGCGCTCGGTCATCCAGGACCTCGCCTTCGAAGCCCAGAATTCCATTCCCAATACCCACGAGACTCGTGCCCACCAGGAAGACCGCAACCGGCTGGATCCCCGACGAGCCGAGCAGGCCTGGATAGAAGAGTGTCCGCGGGAACTGAGCAGGCTCACGCGTAGACTTCAGCTCGAAGTACAATGTCTCTGGTCTGTTGTTCAAGAAACTCAGTTGTAGAACCTCTCGCCCCTCGCTCGTGCGCCAGCCCTCCTCCTCGCACTCCGGCCCGCCCTGACACACCCGCACGCTGAAGTCCGTCACAATCTGGTACTTAGAAGTCCCGGTATACGCTCGCACCGCGAGTTCAGCCGTCACCCTCTCCCCTGGCTCCGGAACAGGCTCGCAACGCCAGCGCCGTTCGTCTTTGCGACAGGCGCTTGCGCAATGTTGCTCGGCGCACGTAACGAAGGGATCCGTGACATACGCGCCTTCCCACGGCCGATTCTCTTCTCGACCGTTCGAGTGGCCTCCCTGTCGGAGATCCGTGAGACAGTGTTGATAGGCAAGCGGATCCGATTTCATGATGCAGCGCGCTCCGTAGTTGCACGCTTCGTTCACCGCGCACTCTGCCTCCTGTTCACGGCAGTTCTCGGTCAGGCATGCCGCACACGCCTCTGCCGCGTCTCCCGCCTCCCTCTCGGCCAAGGCGATCAGATCGCCGGGACAAGTATGGTACTTGCCGCAGTCGTCGAACCGATAGCAGCCGCTGGCGAGCAGTGGAAAGACAGAAAGCAGCCCGAGCAGCGGTCCCGGCGTACGTCCGCTCCATGGCGCGGCTTCTGGCATCGTCCCCTCACTTGCTAGAATTGAGATGGAAGGATGACGCCTGCGCGGTTCCCCTTCACCAGGGCCGGGGTTGCCGAGGCCGTCGGCTGCGGCGCCGGCGCATCCGAGGCGGCAGCTTCTACAAGTGCACGCGATAGCTGCGCCTCGCTGCCATCGCGCTCGAACATGACCACATGGGCGGCGGCCGCGCGATCTACGCTGATTGCGTTCTCGCTCTCGTGGACCCGGGCGGCAACAATTTCCCGCAGCGGTGCCGCGCTGGCAACACCGCTGCCCGACGCTGCCTGCACCGGCGACGTGGTGGAGCGCCCGGCGAACCAGGATGCGACCAGCATGCACGCAGCGGCCAGGGCAGCTCTCAGCCTGGACCTTCGTGCCGCCGAGCCGGCTGCCGGGCGCCGCCCAGCGCCCACGTCTCGCTGCGTCGCGCCGCCTCGTGTGTGCATGCACGACTGCAAGTCGTCGATCAGGTCCTTCACGCTGACGTGGCGATCCGCAACGTTCTTGGCCATCGCGCGCATGACCACGCCCTCCAGCGCAGACGCCAACCCCGGCTTCAGCTGACGCACGGGTCGAGGCTGCTGTTCGGCGATCGCGAGCACCAAAGCATTGTGGCCCTGCGCATGAAAGGGCAGACGGCTCGTCAACGCCTCGTACATCATGACGCCCGCAGCGTAAATATCCGTTCGCTCGTCGACGCTCGGGGCGTCCACGAGTTGTTCGGGCGACATATAGGCCAGGGTTCCAAGGCACGTGCCTTCCGCAGTCAGCCTGTCTTGAGCAGCGGAGTCACTACGCAGCTTGGAGATACCGAAGTCGAGCACCTTGGGGCCGCGCGGCGTACCGTCTGCTCCCGCGCACAAGAAGACATTGTCAGGCTTGAGATCGCGATGGATCACCCCTGCTTCGTGCGCCGCAGCCACGCCGCGCAATACGGGAATCATGATCTCCACCATTTCTGACGGTTCCAGATGCCCCCGGCACAGGCGCGCACCCAGCGACTCGCCTCTCAGCAGTTCCATCACCAGATAGCGCCCCCCGCGGTGCGAGCCGATGTCATAGACGTTGACCACATTTGGATGGTCAATTTGCGATGCGATGTGCCCTTCGCGCCGGAAACGCGCAGATGCACCGGCAGAGCAAGCGAGCAGCCATTTGAGAGCCACTTGCTTACCGCTTTCGATGTTGGTGGCGCGGAACACAGCGCCCATCCCGCCCTCGCCCAGCTTCTGCTCGACGCGATACTTACCGTCCACCAACTCGCCGATGCGCGGCAGCGAAGAGCGGTCGACCGCGGGGACTCTGAGCTCAGCAGCTTCGCGTAACAACGCATCGAAGGAGTTCTTGGCGTCTTTACTCACGGGCACCATCCCGGCACGATCCCGCGTCGACGCGCGCGAGCAAACTTGGAAAACACGTCGCAACACCATCGGCCAGCACCAAGCGTCGACAGCCTACCAGTACCATGACCTGCACGCAGAGCGGATCCGAAAAAGCACGGCGTGTGATAGAGAGGAAGCTCTGATTCGAGAGTTTGGCGGGGAAAGTCAAATGTCCTCAATAACCGCGATGAAACGACTGCTGAGATGGCTGGTGAGCGTGCCTATTCTTACGTCGCCTGCATTCGCGCAACCTCAACTTCATGCGACTGCGGACCAGCACTTGATCGGCGCACGTACTGCAGACACTGGTCCAGACCGCTCGAGCAAGGACGAGTACGGACGGCTCATGGCGCTGGCGCTCGATGAATACAACGCCGGCCGCTGGGCAGAGGCTCGCGCGCTGTTCTTGCGAGGTCATGCGCTGATGCCAAGCGCGCGCACCTGGCGAGTCGTGGGCATGACGGCGTTCAACCTCGAGCGCTATCCCGACGCCCTGCATGAGCTCTCCGCAGCCTTGACCGACCCGCGCAGTCCGCTCGCGGGCCGCCTGCGCCGGCAAGTGCAGAATCTCTTGGATCGCACTGACACGTACGTGGGGCGCTACCGAGCGCTTCTCGAACCTGCCGACGCGCAACTCCGCGTAGACGGTGCCAAGGTGGAGCTGGAGTCTGACGGTACGCTGCTTCTGCCTCTGGGCGACCACGTGCTTGCGGTCGACGCCCCGGGCTACGTAAGCACAAGCCGCCGCGTGGTCGTCGATGGGAACGACGGTGACACTCTCAGGTTTCATCTCGAACCGGTGCCCGAGGCCAGCCCGCCATTTGCCGCCCAACGTTGGTCCGTTTCCACGCCGCTCTCGGCCGAGTTCATGGCTGCGCCCGCGCCGGCCGCGTCCGTCGCGCTCAGCGAGCCGGCCCGCGCGTACCACTGGAGCTGGCTCACGGCGGGCTGCGCGCTGGCATTCGGTACAACGGCCGGTGCTTTGCACGTCAACACGTTGCGCGAAGCAGACAGGGTGGAGAACAGATGCCAGGGCACCTGTGATCCATGGGATGGGGAGACCACGAAGCGCGACAGGCTCGCCAGGTGGAGCCAGGGTACGCTGAGCGCTTCGCTCGGCTTGGTCGCGACTGCCGTCGTGCTCTACTTCGTCGAGCGCAAACGCGCGCGGCAGTGAGCACCACGCCAGCTCGGCAGCCCGCGCCCTGAACGATAGGAACGGCCCTAAGTAACTACTTGGGCGTCGAAGCCGGCGCGCTGCGCAGCGCGCGCCACAGACCTTGCACCGTGCACGCGCCGCTGCGTACAGCGCCGAACTTGATGGAATCGCCGGGGAGAATCTTGGTGCGCCCCTTGATTACCTCCCCATTGACGAAGGTGTGATTGAGGCTGCCTACGTCGGTGACATGCAACTCGCTGCCCTCGCTCTCGAACAGAGCGTGCAGCTTGGAAACGCTGGGGTGCTGCAGAGGGATGTCCTGCTCCTGCGCGCGGCCGACCGAGATCATCGGAGAGGGTGTGTGCCAAGTGCGCTTGCGTATGCGTACCACGTGACACTCTGCCTCCAGCAAGTCGGCCGGGTAGTCCAGCTTTTCGCCCCCGAGCTCGGGGGCGGGTGGCGCCAACGAGGACCGAGGTGGAGTCAGCTTCGTGATGAATTCAGGGCCGGCGGGGACGCTGCCTATGTCCACCCAAGCGCGCGCTGGTACCTGGTTGGCCTCGGCCGCCTTCAGCCCCATACCCAGGCCCGAGCTGAACTCGTCCAGACGGATCACGAGGAAGTACGCATGCTCGAATGCTACGGCGGCCTGGTCCATTTCCATGTTGGCGATCTGGCCCAGCAGTCCGTGGGGGTGCCACAAAGGCGGCCACCTGCGCTCGCTGAAGCTTGGCATCGAGCAATCCTAACCGAAGGGCAGCGTTTTCAGCGCCATGCGCGATTGCGTACGCTCACATACCTTGGAGGTACGGTGCGAGCGCCGCGCGGTGCTGCAGAGCTCTAGGGGGCACCACAGTCGAGCCACTGTTCAAGCTTGTCTCGATCCGCCAGGGGTAGCGGTGACTGCATGTAGGGCATCGCGGGAGGATTCAGCTCGACGGCGTGTTCGATGATGTGGCTGGTGTGGCTCCTGATGTCGGCGAGCGTATCCAGCCGGATCCCGCCCGCTGGGGCCGCACCCGCGTGGCAGCCGACGCACTTGCCGTCGATCAGCGCTTTGCCGAAGTTGGCGTAGGTGAGCTCGGCGCAGTTGCCGGCATCTTCGCCGGTCTCGTCGTCGTCGCACGCGCTGGCCAACGAGAGCGAGAGCACGAGCACACCTTGGAAGAGGGCTATTCTATTCATGGTCGTCACCTCCATGCTTGAGTTCGCTGCGTCTACCACGACACTGTCTCCAATTGCATGCATGAAGAGTCAGCACCGCGCCGATGACGCGGTGCGTTCGGCGTGACGGCTGAGCAGCGCGTCCGCAGCTCAAGTGCGCGTGCTCATTGAATTCGTAAGCCCAGTTGCGCCAGCGGAACGCGACCGGCCAGGTGCGACGCTGGCGCCGGACGCGTGAGGCGCTTATGCCGTTGCGCTTCGCGGCTCCACGGAGCTTTGCCCCGTGTAGCGCGCGGACTCGTAGGTCCACGAGAACGTCACGCGCATCACCGATTCGAGCACTCGCACGAAGCGCGAGAGCTCCGCGTCTTGACCCGCTCCGAACGAGGGCAACTGCCGCGTTTCCTGGACGAACCGCCGCGTAGAACCGTTGATGAGGTCGATGGCCTGTGCGGCGGCCTCACTCGCAGACAGGCCACGATGGTGCTCGTAGACGACGACCAGATTGTGGACATCGCCCTGCGCAACCTCCTTGTCGTAGGAGAGCAAGTCGTTGGTCCAGCAAATGATGGCGCCAGCGCGCTGGGCCAGCGCCTGGACGGCCGCGTGGTTACGCACGTCAGCGGCCAAATGAATCTTCTCCAACGGCTCGATCAACCCGAAGAAGCTCGGCACGGCGCCGGCCGCGGGGCGAAAGGTGTTGTACGCCGTTTCGTCCGGGACGCAGCCGGTCGCGCGATTGTTGGCCTCCCACAACATTGCCCCCCAATAGGCGCGGTTGCCATCGATGAACTGCTGGGTCTGCTCTGGCGTCGCGCACTGGACAATACGCTGCATGACGTCCCAGAGGCCGCTTGCAAGAGGGCTCATGCCGGCCCTGGCGGCGTTGCCATCCAGCACCTGTTCGAGCTCCTCGAACATGTTCAGCAGGCGTGCCGGCCGCTCGCCCACCTCGCTCTCATCGGCCAAGTCATCGAGGGCAAAGGCCCAGCAGACATAGTCAGACGCGATGCGGAGCTGCTCCAGGTCCGCCCACGGGTAGAACCCGGCCACGAGCGTGGTCAGGTGAGCCTGCGCCGCCCCATGCAGCGCGCGGCCGTCGAGGATGCCGAACCGGCCGAGCCATTGGAGCGATGCTTGCTCAGCGACCCATGCGTGCGGGTTCAACGTGAGCGGAAAGGGACAATACAGAGTTTGCGCGATGGTCGCCCGCTTCGGTTTCGTATCGTGGGCCCGCAAGGGGAGCTCTCGGGCGGCTGTGGCGGTGAAGTTTCTCATCGAATGATGCCTCCTTTTGCCTTCCAAGCAGGCGCCGGGACGAGGCTTTTGCCAAGGACCATCGCTTGCAGGCACGGCACACCCGCTTGCAGTCGGGCGCGGAAAGCCGCATATGCACGAGCGCATGTCGCTACCGCCCGAGCGCATCCAGACGATCTCGCACAAGACGTCCCAGCAGACCGCGATGAGCGAAGTCGCAGCCGCGTTGACGACGACGTTGCTCGCTTCGAACGTCGTGATCACCCGCTTCGTAGGTCGCATCACGAGCACGCTGGCGGAGCAGAGCATGTACCAGTTCTCGGACGCGCTCGCGATGACCGACGAACCGCGCTGGATCATGGAGCTCTCGACGATGACCGGGTTCGATCCCTCCGCGGTCTCCGCGGGCGCGGCCTGGTGGCGGACCTTCAAGCGCGAGCGCGGCCGCGAAATCCTGCTGGCTTCGACCCATGGGGCCGCGCGCATGGCCGGCGCGAGTCTGGCCTTCAGCGTGGGACTCAAGGTGAAGACGTTCGACGACCTCCGCCAGTGCCTGGTGTATCTCGGCCTAGCTCCGGCGGCGTCCTGAGCTGAGGAGTCCTGCGGCGCCCTAACCGAACGGTTTGCCCTGTCTCGGCCGCCCGGCCTAGACTGCCGGCTCGAGGCAGCCCATGACGACCAC
>WUUC01060923.1_pt1 | contig 16595 bp, 10 predicted proteins | sample 6278441 | NCBI WGS metagenome assembly WUUC01 (sample SAMN13675441, study PRJNA597444) | soil metagenome | isolation source: soil | place: USA: Washington | collected 2017-10
TCAAGCCGGCGGCGATCGACACGCCATTCTTCGAGCATGCGAAGAGCCACATGGACGAGGCCCCGAAACCCCCGCCACCGGTGTACGCGCCGGAGGTCGTGGCGCGGACGATTCTCGCCGCGGCGGAGCGGCCGGTGCGGGAGCTGTTCGCCGGTGGCGCCGGTCGGATGATCTCCGGGATGGGCGTCCTCGCGCCCCGGCTCACCGATCGGTACCTCGAGCGCTCGATGTTCGACAGCCAGAAGGCTGATCAGCCCGCCGAGCAGGACAGCAGCCTCTACGAGCCGACGCCGCCATTCGGACGGGTGCGCGGCCAGTACGCCGGGCACGTCCTGAAATCGAGCGCTTATACGACCGCCAAGCTGAATCCGGCGATGACGGCCGTCGTCGTGGTCGGCGTGGGGCTCGGAGTGGTCGCGGGGCTGCGACTGCTCCGGGGCGATACCCCGAGAGTCTAGAGCTCAGCCGGGCGGGGCGCCCGAGCCAGCGCCCGTTCTCTTTAGGTGCCTCATCGGGGCTCTCCGGCCGAGCGCAGCGGCCGAGCCCGTCCATTCGCGGACTCGGGACCCCTCTTGCGCATACCGAGTGCCCGCATCAGTATCGGGGCGCAGACCACCCGGCCGGGTCTCCCCCCTGCCCCGCCGTGCGCGCCATGCATCCCTCTGTACCCCATTTTCGTCAGAGGCATCCATGTCCAGTTCCCGTTTTGGGTACGCTTGGTTGTTCGCAGTCGCGCTCGTCAGTACCGTCGCTCGCCCGTCCGCTGGTCAACAGCAGGCCACCCTCATAACGGGGCGCATCACTGCTGAGCAGGGTGGGACGCTCGAGCTCGCGAACGTGTTCATTCAGGAAATGAGCCTGTCCGCGATCGCCGACGAGCAGGGACGGTACACGATGACGATCCCGCCGGCCCGCGCCAGCGGGCAAACCGTCGTTCTCCGAGTCCGCCGGATCGGCTACGTGGCCGCGCAGCGGCAGATCACGCTGACGCCGGGCACGCAGACGCAGGATTTCGCGCTCAAGCAGGACCTCAACCGGCTCGACGAGGTGGTCGTGACCGGCGTCGTCGGCGAAGGCATTGAGCGGTCGAAGGTGCCGTTCGCCGTCGGCCGGGTGACGGCGGAGGACATTCCGGTCCCGTCGTTCGATCCGCTGCGCGCGCTGGCCGGCAAGGTGGCCGGACTCCGCGTGGCGCAGACGAGCGGCGTCCCGGGCTCGGGGGCGGAAATAATGTTGCGCGGCCCGAACTCGATCAACGCGAGCGGGCGGAGCCACGCCCCACTCATCATCGTCGACGGCGCGATCATGAACGTCGGGAGCCTCGAGGAGATCGGCGCGCTGGATATCGAGTCGGTCGAGGTGGTCAAGGGGGCGGCAGGGGCCTCGCTGTACGGCACTCGCGCGGCGAACGGCGTCATCACCATCAGGACCAAGCGGGGCGCGGCCAGCGAAGGCGTCGCGTTCAACGTCCGCACCGAATACGGGTTCAACGACCTGAGCAGCATCGACTACGGCCTGCCCATCAACCACCATCTCCAGCTCGACGAGACGGGAACGCGGATCTGCGTCGCGGGGGGCGGCGCGATTTCCGGCTGCACGCGGACGGTGAAGTTCATGGATGAGATCATGCGAATCAACAGCGTCAACGCCGACACCAACCGCACCGGCCAGCCGCTGCAGTGGAACGTGCCATCGGGCGCCGAGCTGCTCAACGTCTACCAGGCCAACATCTGGCCGGACCGCTATTACAGCGCGGTCGCCCAGATGATCAAGCGGCAGCCAATCGTGCTGAACGCCATCGATGCGCGGGGGACGCTCGGTAACGTGCGCTTCTACGTCAGCGGCTCCTACACCAACGAGGCGGGCGCCGTCCTGAACCTCGATGGTCAACAGCACCGTCGGGCGCGGGTCAACCTGGACTACGATCTGCGCAGCAATATCACGGTCGCCCTGAGCACGATGTACGACAAGGCGAACACCGACCTGCAGGACATCAACCTGTTCGGCGCGGCGCTGCGCGGCGCTCCGGCCGGTACCGACTATCTGGCTCGCGACACGCTGGGCCGCCCGATCATCCGCGGTGGCGGGACCCCCTTCCGCGGAACGGGGAACGGCGGCGGGGCCTTCCTGTACGAGACCGAGAACTCGTCGGACCGGCGCGAGGCCGTGCGGTTCCTGGGGAACATGACGCTCACCTGGATCCCCCTGGAATGGGCGACCTTCGAGGGGGTCGTCGGCTACGACAACCGCCAGCGAAACGACCGGCAGTGGTTCGTCAAGGGATACCGGACGCAGACTATCTCGACCGGGACCAATAACGGCAACATGGACGTCGGGAACGCGACGAACGAAGCGTACAACGCGAGCCTGACGGCGACCTTCCAGCGGCAGCTCACGCCGGATCTCCACGGCCGGTTGAGTCTGCGCGGGCTGATGGACGAGGAGAAGAACTACTCGAACAGCGCGGAGGGCGAGTACTTCATCGTCAACGATATCTTCTCGCTCGACAACATCCGCGACAACAAGGATGTCGGGTCGAGCAGCAGTCTGATCCGGAACATGGGGCTGTTCGCGGGTGCGATGGCGGACTACAAGGACCGCTACATCCTCGATGCCACGTTCCGCTACGATGGCAGCTCGCTCTTCGGGTCGGGGAACCGATGGGCTCCGTTCGGCCGCCTGTCCGCGGTCTGGCGCGCGTCCGAGGAGCCGTTCTGGGCGGTCCCGTACGTGACCGACTTCCGGCTGCGTGCGTCGCGCGGCACCGCCGGCAGCACGCCGAACTTCAGCGCTCAGTACGAGACGTACAACGTCAGCGCGTCGGCCATCTCATTGGGTCAGGCGGGCAACTCCCAGCTCAAGCCGCAGACGACCACGGAAACCGAGCTCGGCACCGAGCTGACGCTGTTCGATCGACTCGGCCTGGAAGTGACGCACGCGTTCTCGAACACGAAGGATCAGATCCTCCTCGTCAACACGCCGGCGTCGTTCGGCTTCACACAACAGTGGCGGAACGCGGGGGCGATCGAGAACAAGTCGTGGGAGGTCGCGTTCAATCTGCCGGTGGTCACCCGGTCGGATCTCCAGTGGAGCATGCGGGGCACGTGGGACCGCGTTCGCACGCACATCACCGACCTGAACATGCCGGATTATTTCACGGGCAACACCTTCATGAGCGACAACCCGGAGATGAACAACGGCTTCGAGATGAACCGGTTCGGAAATCTGTGGGGACGGAGGTTCTACCGGAGCTGCGCCGAGCTCCCCAACCGGAACGGGGTGAACGTCCAGGCGATGTGCGGCGACGGGAGGGCGTTCCAGGTGAACGATGCCGGGTGGGTGGTGTGGGTCGGCGAGGGGAATACGTGGGGGGATGGGATCACGAAGAATCTGTGGGGCACCAAGCTGCCGGCGGCCCAATCGCCATGGAACTTCCCGCTGTACTTCGGCCACCCGATTCTCGACCGGCCGCTTGCCGGCGAGGCGGGTGAGGGGAGCGGGGTCGAGCAGATCCTCGGAAATATGATGCCCGACTTCCGAATGAGCCTGAGCAACACCTTCCAGTACAAGCGGCTCAACCTGTATGCCCTGCTCGACGGGACGTTCGGCCACGAGATCTACAACCAGGGCGAGGCGTGGGGGCTGCTCGACTACAACTCGGCGAGCTTCGACCACACGAATCGCACGGTGGAGACGGCGAAGCCCGTGGGCTACACCTGGCGCATCTATCCGTCGGGAAGCGGCGGATTCTACGACCAGCTCGCGCCGAACAACTACAACGTGGAGACGGGTTCGTTCATCAAGCTTCGAGAGGTGAGCGCAACGTACCGGATAGGCGCGATCGCCGGCGTCGGTGAATGGACGGTGGGTGTCGTGGGCCGGAACATCGCGACGATCACCGATTACAGCGGCTACGACCCGGAAACCGGCGGCGGAGGGGGACAGTTGAATTCCGGTCTACTCAACCAGATCGACGACTTCGACTTCCCGACCCTGCGGACGTTCACGCTCTCACTGTCCACGCGATTCTAGGAGCCGTCCGATGATTCGATCCTTGATCCGAGCCGCCGCCCTAGCGGCGGCCCTGGGCCTCGGGGCGTGCGAGGACCAGCTCTCGATCACGAACCCGAACGATCCGGACACCGAGCGCGTTCTCTCGAGCCCCTCGGATGCCGAGGCACTGGCGGCCGCCTACTACAAGCGCTGGCACGACGGTCTGTACAGAACGCAGACGAACTTCCACGGCATGGCGAACGTGATGTCGTTCCAGAACTACTCGAGTCTGTTCAACAACTGTCAGAACACCCGCTATCCATTCACGACCGCCAACAACAACAACCTGCCGGGAAACCCGTGCTCCGGCGAGCAATCGCGCGTGTACTTCGTGCATAACGAGGTCGCCAGGGTAATGTCGAACTTCGTGCGGACGCTGGATGGCGGCCTCACCCTCGGCTCACCCGCCCGCGACCTGCGCGCCAGATCGTTCGCCGAATTCCTGCGCGGCGCCTCCCTGGGGTACGTCGCCCTCTTCTACGATTCCTCGGCGACGCCGTCTCCGTCGATGAGCGCCGAGGAGGCGGGGGATCTCCGGCCCCATACCGAGGTATTCGATTCGGCCCTCGCGGCACTCCAGCGGTCGATCGACCATGCCAACACCCCCGCCCTGGGTGGAGACGGCTTCCCCCTCCCGGCAAGCTGGATTCCCGGACCGACGACGTACTCGGCGGCGGAATTCGTGCGCCTCGTGCGCACCTACCGCGCGCGGCTGCGCGCGAACGTGGCGCGGACCCCCGCGGAGCGAAGGGACGTCAGCGAGGGCGGAGTGGTGGATTGGAGCGCGGTGATCGACGACTCGCAGAACGGAATCACCGCCGACCACCTGAACACGACGAGTACGGTCTCCGGCCCCTTCTACACGTGGCTGGACACGTACGATCCGCCCGCCAGCACCTGGCACCAGATGTCACCGTTCATCATCGGGATGGGTGACGTCTCGGGCAGCTATGCGGAATGGATCGCCAAGCCGCTGGCGGACCGGGGCGCGGGCAACGTTTCCTTCACGATGGTCTCGCCCGATCTGCGGTTCCCGCAGGGCGCGACCCGCCCCGCTCAGCAGGCCGATTTCAACATCGCGAACTGCGCCAATCCGGGTGGTCCTTGCAAGCGCTACTTCCAGAACCGGGCCGAGGGCGCCGACAACTTCGCCGGGGCGGGGTGGGGGTGGTCGAACTACGATTTCGCCCGCTTCCACTGGTGGGCCGCGGTCGGCGACGCAGGGACGGCGAACAACGGACCGCTTCCGTTCTTCACCAAGACCGAGCTCGATATGCTCGAGGCGGAAGGCCACATCCGGGAGGGGAATTACGCTGCCGCGGCGACGCTGATCAACAAGACGCGGGTCCCGAACGGCCTTCCGGCGATCACGGCGCTCGATGGGACGTCTCCGGTTCCCGGTGGAACTCAGTGCGTGCCCAAGATGCCGGTGAACGCGGGCTCCGGCGGTGGCGGTACGCTCGCTTGCGGCACCATGATGGAGGCGATGAAGTGGGAGAAGCGCATCGAGACGGCCTTCACCCACTTCGCCGGCTGGTACCTCGATCACCGCGGGTGGGGTGACCTGGCCGAGGGCGTCGCCCTGTTCTGGGCTGTTCCGTTCGAAGATCTGCTCGCCCGCGGGTATGACCGTGGCCTGATCTACAGCGCGGGGCAGGGAGCGGGGAATGCTCCGAACTCGGTCGCCGGCCCCAGCACGTACGGCTGGTAATCGCAGTGCGGCTCCCGCGGATCGTTTGCGTGCTGCTCGCCGTCCTCCTGATGGGTTGCTATACACTTACGCCGATCAGGGGGATCGCCCCGCCGGTGGGCTCCCCCGTCGCCTTCGACGTCACCGACGTCGGGCGCGTCGCCCTCGGCGGGAGCATGGGGCCCGAGATCATTCAGATCGAGGGACGCCTCCTGGAGACCGACAGTACCGGCTATGTCGTGGCGGTCTCCAACGTCAGGCTGATGCGGGGAGGCGTGCAGGCGTGGAGCGGTGAGCAGGTACGGATCCGTCCCGAGCACGTCGGGTCGGCATACGAGCGGCGCTTCTCCCGCGGGCGGTCGATCGCGATGGGCGTCACCATTGTCGGTGGGGTGATCGCATTCGTGGGAGGCCGGTCCCTGCTCGGACTGGGAGAGGGCGACGACGAGGAGACACCGCCGGACACAATCATAACGCGCATCGGACGACCACGCTGACTTCGGTCCTTCCGGTTCAACCTCCCACGGAGTTCTCGATAATGCGACGTATCTCATCAGTGCGACCGGTATTCCGTGCGTCGGCGCTCTGCGTTGCGATCGCGATCGTGAGCGCATGCGACGCACCTCAGGCGGTCTTCGAGACCGTGACGCCGCCGACGGCGGGTGTTCGATTCATAAATGCGGTGCCCGACACGCAGGCACTGGATTTCCGGTTCGTCGACATTCCGGAGAACAGCGCCCACTGGGCAGTCGCGTTCCGGAACAACCCGATCACCACCTCGTGCGTGACGGGCTCCAACCTGATTCAGTACAAGCCGGCGCGCGCCGGCGAGCGGCAGTTCCGGATCTTCCTGAACGACACGCTCCAGGACGCCGCGTCCCAGGTGATCAAGGATACCACGGTCACCCTCGAGGCAGGCAAGCAGTACACCGCCCTGCTGTGGGGGTACGCCCGCACCGGCGCGACGCCGGCGATGCGGCTGACGTTCATGGAGGACAATCCGCCGGATCCGGGCGCCCAGGTAGCCGTCCGGGTGATCAATGCCAGCGGCACCGCATACGATGTGAGCCAGTACGTCCCGAGCAACAGCGCCAACAACGTCCCGGCGACGGCAACGTGGTCGAACGTCGGACCGTTGAGCATGACCGATTACGTCATGGTCGCCCCCGGCTCGATTCGCTTCCACACGCGGGCGGCGGGGGGAGCCACGTTGGTGGCCGATGCACTGGCGCTGCGCGGCGAGGCACCGGCGGCGGCGGGGTTCGATCCAATGCCCGGAACGACGGTCGCCGGATCGGCGATCACGGCGATCATTTTCCCCCTGTCGGTGTCGGGTAGCGAAGGGGCGCAAACCGCGCCGCATCGTCCGAGCACAGGATCGCAGCCAGCCACCAGAGTGACCGCCACCGCCGGGGGATATGCGCGATCGTCGGGCTCGTTCGTCAGCGACTGCTTCTTCGTCGGTGGAACCGTTACGGCCAGCGGCTTCACGATCGCGGCGAACAACGGCACATCGGTCATAACCGCGATGACGGCCACGACCCTCACCGTGTCGAAGACCGTGCCGCCGGTCCCCGAGGGGGCTGATCCGGACAGTGATCCGACGACGGCGACGCCGAACCGGACCATCACCGGGGCGACCCCGTCGGCGTTTACGTCCTTCATGTGGGATCGCCGGCCGCCCCGTCCGTAGCCAGCGTTCCGTCGCAGCGATCGGGGCCGCCGGGCGCGCTCGCCCGGCGGCCCCTTTCGACAGGAACCTCGCACCTCACGAGCCCAAATGAACCGCACTCGAACGGCCGCGGCGTCTGCCGCTATGATTCTCGCCGCGTGCACTCCACCGCCCGATGCCGATCCACGGCTCGTGTCGGAGTGGATGCACACTCTGTACGGGGCGATCCGCGTCGAGCGTTTGTCGCCACCGATCGCATCCAGACTCATCGCGTATGCGACGACGGCGCTCCACGCCGGCCTTGCGGTGGCGAATCCCGAGTCGCCGTCGCTGGTTGGAGTCCTGAACGGTCTGGCGGACCTTCCGCGGCCGGAACAGGGCTACGACTACGACGGCGCGCTGGCCGCCATCGCTGCCGAGCGCGTCGTCATGGACTCGTTGCTGGCCGAAGCTCTCCCCACCACGCGGTCCGCGCTCGCCCGCCTGGCGGACTCGCTCGGTGCGGCCCGCGTCGCGATGGGGGTGAGTGAGCGCGTCCGGGCACGATCGGTGGAGCTCGGGCGGCGGATCGGCATTGCCATCGTGGCGTGGTCGCGCGCCGACGGGTTCGACGAGACGCGCGGTCGCCCATACATCGCTCCCGTCGGCGCCGGCCTGTGGGTCAACGATGCACCGGTCAGCACCTTCGCGGCGCAGAATCTCTCCGGCGCGAGCGACTTCGTCGCCGTCGACAATCCCTCGAACCTGCTGACGCCGGCGAGCGCGAGCGACCGCGGGCTGATCCTCAACCGACCGAAGCGGCGCGGGCTCGCGGCCCTTCCGCCAGTCGACATCACCGGAACACTGGAACCGCACTGGGGCACCCTTCGGCCGTTCATCCTCGGGACGTGGGACGAATGTCCCCTCCCCCCGCCTCCCCCTTACTCGATGGATCCGTCGTCGGAGCTGTATCGAGAGGCGATGCACCTCCGCGAGATAGGCCTCCACCTCGCTCCGGAGCAGCAGGCGATTGCTCTCTACTGGGCCGACAACCCCGGCGAATCAGCGACTCCGGCGGGGCATTGGACGGCGATCGCGAATCAACTGGTGAGCCAGCGGGGGCTCTCCGCCGAGGAAGCGGCACGGCTCATGGTGATCACCGCCGTCGCACAGGCGGACGCGTTCATCGCGACCTGGGGGTTCAAGTACCACTACGGCGTCCTTCGGCCGCGGACGTACATTCGGCGCGTCATCGATCCGACATGGGAGCCCCTCGTCCCGACGCCTCCGTTCCCGGAATATCCCTCGGGCCACTCCACACAATCCGCCGCGGCGGCGGCGGTCATCGCGGCGACGATCGCCGACGGCCCGTTCGATGACAGCACCAGCGTCGCGCTCGGTCACCCCGTGCGACGGTTCGAGTCGTTCGCGGCCGCCGCGGAGGAGGCCGGCATGTCGCGGCTTTACGGCGGGATTCACTACCACTTCGGAAAGGCGGGGGGCAAGGCGATGGGCGAGTGCATCGGGGCCAAGACCATCGAGCGATTCAACGGCGCGCCGAGACGATGACGTTTGGACGTGCCGCTCTGCGCCTTGTCGCGATCATCGTAGCGGGGGCAGCTTGCGCTTCCGAGCGGGCGCCGTCGTGGCACGATGAGGTTGGGTATCGGTGGCGAGAGCTCGTCGTCCCCGACGGCACGCCAGGCTTTACCAGGATGGAGGGTGCGCGGACCGGCATACGATTCGAGAATACGGTCAGCGATTCGGTGCTGCGCGGGAATCGCATGGTCGGGCAGGGGGCGGGGGTGGCGCTCGGCGACGTCGATGGCGACGGGTTGGTGGACGTATTCTTCGCCCGCACCGAGGGACCGAACGCGCTGTACCGAAACCTAGGTGAATGGCGATTCGAGGATGTGACGGAGCGCGCGGGAATTGCCGCACCGGACCGCTACTCCAGCGGTGCGGCGTTCGCGGATCTGGAGGGCGATGGCGATCTCGATCTCATCCTGCTCGCCACAACCGGACCCAACGCCATCTTCGTGAACGACGGCACGGGGCGCTTTGCCGAACACGGAAGGGATATCGGGCTCGATACCACCGGTCGGGGGGGCACGACGGTCGCGATGGCGGACGTGGATGGCGACGGTGATCTCGATATGTACGTCGCGAACTACAAGCCATACCACCTCGAGGACTCCGTTCCCCCACAACGGCGCAGCTTCAGCCAGATGGTGCGCCAGGTCGGTCCGAACCGGTTCGAGGTCGTCCCCGAGCTGAGGAGCGAGTACAAGCTGGTCAACCGGCCGGACATGGGCGGTGTGCGGGTGACCATGCGAGCGGAGCCAGACCACTTCTATCTGAACGAGGGCGGCCGGCTGTCGAAAGTTGCGCTGACCTCCGATCGCTTCCGGGATGCCGACGGCCGCCGGGTGACCGCCGAGTCGGAGTCGTTCACGCTCGCCGTCCGTTTCGCCGACCTCAACAACGATGGCGCGCCGGACCTCTACGTGGTGAACGACTTCGAGGATCCGGATCAGCTCTGGTACAACGATGGTCGTGGCGGCTTTCGTCTCGCCGACTGGCGGGCGCAGCGGCAGCTCAGCAACTCGTCGATGAGCGTCGATGTCGGCGACGTGGACGGCGATGCACTTCCCGATCTGTTCGTCGTTGACATGCTCAGCAACGATTCCCATCGCCTCAAGACGCAGATGCCGACTCACACGCCGCTCCCCAAGCGGCCGGGCGATCTCGAGACGCAGCTCCAGCAGCAGCGAAACACCCTCTTCATGAATCGGGGAGATGGGACGTTCGGCGAGGCGGCGATGTATGCGGGCGTGCAGGCGAGTGGCTGGTCCTGGTCCACGATGTTCCTCGATGTGGACCTCGATGGGTGGCAGGACATTCTCATCGCTACCGGTCACCTGTGGGACGTCATGGATGCCGACGCCCAGGAGCGCCTCCAGAACCGCTTCACCGGCGTCCAGTGGCAGCGGCTCAAGTGGGAGTATCCGGCGCTGCCGTTGAAGAACGTGGCGTTTCGGAATCGTGGCGACCTGTCGTTCGATGACATGAGCGAGAAGTGGCGCTTCGGGGAGGAAGAGGACATATCACACACCCTCGCGTCGGGTGATCTCGACGGCGACGGCGATCTCGACGTCGTGGTCAACCGGCTTCGGTCACCCGGACTGGTCTTGCGGAACGACGGGGCCGCGCCGCGCGTGGCGGTACGGCTGGTGGGCCGGGCCCCCAACACCCGCGCCGTCGGAGCGAAGATCCGGCTCATCGGCGGCGCCGTCCCGATCCAGGAACGGGAGGTGACGGTTGGTGGCCTCTACATGTCGCACAGCGACTACGCGGTCGCGTTCGCGATGGGCGAGTCGGACAGCGCCAAGTTCGTGGTGGAGTGGCGGGACGGCAGCTCGAGCGTTGTCGAGCACGTTCGGCCGAATCGGCTGTACGAGATCACACCGAGAGCGCCGGCCGGACCGACCGGGATTGACCCGCGAACAGGGAACGCCTCAGCGGGCCGCGCCGATGCGGGGTCGGTCGATCCCGAGCCGGCGCTGTTCGAGGACGCGACGCCCGAGCTGCGCGGGCACGCGCACACGGATCCGGTTTTCGACGACTGGGAACGTCAATTCCTCCTTCCCAACTCGCTCTCCCAGCTCGGCCCCGGCGTTGCCTGGTTCGACCACGACCGCGACGGCGACGAAGACCTGATCGTCGGCACCGGACGCGGTGGACGCCTCGGGACCTTCCGCAACGAGCGCGGACGTCTCGTGCCAGCCACCGCCCCGGGCCCGGTGGCGCAGATGGATCTCACGGGCATTGTCGGGATGGCAGTCGGTGGTGACTCGCGTCTGGTGGCGGGGATGTCGAGCTGGGAGCAGTCGCCGAAGGACACTGGCGAGGTGTCGGGCGCCGTGAGCATCGCCTGGAGGTCAGGCTCCCTGGCGGCGACCGCCGACGCACTGGTGCCGGCGCACGGGTCGGCGACCGGTCCGCTGGCGCTCGGTGATGTCGACGGTGACGGCGATCTCGATCTGTTCGTCGGCGGACGAGCGCTGCCCGGACTGTACCCACGGGCGGCGTCCTCGCGTCTGTTCCGGAACTCCGAAGGATCGTTCACGGCCGACTCCGTGAACTCGGCGGCGCTCGACGGCGTCGGACTGGTATCGGCAGCGCTGTTCGCTGATGTCGATGGCGACGCCGATGCGGACCTGCTCCTCGCCCGAGAGTGGGATTCCATTCTTCTGTTGGTGAACGCGGGCGGCCGATTGATCCCCGCCTCCGCGCAATGGGGGCTCGACCGTTGGACGAATCGATGGAACGGGATCGCAGCCGGTGATCTGAACGGCGATGGGCGGCTCGATCTCGTGGCGACCGCCTGGGGCCGAAATACAATCACGTCGGCAGACAGCACACGTCCGCTCGTGCTGTTGTACGGGCCGTTCGGCTCGGCCGGCGAGGACCAGATGCTGCTTGCTCGGCACGATCCCAGGATCGGCGGACTGGCGCCGCTCAACAGCTATCCGCGCGTACGACTCGCCGTCGCTGGCGTCATTGATCGGTTGCCGACCTTCGCAGCGTATGCCGACGCCACGATCGATCGCGTCCTCGGGTCGTATGCGCCTCGGGTCGAGCGTCGGTCGGTGATCACGCTCGATCACATGGCGTTCATGAATCGTGGCGGCACGTTCGACGCGGTTGCACTGCCAACCGAGGCCCAGCTCGCCCCAGCGTTCCATGCCAGCATCGCCGACTTCGATGGCGATGGCGCAGAGGATGTGTTCCTCAGTCAGAACTTCTATCCGACCGCGGTCGGGCTGCCGCGGTATGACGGCGGGCGTGGGCTGTTGCTGACCGGCGATGGCAGCGGCGCACTCACGCCGATGCCGGGCACCCGCTCGGGAGTTCTAGTCTACGGTGACCAGCGAGGGGCGGCGCACGCGGACATCGACGGGGATGCGCGGCTCGACCTCGTCGTGACCCAGAACTCGGCGCTGACGCGGCTGTTTCGAAACCGCGGCGCGGCGCCCGGCCTTCGGGTGCGGCTGAACGGCCCGGAGTCGAATCCCGACGGCGTGGGATCGCAGGTGAGAGTCGTGTACGGGGACCGGATGGGCCCAGTACGCGAGGTGCACGCGGGCTCCGGATACTGGTCGCAGAACGGAGCGGTGCAGGTGTTCGGGTTATCCGGGACACCGACCGCCGTGTGGGTGCGGTGGCCGGGAGGCTCGGAGACGCGCGAGCCGGTGCGAGCCGGTGCGCGAGAGGTAACGGTCAGCGCGGCCCGATGACCCGCTCGCAACGGTTCGATCGTCCTCTCATTCCGCCCGCCTGGAGGTCACCAGAATCGCCCCGTTCGTGTGGTTCAGCCCGAACCGCGATCCGGCCTCGGGCCCATTGAGGTGCCGCACCGACTCCACGGTGTCGACGTTGATGTCGCGGAGGTAGCCGGACCCGCCCATTCTCGCGCCGTCGCGATAGACCACGACATCCTCCACCCCTCCGCCGAGACTGCTCGGACCGCGGGTATCGAGCCAATGCGGGCGTTCCTGGCGGATCACGTCGTACAGGTTCCGGCCGGGAAACTTGCCCAGGTTCTCTGCGGTCAGTGTCGACCGATCGCGGCTGGCACGACTCGCGCTCGTCTCGGATCCCGAAGCGGCGGCCGAGCCGCCCGCTGAAGCGCAGGCGCCGAGGATGATCGCCGCCCCGACGGCGATGAAGCGTCGAAGGGTATGCATGGCCCATCTCCGAAACTGGTGGAACGACGGTGGTCCGCCGCGAGGCGGGTCCTCGGGGCCGGACACGTGTGATGCCAATCGTCAGATACCATGGTAGACCATTGCGGTCAAGGCGCCCGGTAGATGGCGCGCCCCGATGCGAGCGCAGAGCGGCCGGCGTCATTGACACACCCGACGGGTAGACGTAGTAGTTACATCGGCGCCCCCAGTGACGCCGGGGAAGCTCGCTCCAGGAGTCCCCATGGCTCGACAAACTCTCTCCCTGCCGCCGAGCGTCAAGCGCCTCGGCGTGCTCGGCGTGCTCGCAGCTAGCGCCGCGCAGGCGCAGCCGCCGGGGTCGGCGGCGCCCGAATCCAAAGGGATCGGCGGGATCGTGGGCGTCGTGACGGACTCCAGCGGTGCCGGGATCGCCGGCGCGCAGCTCACGATCGTCGGCGTCGTCGGGCGAGGAGGCTCGGATGCGAGCGGCTCGTTCCGACTGATCGGCGTCCCCGTTGGCCGGCAGATGCTCATCGTTCGTCGCATCGGCTTCCGTCCGGACACGAGCATCGTGACGGTCGTGCGGTCGGCGAACATCACGGCGGAAGTCCGACTGGCACCGGCGCCGGAGGTGATGGCGACCGTCGTCGTCGATGGCGTCCGTCCGGTCGTCCCGACGCGACTCCGCGGGTTCTATGAACGGAGCGGTCGCCGGATCGCCGGTCACTACTTCACGGCCGCGGACATCGAGCGTCGCAATCCTCACCTGGTGACCGATCTCCTCCGAACGCTCCCCGGCGTACGCATCGCACAGCAGGGGGGGCAGAGCGTCGTGACCTTCCGTGGCCAGCGGTGCCCGCCACTGGTGTGGCTCGACGGAATGCCGGCCGCCGCCGGGTATCTGGATCCCGATGTCGTACATCCGACCTCGCTGGCCGGGATCGAGGTTTACCCGGGGCTGGCAAGCGTTCCCGCGAATTTCGTGTTGCCGAACGGTCAGGGATTGTGCGGGGGTGTCATCGCACTGTGGAGCAGGGCGCCACCGCCGCCGCGCCCGAAGCAGCCGCGGCGGGCGACGGATGAGGTGCCAGAGCCGGCGCCGGCATTGACGCCGGTGTATCACGCCAACGAGGTCGAGACGCCGGCGGCGGTCGACACGGCGTATCCCATAGCGCCCGTGTATCCGGATTCGCTGCTGCGCGCAGGCGTCGATGGGCGGGCACTGGTCGAGTTCGTGGTCGACAGCGCCGGTGCGCCGGAGATGAAGACGTTCAGCGCCGTGCTGTCGACTCACGTGATGTTCACGGAGTCGGCTCGACGGGCGGTCGGGGATGCTCGTTTCGTCCCCGCGACGAAGGGGGGTCGCAGAGTGCGCCAGCTCGTGCAGCTCCCCCTCGAGTTCTCGGCTCCGAAAGAGGAGTGATCGGCGACGGCGCTCCCCTGCGGAGCAACGCGTCGAGGAGAGGCAACGATGTTCGAGCGTATCTACGGAAGACCGAGGCGGTCATGGGTAGGCGCGCTGGTGGAGCAGCGGACGCTCCTCAGCCTCGCCATCCACGCGGCCGCTTTCGGCGCGCTCGCGGCGAGCGGAGCGAGTCCGGCCGATGTCACGCGCCAGGTGACCGAGGGGATCGTCTTCCTCGCGCCGCCGCCGACGCCGACGGCGGCGCCCGAGGCGGCCGACGAGCGTCTGTCGTTCGTGGAATTGGGGGGGCTCGCTCCCGCCATTGCCACGGTGATCCCCGAGCCGCTGGTGATAGCGACGCTGATCTCGGCGCCGACGCCACCAGAGGTGACGTCGGCGGGGGGCGACACCGCGCAGACCGTCGTGACGGTGGTCGAGACGCGCGCCGATTCCGTGTACTTCGCCGAACAGGTGGACAGCCCCGCCGCGTACGACGAGCGAAGCGCCGCCCCCGCCTACCCGGACTCGCTGCAGCGGGCGGGGATCGGAGGCGCGGTCGTTGCGCAGTTCGTTGTCGACACCACCGGACGGGTGGAGGTCGAAACCTTCACCCTTCTTCATTCGACCGACCGGCGGCTGACTCGATCGGTGCGTGACGCGCTGCCCAACATGCTTTTCAGGCCGGCTGTGCTCAACGGACGGAAGGCCAGGCAACTGGTCGAGCTTCCCTTCCGTTTTCAGGTCGTTCCGAAGGACAGCCTGAGGCGGGATACGACGCCACCGCCGCCGCGGTATTGACGTTGCGGAGGCTGTAGCGTAGTGGTTGCACGGAAGAGCATCTCGATGTCGCGCCGAGCAGCTCTCGTGGAGGGTCCATGTCGCGAGCCGTCCCATGCGTAGCGCGCGTCCCGTCGAGGGGTGCGCTGGCCGTCTGCGTTCTCATCTCGGCAGTCCCGCTCGGGGTCGCCGATGCCCCCGCACAGGCGTCGGGGAATGGAACCCTGGCCGGAGTGGTCGCTGACTCGCTGGGGGCCGGCGTAGCCGACGTGCATCTGACCGTGGTCGGCGTGCCGGTGCTCGCGAAGTCGGGGCCTGACGGCGGATTCCGGTTCGCGTCGGTTCCCGCCGGCCCGCAGCGGCTGGTCGCGCGACGGATCGGTTATCAGCCGGAGAGCCTGACGATCTCCGTCGCGGCCGGCGTCGTGACCCGGGTGACGGTGGAACTGGCGCTCATGGTGCAGCGGGTCGAGCCGGTCCTTGTCAATGCGCCGCGCGTGAAGCACACGGGCCGGCTGCGCGCATTTCATGACCGGCGCCAGCGGGGAATCGGCCATTTCTTCACCGCGAACGACATCGCTAGGCAGGGCGCTCGGAACGTGACCGACCTCTTTCGCACGATTCCGGGGGTGGCGGTCCAGCGTCGCGGCGCCGAGAGCGTCATCACGTTCAGGGGAATGCGGTGCACGCCGCTCGTATGGATCGATGGCTCGCCGGCGACTGCGGGCTTCCTCGATCCCGATATCGTGGAGCCGAGCTCGCTCTCGGGGATCGAGGTGTACCTCGGCCCGTCGACGGTGCCGCAGGAGTTGATGGGGACGCGCGGGCGGGGATCGTGCGGCGTGATCGCGCTGTGGACCAATGTGCCCGAGCCGCGAGCGACGCCACAGCCGAGGAAGGTGAGCGCGGAGGATCTTTCGCTGATGGTCGCGTCGCTCACTCTGTATACCGCCGATCAGGTCGACCGGGCGGCCATCGTTCACGGTGACTCACGCCTCGAGCCGGCGTATCCGGCGACGCTGCTCGAGGACAGCATCCCGGGGCGGGTAGTGGCGGAGTTCGTAGTGGAGACGAACGGGCGGCCCGACATGGATACCTTCGCGGCCGTCGTATCGAACGACCGGCGGTTCACCGAAGCGGTGCGCCAGGCGATCAGCAAGGCGCGGTTCGTCCCGGCGATGCTTCAGGGGAAGCGGGTCCGGCAGCTCGTTCAGATGCCGTTCGTCTTCCGGGTCAGCGGGACGCCCTGATCCAGCTGGGCGGCGACCGGGGCGCCGCCCCCCCGCGCAA
>WUUC01094736.1_pt1 | contig 16592 bp, 9 predicted proteins | sample 6278441 | NCBI WGS metagenome assembly WUUC01 (sample SAMN13675441, study PRJNA597444) | soil metagenome | isolation source: soil | place: USA: Washington | collected 2017-10
AATCGCGCGAGGAACTTGGCGGCTGGGCCGTCAACGTCGTCTCGTACCGGATTGGCGATCGGTTCTATTGCACGATCGACAACGTGGACCCCGGCGCGCGATTCGCGCGCGCCGAGGGAACTACGCGAGAGGAAGCCGAATCGGTCGCGCGCGACAAGGCGCAACGCTACCTTCAGCAGACACGCAGGCGTCCGCCGGCGTGACGTCGGTCCCTCTCATCGTGGCCGTCATGGTGGCGGGCGGCGTGGCCGGCGGCCTCGGCGCGCTGCTCGGCATCGGCGGTGGCGTGTTCCTCGTCCCGTTCCTGACAATCGGGCTCGACGTGCCTATCCGGCAGGCGCTCGCCACCAGCCTGCTCACGGTGATTGCCACGTCCACGGCCATCTCGGGCGGCCGCGCTCGCGAATGGATCAATCCGCGCCTCGGCCTGCTGGTCGCGACGTGCACTGTCGCGGGTAGCCTGCTCGGCGGGATCATCGCCACTGCACTGTCCACGGCGGCACTCTACCGCGTGTTCGCAGTCTCCACTTTCGGCATCGCGCTCGTGATGCTGTCGAGACTCGATGTCCGCAACGTCGTGCTCGACGGGAGCGTCAACCCCGGAACCCTCGGCGGACGTTATTTCGAGGAGGAGAGCGCGCAGGAGATTGTCTACCGGGTGAAGCGGTTGCCGCTCGTGCTCGGCGGATCGTTTCTCGCCGGCAACCTCTCGACGCTCCTTGGCGTCGGCGGCGGCGTCGTCACGGTGCCGGTGCTGAATGCGTGGTGCGGCGTGCCGATTCGTGCGGCGGCGGCGACGAGCGCATTTACGCTCGGCGTCACCGCAACGTCGGGGGCGATCATCTACTTCGGCCGCGGCGCCGTGGTGCCCGCCATGGCCGCGGCGGCGGTTCTCGGCGTGCAGATCGGCTCCGCCGCGGGACTGCGCCTCGGCAATCGGGCAACGGCACGCAGCCTCAAATTGCTGCTGGCAATCGTCCTGATGATTGTTTCGGGCCTGATGCTGACGAGAGCGCAGTGATGGAGGTCGTCCTGCGTGCGTGGTCAACCGCGAGCCTGCTATTGCTTGTGATTGGGATGGTCCTCTGGCTACGAGCACCGCTCGCAGAGCGAACCGACATGGCGCTCGGCGCCGGCCTTCTCCTGCTGGTGACGACCCCCGTGCTGAAGCTGGTGTCGGTCCTGATCGAAGAAATCCGCGCCCGCGACTGGCGCTTCGCGCTGCTGGGAATTGCCGTGCTGCTGCTGCTCGGCGGCAGCGTGATGCTCGCGCTTCGCTGAATTCCCAAGATCCAAATCCATTCGAAATCCCAAGCTCTAATTCCAATTCCCGACATCAAAGTTTAGGATTTTGACGGTTGCGCTCAGGGTTGATGTTGGGTGCTTGGGATTTGGCATTTGGGCCTTGGGATTTTCGGATTTGGGATTGGTAATTGGTACGTTCACAAACCCAAATGGCTGCTAACTAAACGGCCCACCGTCCAACGGCCCATCCAGCCAGCGCCCCGAAAATGATGCCGGTAATCAGGATGGGCGCGTACGTCTTCGTGATGATGGCGTCGGGTAGGCTGGTGAGTACACCCACCAAGACGCCGGTTCCGACCGGATGTATCGGGAGCCTTACCGTTGCAGCGAAGAATCCAAGCGCGAAGCGTGAACAGAAGGCGCCGAGGAGCGCCGTCCGCTTGTCTGGGAACTGAAGCGGCAACATCAGTAGGACATCTACCGCCCCCACCACGAGGCCGAGGACTATCCCCATCGTCGTTCGCGTCATCGCTTCTTCGCAGCCTTCTTCTTTGCCTTGGGCCTGCCGAGATTCTTCGGTGGTGGTGGGGTTATCATCACGTCAGCCGTGGGCACCTGAATCGCTACTGCGATGAATTCGCGTTCCGCTACGAGAATCGGAAAATCAGCGACGGCGAGCGTGCGACGCGTGTGGTCGCTGGCGCGGAAGGCAAGCGGCTCACCTACAAGCAGCCAGCGTGAGCAAGCGCGAGAGGCCCGCGCCCGATGGAATCGGGCGTGGGGTCCGTATCAACTAAAATTCTGGTGAGCCGCTGAAGTACCCATTCGGCCGCTAGCCGCGCGTCATCGGAGCCAATAGCCCACAACGACCCCCACGATACCAGACGCCCATGAAACAGTGTCGGTGGAGTATTGGCCAGACATGATGACGTACAGGATGGCCGTGAGAACGACCAAGGAGATGATAATGCGGGTCCAGAGCTTGGTGCGTAGATCACTTGCCACGAAGGATCGACCAAGCTTGGCGAATGTGCGTCCCGAACGCACGATTATCGTCCTCGGGATAGTTCGTGTCGTCGCCTAATAGCTCTGCGATTTGTCGTTGCGCTTCCAACAAATCGGCTTTCAATTTTTCATTCTGCTGGACTAGTTGCTGCACCAGGCCGTCGAATACTTGGCTCTGGTCAACTAGTGTCGCGACTGTGTTTGATACGGCGCTCAGGGCATCGATTGGCGTTGCGCTTGGGGCTGCGCGTTGCGGTAATTCTGCTCCCATTACCAAGTAGTGCATCCAGCGCCGTGGATTTCGCGACACCGCTAAATGTGGCGGTCATGGCACCGACGGAACACCATAAACCCATCAGTACAAGACCGCTTTAGGTACTCCCGAAGCTGATCCGTTGATTTACGAGAAGGCCAGTGCTACAACGGTCTCCCCTCAAACAACTGACTGGATTGTGGCAATCGAGCCGTCGGCTCTTGATCCACCGAAGCCACGGTGTCCATGCGGGCCGGTCGCATTGCTGAAGCTCGTTCGCGTCACACGCGGAACGCGGACGATTGCTCAGTGGATGTGCACCCGCTGCGGCTATCGATACCCTCCGATCGGCACGACTACCCGCGCTTGACCCCACTGGCTTGGGTTTGTGAACGCACCAATTACCTTGGGATTTAATTTATTGCGGGCGCGTATTCGTCGCGACGTGCTCGCGCGTCATCCGCTGCATCTGATTCAGGATCTCGCGCAGGCGCCTGGCCTGCTGCAGCATGCCCGCCACTTCGCGTTCGACTGTGGGATCGCGCCATTCCTTGGCCAGCAGCTCGCATTGGCCGATGATGGCCTGCACCGCCCCGCTCATGTCGTTCGCAAACGCGAACGTCAGCTCCGACAGCTCATTCCCCATCTGGTGCCGCGCGTAGGCGTTGGCGAGCCGCCGCGTGCCGTGCGCGCTCGCGAGCGCTTCCGCCACCGGCTTGAGCGCGTGCAGATCGGCCTGTGAAAACGCCGCGGGACGGCGCGACACGAGGTTGAGCGTGCCCAACGCTTCGCCCTCGTAAATCAGCGGCAGCAGCACGAAGGACTTGAACCCGGCGGTCTTGATGACGTTCACGTCGAGATAGGTCGGCGCGAGCGCGCTCACCTCGTCAACGATGCGCCCTTCGCGCGAGTTGACGACCTCGTCAATGATCGACGAGCCGCGTGGAAAGTGCAGTTCCGAGTGGGCATGCGTTGACGGGCTGCGCTGATCGATGCGGGCCGTGTAGGTGCTGTAGCCTGCGCGATCCTCGGTGAGCAGCGCGAGGCCGACGCGGTCGCACGGCACGATGGCGCGGATGCGGAGCGCCAGCTCGAACAGGCTGCGCGAGATGTCGGGCGTGCTCGCGAGCGTGCGCAGCAGCGCGTTGCTCGCCTTCAGGTTCTCGATCGTCGCCGCTTCCGCGGACTGCCCGATTCGCTCGCTTGAGGAACGGGACAATCGCCAACCGAGGAGGAAGCCGACGACGAGCCCGGCAACGAGCGCGATCGCCGCCCACAACATCAGGGTGTGGCTCCGGGCACCTTGTACGCGTCAGGAACGGGCCGAAGGGGGCGATCGAACCAGAGCGGTCTTCGCAGTCCACCCGGACCCGGCGCTGGCCGGGTCATGCCCATCCACTCCTTGTAAATCTCGTGTGACCGGTTCGTGTCCACGAAGATGTCGCCGTAACGATCGTCGGGGCCGCCTTTCTCGAGCCGGACCTTCTGGTGCCAGCAGTGCATTCCGCTCACCGGATCGGGTTGCACCGGAAACGTGAGGTTCTGGTGCACACCGACTTCAGTCCACCAGACGCGCTTGCTGTCGGGATCGTTGCTGTCGAACGGCTGCGTGCCGTGCACCTGCCGGATGCGGTACTGGCCCTCGATCGGCCGCTCGATCCTGACGAGCGCCGCCGCGTTCCGCAACCCCATTTCTTCGTGTAGCCGCCATCGTCCCAGATGGTGGGACATGGCAAGAATGCCCGGACGAATGCCTTCGGTCACCCAGGCGCGCGTGACGAAGTAGCCAATGGCCGTGTGCACCTTGACGAGATCGCCTGTCTCGATTCCGTACTTTCGCGCATCGGGCGTCGAGATCCAGAGCGGATTGCTGTGCGAGATCTCGTAGAGCCACTTCACGGGCGACCGCGTGTGGATCAGGGTTGGCAGTCGAAAGTTCGGCAGCAGGTCGAACTCATGTTCGTCGCGCCGCAAATCCCGCCAGTACACCTGCCCCGGGACGTAGCGCGGCACCGTGTGTTCGGGCCAGCCCCACTCCTTCAGCGTGGCGGAATAGAACTCGAGCCGTCGCGACGGCGTGTTGAAGCCGGTACGCGGCACGCCATCGACGACGACGCCAACGGGCGCGCCGTTCTTCGTCACCAGTTCCTGCGATGGATCGATCGACGTGTCCTTCCGCTGATCGTCGGTGAGCGGCTGCTCGTGTACGCGGTACACGTTGTCCTTGACCTTGAAAACGCCGTACTTGCGCATGTACTGCAACGGCGTGAGCCCCTCCGCCGCCGCGGCCTCAGGCAGCCCGGGAACGGAGTTCTCGAACACCCACCCGTAGTACTCGTCCACCGTGATCATCTGGCCCGGGCGATACGGTGATTCGTAATGCTTGCGGATGCCGAGCGAGCCATCGGGATCGATCTTCCAGCTGAGCGCGATCCAGAATTCGACCTCTTCCCACGTTTCGCCGGGATTCGTCTCCCACGTGGCGTCCACTTTCTCGCCGCGTTTCTCGCGCGCGACGCGCTGCACGGGCTGGCGGAACCCGAGCCACTGCGCGGCGTGCGTCTCCTGGCTCATCATGTCGTGACGCTCGGTGCCGAGCCCCATGGGCAGGATGTAATCGGCAAACCACGCCGTCTCGCTCCAGTTCGGCGTCAACGCGACGTGCAGGCCGATCTTGTTCTCGTCGGTGAGCATCTCAATCCATGAGAAGCCGTCCGGGTTGGTCCACACCGGGTTGTACACGCGCGTGAAATAGACGTCGAGTTTGCCGCGCCCTTCCTTCAGGAAGTGCGGCAGCAGGAAGCTCAACTCGTGGTACGCGAGCGGGAACTCGCGCGGGAAGAGCAGCTCGTTCCAGTAGTCGGGCGGCTTTGGCGGGAGCGGATGTTTCGGGACGAACTTGTTGTTCACGTGCAGGTTCACGCCGCCCTCGGTGCCGACTGAACCCGTGAGCACCACGAGCAGGTAGAGGCAGCGCGTGATCTGCCATCCCCACAGGTTGCCTGCGGCTGCCGCGCGCCAGCTATGCGCGCTGAACCGGCCGCGCGCGCGTCCCACCGCGCGCGCCGCTTCGATGATGCGGGCCTTCGGCACACCCGTTTCGGCTTCCGCGTATTCAGGTGTGTACGTCGCGTACAACTCCTTCAACGCAGCCATGAAGCTGTCGAACACGAGCGGAAGATCCGGACGTTCCGCTCGCAGGTACCCGCGCCAATCCACCCAGTTGCGCACGAACTCGCGGTCGTAGAGTTCTTCTTCGAGGAGGATTCGCGCCATCGCCAGCAGCAGCGCCCCCTCGGTGCCCGAATAGGCGGGCAGCCAGAGGTTGGACTTGGCCGATGTATTCGACAGGCGCGGATCGATCACGATGAGCGTGGCGCCCTTGGACTGTCCCTCGATGATGCGCTGCGCGTGCGGGTTGAAATAGTGACCCGACTCGAGGTGTGACGAGAGCAACAGGATGGTCTGGGCGTTGGTGTGATCGGGCGAGGGCCGGTCGGCGCCACACCACAGGAAGTGTCCAAGCCGCGCGGACGAGGAGCACACGTTCGTGTGGCTGTTGTGGCCGTCGATGCCCCACGTCTGCAGCACCCGGTTGGCAAACCCGTCCTCGCCTGGCCGCCCGACGTGATACATCACCTCCTGCCTGCGGTCCTCCAGGATCGCCCTTCGGATGCGGGCACCGATGTCCTCGAGCACCTCGTCCCACGTGACGCGCTTCCACTGTCCGGATCCACGGGCGCCATCACGTTTCATTGGATACAGGACCCGGTCCGGATCCTCCAGCTGGTTTGGCGTGACGACGCCCTTCGCGCACGTGCGACCGCGGCTGCCGGGATGAACCGGATTGCCTTCTATCTTGCGGACGTCCAGCGTTTCCTTGTCCACGTAGGCCAGGATTCCGCACGCCGACTCGCAGTTGAAGCAGATGCTCGGGATGATCCAGTAGCGCCGCCGCTCCTTGCGCGGCCAGGCGGTGGATTCGTAATCGATGTAGTCGTCCCAGGTCGAGGGATCGGGATGCGATCTGAACTTGGAATCCATTTAGCTCAAAGGAACGCTTTGCCCCGCTTCGACCCACACGTATTCCCAGGCGAAGCTGGCCGCCAGCCCGAGGACGGCGGCCAATTGGGGGAGTCGGAACATCATGAGGGAGGCGACGCCGCAGAGGATAGCGCCACCCCAGAAAATGCGCGCAAATGCGCCCTGGCGGATGGCTCGGACCGCAAGCTCATGGTGCAGCGTCGCGCTCGGCATGAGCAGGTTCTCGATGATGATGAGCAGGAGGTGCGCGCTGACGGCTGCAAAAAGCGTCCAGCTCAAGGCGGCCATCACCTCGCGCGTCGAGGTCACGCCCGGCACCAGCGACAGGATCAGCATGACGGCAGCCCCCTCGGCAATCGCCTGCGCGAGCAAATCGATCGTCGAGTGCGGCCCTTGCCAGAGGTCGCGCGCCAGACCTTGCGCGAACAGGAACCCCGTGTAAATCGTCGCAAACAGCCCGGCAACGAGCGCCGGCCACGCGATCAGGCGCAGCACCGACTCCCAACCGATCCACGATGCACCAAGCCATACCGTGGTGAGGCCACCGAATGCCGTCAAGATGAAGGCACCGCGTGCGAGCCATGAATCCCAGTTCGGACGCGTCAGGATGTACAGAAACCGCTGCGGCTGCTCGAGGTCGATGACCAGCACGGCCGCGGTGATCGTCACCATGACCAGTGCGACGGCCGGGCCGACGAGCGTGACGAGCGTGTCGCGGAATCCGAACAGCCACAGGATGACGGAGAGCATCAGCGCTCCCGTAGCAATGCCTTTCGTCAGCAGGTAGATCGCCATGTCGAGACCCCATGGCTTGATGTGCGGCGTGTCGTAGTCGACGCGCGGCGCTCCGGGGACGTCAGGGTCGGGTGTTGGCGCGCCGAGCGGCCGTAGCGAGACACTGCCTTCCTTGAAGTAGAACGGCCGCGTGGCAATCTCCGGCTGGATAGCGCTCTCCTCGGTGCCCACGTAATACACGTGAGGCATGGTCCCCTTCTCGGGCTTGCGGACCGTGATGCCATTGCCCTGGACGAAGTTGTACAGGTCGCTGGTCGAATCCTCGAGGTCACCGAAGATACGGCACTCGGTCGGGCAGACGCTCACGCAGGCCGGCAGCAGCTTGTTCTCGACGCGGTTCGCGCAGAAGTTGCATTTTTCGGCGGTCCGCGTGTTGGGGTCGATGAACAGCTGATCATAGGGACACGCCACCATGCAGGCGCGGCACCCGATGCACGCGCTGCCGTTGAGATCGACGATCCCGTCGCGCCGCTTGAACAGCGCGCGCGTCGGACAAATCGTGACACACGGCGCGTCGTCACACTGGTTGCAGAGGACTGGAAAGAAGAACCGCCGGGTGTCGGGAAAGGTGCCCTTCTCGACCGTCTTGACCCAGCACCGGTTCACGCCGACCGGAATTTCGTGCTCGGCCTTGCAGGCGATGGTACAGGCGTGACAGCCAATGCATTTCCGGAGATCGATGGCGAACCCGTAGTGGGGCATGGGAATATTCGACTATAACCCATGGGCCGTCAGGCGCCGAGACGCCGAGACGCCGAGACACGGAGCCGCAGCGACGCGGACAGGCAGAGACACAGAGCGCTATAGGGTTTTCTCGCCTCTCTGCAGCACACCCTGCTGATTCCATCTTCAATACAGCGGCCCCGGGTAGGCGGTCGACACGCTTGATCTCAACAACAATCGCGTCTTCGACGGTGAAATCAGGGCCTGTGTTCTCCGATCAGCTCCCCTTTGTAAAACACGGGAATGCCAATCTGGCGCTTGAAGTTCAGGTGAGCGGTGCGGAACTCGATTGCCAATGCCGCCTCGTACACCGACTCCAGCAGTCCGGGGCCAAGATTTCGACGCACTTCTATGCACATCGGATGATGCGTTCGCTCAACTGGTGCGAATCCAGCCTGATTAACATCGACGACCTCCGTGCCTCCGTTTCTCCGTGTGCCGTGTCAGTGCCTGTTGGTGAACCTGGCTACAGCGGCCTGGCGCACTTCGATCGGAATCAACGGAAACGTCCCGACCACGTGCGTGAACTCTTCGGTCGTCAGCTCATACAGCCGGCCCACCAGCGCCTGCAGCTCCACGTATTCGCTCATCGTCTCGATCGGCGCAGCCGATCCCGACAAGATCTCCGCGAGCTCAATCGCGCGTGTCGCACTGGGCTCTCCGTCTCTCACCCGCGGCACGAACAGGCGCGCCATGATTGACGCGGTCACGTGCGTGTGCACTCTCAGTCTCACGATGTAATTCGCGACAAAGCTGTTGAGCAGCGCACAGAGCAGCAGCTGCCGGCGCATCGGCAGCGTCTCTCGCAGGCAGAACAGCGTGTGCGTTGTCACCGCTCGTGCGGGGACGATCGCGGCGATAAGTGTGAGGCGATTCGTCGCGCCCGCGATCTCGCGGTACGCGAGGCGCGGGCGCCGCGGGACGCGCATCGCTTCAGCCGCCGCGTCCGGGCGGAGCTCCAGCGAGCACTCCTCGAGCGCCACGCGAAACGGTGCTATCTGTTTGCCTTCGAGCACGGGCCGGGCGTGGCTGGCGCCGGTCGCCGGTTGAAACGCATCCCGATCGTCGCTGGCGTTCAGCTCCCGCCCGAAGTGGACGTGCCACCCCGCAGGTGATGAGAGCCACGGATGGGCGGCCGAGATTTTCTCCACGATCCGAAGGTCTGCCGCGGTTGTGAACTCCGGGATTGCAAGATCGTCCTCCCCCGAAGTCTTCGCGAGAAAGGCACGAGACACGTCCACAGAACCGCCGCCTTCGCTCTCCACCCCCGCCGCGACTGGATTCGGGTTGTCCAGGGACTCAGGGTCGGTGACCCCAAACCTGACCGAGATCCGTGCCGTCGGAGCACCGGACGTCGCGGTAAGCAGGATGAATCGCACGCTCCGGTGGATCGGAAATATGCCTTTTCGATTGTCGAGCCCAACGATAGTGTCTACCGCGGCCGAGTCGAACAGGTGACGACGCAGTGGCGCGGACCCGGCGTCGGACGCGAAGCCGCCGGGCAGCACGAGGCCCATCCGTCCACCCGGCCGCATGAGCGCCAGCGCGCGCTCGACGAAGAGCTGATAGCGATTCACGTGCGAACGGGTGGTCAGCGCGTATAGTCCCGAGCCGCGTGCGAATTCCAGGAGATGGCGTGCACCCGCACGGCGTTCCGTACGGCGATCGCCATCCCCGCTGTCGCCGCGCACCATGTCCCACGGTGGATTTCCAATTACCGCATCGAAACCCGCATCTGCGCGGCGCTCGCCCGCGTCGTCGAAAAAGACCTCGGGAAACTCGAGCTCCCAATGGAGGAAGCGACGCTCCCCGGCGATTGCGGCCGCCCGTCCGTGCCACGACTCCGCCACGTGCGCCGGAAGCGATGTGCGACCGTGCAGCACGCCGTCGGACAAGTCGGTGAACACTCCTGAGGCTGGCGGGCGTCCGTGATCCCAGAACCAGCACGAACACCACAGATCGAGCACCTGCTTCCACCGCATCGCCTGGGAACCCTTCGCCCGAAGGCCGTCGAGCACCGACTCCTTGCGTCGAACAACCTCCACGTCCTCATCCCGCTCGAGTGCGAGCCGGAGCCGGGCTGGAACGACATTGCGGACAAGCTGCGCAAGCGATGCGGCGTCGAACAGAGGCAGGGTGGCCAGCGTGCGCGGGCGGCGGTCTCCGGGCGGACGCATCGCGAGCTGTTCGAACGTTGCTCCGACGAGGCTGTTGCCTGTGACGAGCCGATGATCGAGAAACGTCAGCGGCCGCTCTGCGGCGAGCGTGGCCAGCCACAACGATAGCCTGGCCAGCTGCACCGCCATGGGGTTCAGGTCCACGCCGAAGAGGCATCGCTGGGCAATGTCGCGCCGCAGCAGCACACGGTCCTCAGCGGTGACGTCGGGCGCGTGCCACTCACCGTCCCGCACTAAGGCGGCTTCTGCCGCGGCCGCCAGATAGCGGCAGGCTGCTACCAGGAACGCTCCGCTGCCCATCGCGGGATCGACAACGCGCAGTTTGAGAATGTCGGCGCATGACCGGCCGGCAACCAGCGGTACCAGTGTGCGGCGCACCAGGTGCCCTGTCACCGCGCGAGGTGTATAGAAGGTGCCGCTGGCCTTGCGCAGATCACCGGTACGTCGAAGCAACACGGCGGCGCCATCGCCGTACGCCTCGTAATCCAGCACGCGTTCGTACACGGTACCGAGCTGCTCGACATCCAGGTCCCGATACACGATGCGTCTGCGGCCGGTGCGCCCGGCAACCGTGGTGCTCATCGCCAGCAGCGCTCGTCCAACGGTCTCGTCATCGAGACGGGCCCGCGTGGCCGCGGGTGTGTGGAGAGGCGAAAACAAGCGGCCGTTGAATGCCGTCACGCGCAGGTCGCCGGCACGGCACCCGGTGTGCGCGAGTCGCGAAATCGCCTGTAACGCCGGCCAGATACCCCGACAGCGCTTTCCGGCGAGGAGCGTCGAGACGAGCGTGTCGATCGTGTAGCGATCCCGGTAAACCGGGTGCCACACGGGGACGAGACCGCGCGCTTCCGCGAACAGCAGGAAAAGAACGCGATAGAGCACCGTCAGGGATTCGTCGAGCAACGCCGATGCAGGGGACCGTTGCCGCCGCGGGCTGGATTCAGCAAGCGATCGGACGACAAGTCGCAGCGCGTCCAGGACGCCGTCACCAAGCCCCCGGCATACGTCCACTCCGTGGCGCGCGGACAATGCCACCACCTGATCGATGCGCGGCTGTACGCCACCAACGGGGCCCGCGCCGAGCAGCGCCCACAGCAGCGTGACAGCTTCCGGGACGTGAACCACTGAGCCCAGGTCGAACTCCTGGTAGAGGCGTGCCCAGGTGTGATGTGCATCGACAAGACGGAGCGCGCGGCCGTTCGAACACAGGCACCAGCGGGCATCGGCTGCGATTCCCGACTCAATCGTGCTGCGCCACGCCGTATCCAACGACTCGGTCCAGGGGATCACGACGACGGGGAAGGTGCCGAGCGGAGTTTGCGCGAGCAGCTCGCAGGCAGCACGTTGTTCCTGGCGCGCCGCGATCCCATAGCCGAGTAAATGCAGTAGCGGGATCACCGCAACATCGGCGACCGCCCGGGCACTGCTGGCGGGCCCAAGAGCGGCGTGCCGGGCGTGGTCCCACCGGGCGAGTGCCTGGCAGACGTCCGGCGGCGGTTCAGCGATGCCCGGCACGCGGGGCAGCTCCGTTGACGCGAACGACGCACTGACGAGCCGTCCGCTGACGCCGGCAATCACGTCAGGCCACTGCAACGAATACGAAGCGTCGCGTTCCGGCGCGGGGATTCGATAGGCGCGCGAGCGTCCGGATGCGCTCAGCAGCCGCGGCAGCTGCCTCCTTTGCGATACGCTGCTGCGCCGCGCCTTCGCGCAGGGCGCGCCGATCGAATAGTCCGGGCTGCACGAGCGGCGCAGCCAGACGTCCGCGTCGCGTCTCCAGCGCGTGCAGCATCGCCTGCTCACGCACGATGAGTGGCTTGATTGACACGCGCAGCTCGTCGCGTAGGCGCCGGCAGATGCAGTCGTGTGATTCGGCGGTCGCGGCGCGCGTTACAGACGAAATCGCAGTTATCGCTCCCACCGGTATTGGCCCGGCGAGGAAAGCCTGGATGCCAATGACCGTATCCCACAGCTCGAACCCCGCCTTATCCACAAACGAGAGACGGACGGCTGCGTAAACGCGAGAGCGGTTGTTCCTGAGTACACACACGAGGGGCCGCTCGCTGGCGCGCGCGGATCGGCGCTCGTCGTTCCGAACATGAATGCGAGCATTGCCGGTGAGCGCTCTGCTGGTCGCCAGGCGCTCGACTTCGGCTTCGGCGTCCACTCTCAGGTTTGCGCCCGCGAAGGGTGCCTCGCGCTCCGCTGTGGCGGCGCGAGCGGAGAGCGACGCCACTACGGACTCTTCGGCCGTACCCCGGGCGACGAGGCCGACGGCGTGGACGCGACGCTCCTGCCCGATCCGATCTGCGCGTCCGATCCGCTGCTCGAGCCGAAGCGGCGTCCACGGCATCTCGAGGTTGATCACGAGCCGGCACCGATGGTGAAGGTTCAGGCCTTCGCTGGCGGCATCGGTGGCAAGCAGAACCCGCGCTTCGCCATGCGTGAATCGACGGGCCTCGCACGCGCGCTGCGCTGTGGTCATGCCCCCGTGCAACGTCGCCAGCCCACCGTGTGGCGGCTCCTCACGGACTGCCGCGCAGGGCAATTGTGGACGGCCCGCGAGGATTCGCATCACGTGTTCGAGCGTGTCCCGATACTCCGTGAAGACGATGGCGGGTTCGTCGGAGCGGCGAAGCAATCGTTCGAGGGCTCCGATCTTGCTCTCGTGAATGGTCGCGAGGCGGGCGAGCGCATAAATGCGTCGCAGCCATCGCATCTCCGCTGTAATGTCGGTCATGCCGGGGGTCGCGAGCTCCGCGTCGGGTTCCTCGTCGTCGCGCAAGACCCCGTCCCCGAGCGGCAGGGCGAGTTGCAGTGTGTTGCCTGCTTCGTTCGTGTCGAGCAGCGCCATTCGCCGCTGCACCGACCGCGCCAGCGATGCCGCGCTCGACGCTGCCCGACGCGCCAGCACCATCATCGCCAGCCGCGCGCCTTGTGCCGATTCGCTCGGCGCTTCCCGCGACACTCGACGCGCGTAGCCCTCGAGCGCGTGATGCACCGCGGCTTCCTCCAAGGTCGGCCGAACGCGCAGGAGCCGCGTGACGCGCCGGCTGGCGATGCCGGCATCGTCGCGGGAGCGACGAAACACCAGGAGCGGATCGTCGGGGCCAAGGTGCCCAAGCGCTCGAAGCCGCGCGTAGGTGTCGGAGTCGCCGCTGTGCGGCGTCGCGGTGATTGCCACCACACGCCGGCCTCGTCGCGCGAGGAGCTCGGCGGCCGTCCCCCGATCGGAGCGCCCGCCAAGTCCGTGCGCTTCATCGAAGGCGATGAGGTCCCACACGAGCGGTTCGAGGGCACGGATCACCTCCGGCCGCTTCACGAAATCAATCGACGTCAGAACGACCCCGGGTAGGGCCCACGGGTTGACGCCCACGGGCAGCACCGCTGTTGCGCGTGCAAGTGCTGCGGCATCGATCACGCGCGTGTCGATGTCAAACCGATCGCGCAACTCGTCCCGCCACTGTTCGCGCAGCCCCGCGGGAGCGACGATAAGAATTCGCGAGTCGCCGTCACGCGCGAGCAGTTCGGCGATGAGGAGGCCGGCCTGGATCGTCTTTCCGAGGCCCACGGCATCAGCAAGGAGGAAGCGGCATGACAGGCCGCGCGTCATCGCAATTGCCGGCTCGAGCTGATACGGCAAGAGGGCGATGCGAGCCGTGGCAGCGGCGCGCAACGAGGACCACGCCGGCACAGCCGCGGAAAGCACCCGGCGTGCAACGGCGCGAAATACGACCGGGCGAACCGGCCGGGCCAGAGTCGACGGCGTTGAAACGCGTTCTACCTCTTCGCACGGGAGGATGAAGCGTGCGGTGGTGCCGCGGTTCCCGTCTCCAGTCCCGGAGAGCTCCGCGACCACGCAACTCTCGTGGGTGAGCAGGCGGACGACGAGCCAGCGCTCGCCTCGAACACGGACGACGGCGCCTGTTTCAAGGTGATGCACAGTCACGGCGCACGTGAGGTGCACCGCACGTTCCAGGCAGGATCAGGCCGGAATCGCGGCGATCGCGCGAGGAAGTACGGAGAAACTCCGTTGCGCTCAGCGCCCGGAGGTATGAATTGTGTTGAACAGCAGTCGGAACGTCGCGTGCGCCTGGGCGCGGTGCTGCGCGCGGAACCCGATCAACACGGCACGTCCAAGGCCCACACGCGCCGCGACGACTGCAGCGCGCCCGGCGATGACGCGTTCACCCTCGAGCCATCCGCTCATGAGCACGTCACGCGACGGATAGCGCCCGACGATCTCCACGGCGGGTTGAACGGCTGGTGTGCCCGAATGGCCGTCGGTTGTCGGCGGGGCTGTCACTTCGTACGCCGCGCTGTAGGCAAAGAAGGCGGCGGTGCGGGCAGGCATGCCATACGCGAGTGGGTTAGTCGTATCGAGCTCCAGGCCGACGATTGATCCGGGACAGAAGAACTCCGACGCTCCTGCTGCCTGCGCGACATCTCGCACCGGCAGGCCCAGGATGTTCGTGGCCAGCGCGCCCGCCGAATCGAGCGCGACGAGCGTGCCTCCGGCCTCGACGAACTGCTTCAACGCCATGGCACCCGTTTCGCCGAGACCGCCGGTGTACTCCTCGGGCAGCGCGCCGGCCGGATGGCCAGAGAGGAGACGTTCTGGCGATGCGTCCGGCAAGATGATCACGTCGAACTGAGAGCGCAGGTTGCCGCCGCGAACCGTCACATCGGTAATGCTGGCAAACGGGAACTCGTACTGTTCGAGCAGCCAGCGTGTCCACCCTTCGTCGATGTTCTCGACCCATGGCTTGTAGAGCCCGACGCGGGCCCGTGCGATCGGCACGAGCCCCTGCGGAGCCTTGCGCTTGACAGCGTTGACGGGCAGGCCAAGTTGCGCCGCAATGCGGCTCACCTGGTCGAGCGCAGTCCTGGAGTGCGGCACCACCACTGAGCCATCCGGGGTCCACGACGGTGTGAGTCCCGCCGCAAGCAGCCGATTGATAGCGATCGAACCGCCGTTCCCGCGCGCGTCGAGCACGTAGTGCGCCGCGCGCCGGTCGCCCTGCACCTGCGCCGGGCCGATGGTGGCTTTTGCCACGCGAGTCATTGCCGGCAATTCGAACGCGGCGTCAATGGTCGCGACGTCCACGCCCATCTGGTACGGCAGCGTCCAGCCGGCCACATCGTAGGGACGCTCAGGCGGAGCGCCTGGAGCGACACGGCGGACCGGGTACACCTGGGGCTCGAGCAGCGTCTTTGCGTACGGGGCAAACGGCTGCGCCATCAGGATGAGATCCGTGCCCGCGGGATACTCACGTCCTCCCGCGCTGAACGGCGCGGAGGCGCCGTGCACCTCGATGGCGCCGTCGATGAGCAGGTTCTTCAAGGTTGCGGCCGCATGCGGGTCGTGTTGCTCGGGTGCGATGACGAACGCGAAGGGCCCGGTCTTAGCCGCTCGCTCGACCGCGCGGCGGCCCATCGTGTAGAAGTTCTGGACGATCTCGGCCCTGTAACGCGCCACACCCGTGAGCAGGCCGTACGCAGCGGACAAGTCGTATTCGACGATGTCGCGAAGGCGCCACACGCCGCCTTCCCAGGGATTCGGGAAATTGATTTGCGGGCGGTACTCCGGCAGCCCGCGCGGCGTTCCCTGGAGCTCGGATCGCGCGATCGACACCGGGCTTGCCACACGCACGCTTGCCACTTCGGTGAGCAGACACACCGTGTTGTGTCCAAGCGGCGCAGAGTCTTCGTAGCCAGGCCAGTAATAGTCGTACATCGCATTCTGCACGACTCCCGAGCGGCCGTCCTGTTCCATACGCAGTGCCATGGCGTGCCCGAGGAGTCCGGACGTCCGCCAGATGAGCGGGTCGTAGTTCGGGCCGATCGGATCGTAGTTCGGCGGCACGAAAAAGCGCGGCCCCCTCGCGCCCATCTGGTGCATCGTCAGGAATACGTGAGGATGCCAGTCCTGGTAGAAGAATCGCGCCAGCGAGCGGTTCTCGTTCATGTTGAGCATGAAGGCATCGCGATTGATGTCGTGACCCACGTACTTGTGATAGAGCCACGGCATGGGCGATCCCTCGAACGGCGTTCCCTTGTTGCGCTTGTACCAGTCCACGACCAGCACATGGCCATCGGGATTGAGCGACGGGAAGAGGATCAGCACCACGTCACGCAGCGACTGGAGGAGCACCGGGTCGTTCGTGGTCGCGAGCGTATACAGCAGCTCGTTGGCGGCCTGCGTTGCGCCGATCTCGGACGCATGGATGCTGGCGCCGATTGCCAGCACCACCTTGTGCGTGGCGGCGATGGTATTCGCTTCGTCCGGCGACAGCGTGCGCGGATCGGCGAGTCGTCGATTCGCCGCGCGAATGGCATCGAGCCGCGCA
>WUUC01030857.1_pt1 | contig 16587 bp, 12 predicted proteins | sample 6278441 | NCBI WGS metagenome assembly WUUC01 (sample SAMN13675441, study PRJNA597444) | soil metagenome | isolation source: soil | place: USA: Washington | collected 2017-10
CGGGCAAGACCGGCACGTCGAGAGACGGCTGGTTCGCGGGCTACACGCCGAACCTCGTCTGCGTCGTCTATGTCGGCTTCGACGACAACAAGGAACTCGGGCTCACGGGAGCCGAGAGCGCGCTGCCCGTTTGGACTGAGTTCATCCGCCGCGCCGTGGCTCTCAGGCCCGAACTCGGCGGGGAACACTTCATCCGCCCCGACTCCATCACCACCGTCGAGATAGACCCTGAGACGGGCGCGCTCGCCACCGAGGCTTGCCCGCGCCGAGAGCGCGTCGCCGTCACGCACGCGCTCGCGCCCGCGCGCGAATGCTACACGCACGCCGCCTCGCTCGACGCGCTGGCCTCGCTCGACGCAGACGAACTCGAAGACGACGCCGTCCACGTCGCAGGGCGCGCGGTCGAGGTGCACAGTCCGCCGAAAGATTTTGACGAAGACGGAGGCCGCCGCGCTCCAACGTCGAAGGCCGTCGCGGCCACTTCTACACAGTACGAGTTCCCCGGCACAGGCACGACGCGCGTGGAGATAAGGCGCGACGGTCGTCGCAGCCTGACGAACGATTTGCGAGTCGCGCAAAAGGACGATTGGCGTTAAAGTCTGTCGAGGATGATTCGGGGCAAACGGGGGAGGGAGAGACGTGGAGCGAATCTTCAGGTGCGTGCTGATTATTCTCGTCGCGGCGATGTGTGCGTCGGCGCAGGACTTGGCGACGGTCGAGCGGCAGGTCGAGGGGCTGCGCACGCAGCTACAGGAAGCGACGGACAAAGAGGCTGCTCTGCGTGAGCGCTCACAGCAGCTCGAAGAGGAGATGGAGCCGCAGAACATCGAGCGCAGCGTCTCGACCATAGGGACGACGGACGTTAAGGCGCTCAGAGACCGGCGCAGGCTCCAACTAGAGCGGCAGAAGGCACAAGTTGACGAGCAGCTAACGAGTCTCGCTGCCAGCCGCAGCCGTTTAGAAGGCGCAATCGCGACTGCCGAAGCCGAGGCAGTCCGCTTGAGGGCCGCCGCCCTCGCACCGAAAAGCACGCCCCCCGCGCAGACGGAGACCGGCGGCCTCTCCACCAAGCCCATCACGCCCGCGCGACCAGCCGTCAAGAAAAAACGTGATGCCCCAAAACCCGTCAAACGTGTCAGACGGAGCAGGGCGAAGCGTCGCCCGGCATAGGTCGATTAAGAAGTTCATAGCCTCACTTCCATCCACAACTACGAAGGCGACCCGCCTCTCCGCACTTTAAAAAGCCGGGTTGGCCGAGCCTGTAATTCTCGACGGTGATTGGCCGGTGCATAAAGCCGGGGCTCAACGGCCCGGAAATTTTTCATGCGCTGCACCGTTACGTTTCTCCTTGGAAACAGCACTCAAAGATGCAAGCGCAAAACCGAAGCAAGGTGCTGTGCAAATCTGATTCTGAGGAGAAAAGAGAATGATACGGAAAGTAAATCTCAGCATGGTGCTGATAGCAATCACGGCGGCGTTGCTAATTACGAGCAGCGCCTTGGCGCAAGACCGTAATGAGTCGAGTGCTGTCACTAACAAGGACAACCCTTATGACTACGTCGGCGTCAAGCACAATCAAATCTTGCGGGCGTTTTTCAACTCCGATGACTACAGGTCTTTCAGGGAGTCAAAAGCTAAGAACCCGTCGGAAGTGGTGACAGCGTTTTTTAGCAAATGCTGTGCGACTCAAATATCATGTTGCACGGGAAATCCCCCGCCCGACCCGAGACTCTCGACGGAAAAGATGATAAGAATTGCCGACACCGGAAGAAGGCCGCTCGAAATGCTCGGTAAAATGGGCGTGTCAAGAACGGTCACGCAGTATGCCGAACAAGTCGAATCCGCTCTTAGAAGGCTGCCGAAGAATACTGCTCATACGAGGTCGAGCTACAAGGCTTTCTTCGTGCTGGAACAAACCATCTTAAGGAATAGAAAATTGGCACCTGTTGACCGCAGACAGGCGCTGATGATGGTGGCCGGGGCGAGATACAGCGCGCACTTCTGGAACGGAGTGAAGAACGGGAGGACGCCGCCCCGGCTGACAGATGGCGGGGATGGGACTGTCGCAAGGATAGATTGGGATGAAGTGGCGGGTGTGGACGCCATGGGCTGTATCGGAGGCCCGGAAGCTGGCGCAGCGGCCTCTATCCTCGATTATCTTTCTCAGCTTATGCGTTAAGGCGCTGTGAGAGAAGAGCCCGGCAGGCGGCCTTCTCTTGATAGTAAAAATCACCCGCGCCTTCGGACAAAAGCTGAACGGCGATTAGCTTACGCTCTTTGCCGTTCGGCTTTTCGCGCCACCCATGGTCGATGTTAGACCGCGCGAGGTGTGCCCGGCGGATGCGCAGGACAAGAGAGGCAGTGCACGCGGGCTACATAACTCTGTCTATCCTCTTATGATTGCGCTATGCTGTCGCCGAATTTCTTGACCGCTCGACTCAGGGTGTCCTCAATCTTAGGAAACAAAGGTGAATAAAGAGGTAACGCGCGAAAAATTTGCGAGCTTTCTCGCGTGGCTTAATCCCGAAGGCGAGGGCGCGGGCGAGGAGTATGAGCGCCTCCGTTTTCGGCTGTGCACTTTTTTTTCGCAGCGGCGTTGCACCTTCTCCGACGAGCTGGCGGACGAGACTATCAACCGCGTCATTCTGAAAATCGCCGAAGAGAAGATAGAAAACAAGCTCGCGTATTGTTACGGCGTGGCGAAGAACGTCTATCGCGAATCGTTGAGGAAGGAGCGGAATCATCTGGACATCGACGAGGTGATGTTGGCCGCGAAGGCTCCCTCGGAGCAGAGCTTCTCAAGGGAGTGTCTGGACAAATGTCTGGGAGAGCTTTCCGCCGAGAGCCGGAACCTGATTCTCGATTATTTCTCCGAGGTGAAGCTGGCGAAAATCGAGCTTCACCGCCGCATCTCGGAGAGCTTGGAGATGACGCAGACCGCTCTGCGTATGCGCGTGATGCGGATTAAGCAGAAATTGAAAATTTGTGTGCAGGAGTGTATGAGCTGAAGAGAGCCCGGTACGCGACAGCCGAAATTGGCAACTTCAATTGGCGGCTATGGTGATGAGCGAATCCTTCAAGAGCGAAAAAACAGTCCGCGAATATCTTTTGGGCCGCGTCTCGGACGAGACGACACTCGAAGGAATCGAGGAGCTTCTTTTCACGGACGAAGAGTTCTGTTCTCAGGTCGCGCTTGTGGAAGACGGCATCATCAACGCTTACGTGCTCGGTCGGCTCGACGAAGCGGACAGAGCCAGTTTCGAGGCGACGCTCGCGGGCAATCCCGAAAGACGCTTCAAGCTGGAATTGACGCGGGCGTTGAGGGAAAAGGCTCTGGCCGAAAACTCTAAGGCCGCGAAAGTGTCTCCGTCTTTCTTCGATTCGCTCAGAGCCTTCTTCCGGCAGCCGAAGTACGTCGGCACGTTCGCGGTTCTGCTGGTTGCCGTATTGAGCGGGGCGCTTTACCTCAACAGAGGCAGTGACCAAAACGAACTCGCCGAGCTGCGCGCCGTCTACCGGAAGGAGCGGCCAACCGAAGCACGCATCTCCGAATTCGGTTACGCGCCTTTGCCGCAGTTGCGCGGGGCCACCGAGCCGCGCGAGAAGAACCGCCTGCGGCGCATCGAGAATAATTTGATTGAAGCCACGGAGAAGAGTCCGGGCGCTCAGTCTCATCACGCGCTCGGCGTCTTCCGTCTCACACAGCAGAAGTACGAGGACGCAATCAGGGAATTCGAGAGCGCTTTGAAATTCGACGAAGGGAGCGCACGGCTTCATAACGACCTCGGCGCGGCCTATTTCGAGTTGGCGAAAGCCTCCCCCGAAGGGAAGCGGCTCGAACCTCTGTCGAACAGTCTGGAAGAGTTCACGAAGGCGACGGAGCTGGACGCGAATCTGCTGGAAGCGCTTTTTAATAAGTCTCTGGCCTTAGATGAGCTGGGCTCTTCGGGACGCGCGAGGGAATCTTGGAAGCTCTATCTACAGAAGGATTCTTCCTCGCCTTGGGCGGACGAGGCGCGCAGGAATCTGGCGCGAATCGAGAGCGAGCAGACGCGTTTCAAGGAGGACGAAAAGGTTCTGGAGGATTTCTTAAACGCCTTCCGCAATCGAGACGACGCGCGCGCCGAGAAGATTCATAACCAGACGAAGGGATTGTTGAAGGCCGTCTCCGTGCCGCTGCAACTTTCGCGGCGGTATCTAGAGGCGAAGCAGCGCGGCGACGAGGCGGAGGCCGCCGAGAGCATCGAGGCCATGGCCTTCATAGGCGGCTTCGAGCAGACGCAAAACTCCGAGTTTTTTTTTCTGAACTGAGCGACTTCTACGCGCACGCGGCTGCGGATAAGACCGCTGCGCTCCTACGGGCCAAGGATATTTTCGCGGGCGCGCACCAGCTCATAAAAAAGAGCGACTATCTGAAAGCCATCTCTGAGTTTGAAAAGAGCAGAGACCTTTTCGCGCGGCTCGGCGACGTATGCGAGGCCGCCATCGCGGAGACTTGGGCGGCTCAAATGTTGCCCGACGTGGGAAAGCTTGCCGAGTGCCGCCGGCGGCTCGCGGCGATAATCGAACAGGCGGAGAGCCGCAGCTTCAAGCTCCTCATTCCGACGGCTTTCTACTGGCTCGGGGTCTGCGATTTCCGCCAAACAGACCTTTCGCAAACGAGCAAGAACTACAAAACCGCTCTGCTTCTGGCCGAAGCGGGAAACAATGCCTTTGAAGTCCAGCACGTAGGGGAAGCCCTCGCGTCCTACTACTCCGACCTCGGCGAGCTTGAACCCGCGCTGGCTTACGCCAGCCGGATGCTTCCCGGCAAAGACCTCTATTACCAAGCCCAGAGCCAGTTCTGGCGCGAAAAGGGAACGCTCGCCGACCTGTCCATCAAGTTGAGCTTCTTCGAGACTTCGCTGAGCTTCTCGGAAGAGGCGCTCGACATCGCCAGAAAAATCTTGCCGGAGAGCAGCCTCGTCAACTCGAACTTACGCAACATGGTCAACGCAGCAGCAGCCAAGAAGGATTACGTCGCCGCTTTGAAGTACGCGGGCGAGTCGAAGCAAATCGCGCTCGGACGCGGCGACACGCCGGAGAATACGCAGACGACCGCAGAAATTTATCTGCTGCTCGCCGACCTGAAAAGCCTCACGAAAGATTGCGAGGAGGCTCTGACGGATTACGACAAAGCGCTTGAGCTGTACCGACGCCTGCCGGAATTTACCGTCAGCGCTTACCAGATTCACAAGGGCAAGCTGTTCTGTTTCGAGCAGCTTCGGCGGCAGGAGGATTTTTCCGGCGAGCTGCGGACGGTCTTGAAATTGTCGGAGGAGTATCGCGCCACGATTCGCGAAGACGATTCACGCAGGGCGTTCTTCGCGGGTGAACAGATTGTCTTCGACGCGGCGACGGCGAACGCCATAAGGGAGCGCGACGGCATGGGCGCGTTCGACTTCGTAGAGGCTTCGAGGGCGCGCTCGCTGCTCGATTTTGTCGAGTCCGGCAAGTCGATTCGCGAAGTCGAGAAGGACTTCCGTGCCGTCGCGCGTCCTCTATCGCTGGCGGAAATCCGCACGCGCCTGCCGGAACAGGTGCAGCTAGTGCAATACGCCGTGCTGCGCGACAGGCTGGCAATCTGGGTCGTGTCGAGGACGCGCTTCGAGCTGTTCGAGAAGGCAATCACGGCCTCCGAGCTGGAAAAGAAAATAGAGGCTTACCAGACTTCGATTGTCGAAAAGGGGACGGAGGCCGCCGTCAAACAAGCCGGAAGAGAGCTTTACGAGCTTCTGATTCCGCCGGGCCTCGACGGCGAAAAGCAGCTCTGCATGGTCGCCGACAAGTCTCTGCATCAACTTGCCTTCGCCTCGCTCGTCTCGCCCGAAGGGAAATATCTGCTGGAAGATTTCGCCCTCTTCTATGCGCCGAGCGCTTCGGTGCTGGTGCTGGCTACGGAGAATGCGCGGCGGAAAGAGAGCGTCAGGGAAGAGAGCCTTCTGAGCATCGGCAATCCCGATTTTGAGCACGACGAGAACCTCAAGCTGGCGGACTTGCGGGCCGCCGAAGCCGAAGCGAGGGCCATCGCCGTAGGTTATAACAAGCCATTGAAGCTGCTCGGCGGCGAAGCCACGAAGGAGAAGTTCCTGCACGACTTCAAAGGGGTCGAGGTAATTCACTTCGCCGGGCACTTCGTCGTCAACCGGCAGTCGCCGGGTAACTCGAAGCTGCTCTTTGCGGGCGGCGAGCTGCGTTCTTCCGAGCTAGGCGCGTACAAGCTGCCGAAGGCGAAACTGGTCGTGCTGTCGGCGTGCGAAACCGGGTTCGAGCACTACGATAAAAGCGAAGGGGCCATCGGCATCGCCCGCACTTTTCTGGCGCTCGGCGTGCCCTCCGTCGTCGCGAGTCAATGGAAGGTTGACTCGGAGCCCACGAAAGATTTGATGATCGCCTTTCATCGAAACCGCAAAGAGAGACTGCTGAATTCCGCCGAGAGTCTGAGGCGGGCGCAGCTTGAAGTGTTGAGCAGAGACGGGACGAAGCAGCCCTTCTACTGGGCGGCGTTTTCCCTCTTCGGCGGCTACGCCAATTACTGAGATGATAAGCACCTGCCCAAAATGCGGCGACTTCTACGCGGACTCCCTGCTGGCGTTTTGCCTCGCCGACGGGACACCTCTGGTCAACGTGGACGAGTCCACGGAAAGGTGGCGCGAGGGCGTCCGCGTCGTCGAAGAAAAAGAGAAGACGCTGATGAAGCAGGCGCGCAAGCTGAAGTGGCGGCGCGTCTCTGTGAGGGCGTTGACGACGTTGATGACAACCTTGGTCATGTGCGTCGTGGTCGTCCACAGCTTTATCTATCTCAAGCCGCAGCAGGAGGAAGTTGCCCCCGCAGAGCCTCTGGCACTGAAAGCCTCCATCGACACAAACGCGCCGCCAACGCCCGACGAAACGATGCCCACGCCTTCGCCACAGCCGTCGGAAACTCCGACGCCCGCTCCCACGGAGTCGCCGGTAGCGACAGAAACGCCCACGCCGACGCCGGACATAATATTGCTGCCCGTGACGCCGACGCCGACACCCTCGACGCCGACGCCGACGCCAACTCCGACTCCAACCCCAACACCGACATCTTCAACACCGACGCCGACACCTACACCGACGCCGACTCCAATCGTGATTCTGGCGCGAACTCCAACGCCGACCCCGACGCCGGAGAGGCCGCCTGAATGCTCGGACGACGATAAGAGGCGTGCAGGCCAGAGCGTCATAGAGAGGTACGGCTCTTCATGGCGGCGGCAGCTTGAAGGCGAGCGGCAACGAATCATCGCCGAGAACGTGCCGAAGGACTTACGTGAATATACGAGGGCCGGCATAGAGGAGTTTGAACCCGAGAATATGTTCTCGTGCAGGGCGAACGCCGCCGTCATCAAGTATGCGTGGATGTTGAGGACGAACTTCAACGGGACGACAAAAGTTGTGCGCGTCGCGAAGAGAATAAGGGTGGACGGAAAGAAGGTCGGGCCTCTGTGGTTTTGGATTTTTCATTGAGCGGCGTTACGTTTCGGCGCGCGAAGAGCACTCTCAACTGAAAGCTTCGCACAGGTCAGGAACGCAAGCTCAGCTCAGGAAGAGGAGAATGTTATGCCCGTTAAAGAAAGTTCGGCCACCGCGCTCGTCAGATACACAGGGCTCGGAATCATCTGCTTCAACGACGAACGGCGCAGGGGCGAAATCGCCGCCATCCGAGATAACAAGCATTCGCTGAGTATTAAGATTCAGAGGCCGTTTTATCAGGACGGGGGCGGCAACGACATCATCGCCTATCAGGATGTGGCGACGTACCGGAAGCTTCCGAAGGAAGACGTGCGGATTGAAATCAATGCGCCGCGCAAGCCGTCGATTGAGGGCTTTGAGCTTTACAGGAGCGGAGATTTCGACAGGCTCGATTCGGCAGACGTTAATGATTTTCGCTGGATAGTAAACATGAGCGCCCTGCACGGCGACGTGGCGCTCAAGCCGAGCGCGAAGCGCCGCTATCCTTTGACGAAAATATATATCGGCAACGGGCTCTTCTACACGCACAAGCTGGACACGAACCTGTTCTTTGAAAAGGTGGAAAAGGACGCGAGCGGCAGGGCGACGAAACGCGAGGTCTTCGGCAACGTGGCGGAGACTATCGGCGTCAAGCTCGAAGGCGACGAGGTCGAATTCACCATCAGCATCGGCGACCGTAAAGAAACGCATGCGCTCAAGCGTATCGAAGGCTTGCCCTACAGAATCGTGCTCGAAAATATGGATTACAGCGAAAACGCCGTCTACAGCGACATGGCCGACTATTACGGGTTTCTCTCAAGCCCGACCGGCGAGCAGTTCGACCTCGCCCCGATACTTGAAGATGCCGTCGGCGAAAGAGGGGACGGCGGCTCCGTAAACCAGAAGCAGTTCTGTCATCCAGTCGCTTCGGACTTGCCGTCCGTTGACGACCTCTGAGCGAAGTTATGAGCGTGCTTGCCCTCGGAAAACATGTCATATGGGTGCGTCATGACGGCAGGGGCGGCACATACATCTATGAATACAACGACGCTTGGACGTGGGTCGCGGGAGCGTTGGCGCTTGTCTGGCTGGCGTGGTTTTTGTTCGGCAGGTACAGGCGCGCGCGCGCGTTCAGGCGTAGCCCGCGACGCAAGGACTACAGGCTGCTTAAACGAATCGTCAGGTACAAGCGCGAGTTGAGCGAGCGTTACCTGCGGCCCGGCTTTTCGGCGAACATTCATGCGGTGGGGATTGGGAGGCTCCCCGGCGGCAACGAGTATTGCATTCAAGTTTTCGTCAACGACGCGGATGGAGAGTTATGGGCGGGCTCAGGTGGGGCGGCGTTGCCGGATAGACACCGCGGCGTTCCCGTCGTGCTCATCGAAATGCCTCTGGCCGGTTTTTTGTCGGAAGCCGATACATGTTCGTTTGCGGAGCGCGAGCAATATCGCACGGGCATTCGTGAGCAACAGGAAGTCATCATCGGCGGCATCAGCGGCGCAAACACGAACCTGACCGGGCAGAGCGGAACCATCGGCTATTTTTGCACGCGCAAGAGCAAGCTGCCGCGCCGGAAGGAGATTCATCTGCTCAGCAACTCGCACGTCTTCGCAGACCTTCGAAAGTCGGCGGTCGATGACGGTGACCTGATAATGCAGCCGAGCCCCGGCGAGCCCGCAAACAATCGTCCAATCGGGACGCTGGTAAATTTCTCCGCGCTGAAATTCGAGGGCGACATAAAGGAGCCAAACCACATCGACGCGGCCATCGCAAAGCTCTGGGGGCCGCATCCGCATAAGACTGTAATCCCTCTGATAGGCGCGGTGAAGGGCTACGTGGAAAAGAAGGATGTCGAGATTGGCGAAGCGGCGCGCAAGTTCGGACGAACCACTGGTTACACGGAAGGCCGCGTCTTCTCTATCTATCTGGATATATGGATTCGGTATGACCGCACAGGGCAATCGGCGTTCTTCGAGAACCAGTTTCTGATTGAACCGGCCCTGCCGAAGTTCACGAAGTTCGTCTCTAAGGGAGACAGCGGCTCACTCGTCGTTGACGGTGAGCAGCACGCCATCGGATTGATTTTTGCCGGGATGGCATCAGTGCCGGAATCCATACAGGCTTTGCCGAACATCGAGGCCATCATGGGACGCGAGCCGTCCGCCGGTAAGCCTTCGAGAATCGAAAGCTACGGCGTCGCGAATCCCATCAGCGAGGTGTTGGAGCGGCTCAACATTGAGCTGGTCTATTGAACGCGGGCGTAATAGAGCGCGGCAACGTGTCGCCTGTTGAATCTCTCAACGCCCCGACAGCCAGTAGATTATGAGGCTGAGCAGGAAGCTCAGTACAAATATCGACGGCAGGACGTATCTGAAGAAGATGTACCTGCCCCCTTGATAACCAAATCTCTTCGCTCTCATGGCGTGATTATCTTCCAGAGCCTCGCGCAGCTTCAGTCCATTTCCGTACCTAGCTCGATGACTCTTTCGCCAGCCCCGGAATGAGTACGGGTGCGTACTGACAAATTACCGGCCAACTGCTATTATCAACTCTAAAAGCGGAACCTTCCCCCAATCAATAGCGAACGTTTATGCGTCCTCGCATGAGCTTAAAAAGGGAGAGGTGTCTCTACCGTTTGGAAATGTTTAAAGCGACGGGGAAGGCCGTTTTGGAGAGGCGAAAGATAAACGGCAAGGTACGAATTGAATCGGTCGCGTCGGAAATGCGGGTTGTAAGGTAGGGTACGAGCAAGGGGACGGGGGTGAGTTTTCGATTCATAACTCACCCCCGTATTTTGAGTGCGGTATATTTTGCGACTGAAAACCTACACAAAATCTACAGGTCTAACAATTTTAGTTGAACCATTCGGTGTAGAATCGTCGCCTTAGTTTAGTTATCGCTGCCGGAGCCCTTACAGCCGCGCTTGTAGCCTCGATTCCTAACTAATCGGAATCAGCGCAAATTATTTTTAAGGGACGAGTGTCTCTCAAACTACAGGGATGTGAATGATGAATAACGACCGGATGGACTCAAATAAAAATATCGCGTCCGCACAGTTCGGCAAGCAGCCCGACCTTGTCTGCCTCTCGCACCTGCGCTGGGATTTCGTCTACCAGAGGCCGCAGCACTTGCTGAGTCGCTTCGCCAAGTGCCGCCGCGTCTTCTTCATCGAAGAGCCTGTCTCGGGCGACTGGCAGCCGCACCTCGACATCTCGCAGCGGGGCGACGGCCTGCACGTCGTCGTGCCGCGCGTGCCGCAGGGCTTAAGCCCCGAGGCGACGGAAGAGATGCAGAGGCTTTTGATAGACCAGCTCTTCGAGGGGCGAGGGATAGACGAGCACGTGCTCTGGTACTACACGCCCATGGCTTTGGGCTGGACGCGTCACCTGAAGCCGCTAGGCATCGTCTACGACTGCATGGACGAACTCTCCGCCTTCAGGGGAGCGCCGCCCGCGTTGCGCGAAAGGGAAGACGAGCTCTTCCGCAGAGCAGACCTCGTCTTCACAGGCGGGCAGAGCCTCTACGAAGCGAAGCGCGACCAGCATGACGCGGTCTATGCCTTTCCTTCGAGCATCGACGCGCCGCACTTCGCGCAGGCGCGCTCCATGACGCAAGACCCCGCCGACCAAGCGGGAATACCGCACCCGCGCCTCGGCTTCTTCGGCGTCCTTGACGAGCGGATGGACATCGAACTCCTCGACGCGGTCGCTGAGTCGAGGCCCGACTGGCAACTGGTGCTGGTCGGCCCCGTAGTGAAGATAGACGAGTCCGAGTTGCCGCGACGCGCGAACATACATTACCTAGGCGGCAAGTCGTACGAAGAGCTGCCGTCGTATCTGGCTGGTTGGGACGTGGCGCTGCTCCCGTTCGCGCGCAACGAATCGACGCGCTTCATCAGTCCGACCAAGACGCCCGAATACCTCGCCGCAGGAAAGCCCGTCGTCTCGACCTCGATTCGAGACGTGGTGCGGCCCTACGCAGAGATGCGGTTGGTGCGCATCGCCGACACGCCCGGCGAGTTCGTCGAAGCTGTCAGGCAGGCGCTCGAAGAGGACTCGGCGGCGCGCATGGACGTGGTCGATGCCTTTCTCTCGCAGACCTCTTGGGATCGCACTTGGGGCCGCATGAGCGAGCTGATAGAGGACGTGGTGGGTGCAGCGCGTCGCCGAAATGTCTCGTCGAGCGCCGTCGTGGGCCGCGCCGCATACGCGTCCGCAGGGCAGGGCTACGCGAGCGGCGACTAGAAATTTGCTCTAACGTCGATGCATTTAATGTTGTTGAGATTGAGGCTATCAAAGCAAGGGGGAATGAGAAGGTGTTTGACTATTTGATTGTCGGCGCGGGATTCGCTGGGAGTGTGCTGGCAGAGCGGCTGGCTAATGTTTCAGACAAGAAGGTCTTAATCTGCGACAAGCGCAACCACATCGGCGGCAACGCCTACGACCACTACAACGAACATGGCGTCCTCGTGCACAAGTACGGGCCGCATATCTTCCACACCAACTCGCGCGAGGTCTTCGACTACCTCTCGCACTTCACCGAGTGGCGTCCTTACGAGCATCGCGTACAGGCGAGCGTGGACGGGCAGCTCGTGCCGATGCCCATCAACCTCGACACGATTAATAAGCTCTACGGCCTGAGCCTCACCAGCTTCCAGCTCGAAGAGTTCTTCAAGTCGGTGGCCGAGCCGCGCGAGCATCTGCGCACCTCGGAAGACGTGGTCGTGAGCAAGGTGGGACGCGAGCTGTACGAGAAGTTCTTCCGCAACTACACGCGCAAGCAGTGGGCCTTAGACCCTTCGGAACTCGACGCCTCCGTGACCTCGCGCGTGCCCGTGCGCACGAACCGCGACGACCGTTATTTCACGGACACGTATCAGGCGATGCCTCTGCACGGCTACACGCGAATGTTCGAGCGGATGCTCGACCACCCGAACATCAAGGTCATGCTCAACTGCGATTACCGTGAGATTGCGGACGAAATAGAGTACCGCGAGATGATTTACACGGGGCCGGTTGACGCATACTTCGACTACCGTTACGGCAAGCTCCCGTATCGCTCGCTTGAGTTCAAACACGAGACTCATAACACGGTGCAGTTCCAGCCAGCGCCCGTCGTGAACTTCCCCAACGAGCACGCCTATACGCGCGTCACGGAGTTCAAGTACCTGACGGGCCAAGAGCATCAGAAGACCAGCATCGTCTACGAATATCCGCAGGCCGAGGGCGACCCTTACTACCCTGTGCCGCGCAAGGAGAACGCGGAGATTTACACGAAGTACAAGGCGCTCGCCGACTCGACGCCGGGCGTGCACTTCGTCGGGCGGCTGGCGACGTACAAGTATTACAACATGGATCAGATAGTCGCGCAGGCGCTCACGACTTACGCGAAGATGAGCGGCGCGAAGCGCGCGGTAGCCGCCGCCGCAGGCGTGGGTGCGTTCGCCGTCAGCAGCAACGGCGACGGGCACGGAAACGGTAAAGGGAACGGGAACGGAAACGGGCTCGCGAAGCACGCGGGGGAGATGTCTTTGACAGCCCGCTGAGAACTTACGGGCGCACGAGCAGCCGGGGGAATAGTGAGGATGTCATGCAAACCGACCCCTCAGCTCAAGCGGACGGAACTGTGGGCCGGGGTCGAATGCACGGTCAACCGCGTCGGCGACGTGTACTTCGACCAGTTGGAGCGCGGCGGGCACGCGTCGCGTATTGAAGACCTCGACCTGCTGGCCGGGCTCGGCGCGAGCGCAGTCCGCTACCCTGTGCTCTGGGAGCGTACCGCGCCCGAAGGCTTGGAGCGCGCCGACTGGTCTTGGCCCGACGCGCGCCTGCGCCGTCTGCGTGAGTTGAGCCTGCGCCCTATCGTCGGCCTCGTTCATCACGGGAGCGGCCCGCGCACGACGAGCCTGATTGATACGAGCTTCCCTGAAAAACTCTCGCGTTATGCGCGCGCGGTGGCCGAGCGCTACCCTTGGGTCGAAGACTACACGCCCGTCAACGAGCCTCTGACGACCGCGCGTTTCAGCGGCCTCTACGGTCACTGGTATCCTCATGGCCGCGACGCGCTTACCTTCGCGCGCGCCCTTCTCACGCAGGTGCGGGCCGTCGTCCTTTCGATGCGCGCAGTCCGCGAGGTGAACGCGTCCGCGCGCCTCGTACAGACCGAAGACCTCAGCAAGACCTTCAGCACGCGCGCGCTCAACTATCAGGCAGAGTTCGAGAACGAGCGTCGCTGGCTCACCTACGACCTGCTCTGTGGCCGTGTCACGCGCGGCCATGCGATGTGGGACTACCTGCGGTGGCTCGGCGTCGGCGAGCGAGAGCTTGCATGGTTCGCAGAGCATCCTTGCCCACCCGACATCGTCGGCATCAATCACTACCTGACGAGCGAGCGCTTCATCGACGAGCGCGTGGCGCGCTACCCTCCGCACACGCACGGCGGCAACGGCCAGCACACGTATGCAGATGTTGAGGCGGTACGCGTGTGTGCCGAAGGGCCTGCGGGGCCGCGCGCTCTATTCAAGGAAGTGTGGGAGCGCTACCATCTGCCCTTCGCCGTGACCGAGGTTCATCTGGGCTGCACGCGCGAGGAGCAGTTGCGTTGGCTCAAGGAGGTCTGGGAGGCGGCTCAGGATTTGTGCGAGGAGGGTGCGGACGTGCGCGCCGTCACCGCGTGGTCTGTGCTCGGAGCCTTCGACTGGCACAACCTGCTCACGCGCGAGGAGGGGCATTACGAGCCCGGCGTGTACGACCTGCGCGCGCCGCGCCCGCGCCCGACCGCGCTCGCTTCCATGCTGCGCGACCTCGCCGAGCGGGGCGAGCACGACCATCCGGTGCTCGATTCGCCCGGCTGGTGGCGCAGGCTCGACCGCCTCTGTTACCCGCCCGTCAAGCGCCGCACGCACGTCGTCGCCGGGTCGATGCGTGGCGTCAACAAGAGTGGAGAGAAGACGCGCACGCTCGTCATCACGGGCGCGACAGGCACTCTCGGCAGGGCGTTTGCGCGCATCTGCGAGCGGCGCGGGCTGTCTTACCGCTTGCTCGGCAGGCGCGAGCTGGACATCGCGGACGCAGTGCAGGTGACGCGCGTGCTCGACGCGCTCGGCCCTTGGGCGGTCGTCAATACGGCGGGTTATGTGCGCGTGGACGAGGCCGAAGGCGAGCCCGAACGCTGTCGCCGCGAGAACACGGAAGGGGCGGCCATTCTCGCCGAAGCCTGCGCGAGTCGCGGCGTCTCGCTGCTCACGTTCTCGTCCGATTTGGTCTTCGACGGAGAGAAGCGCAGGCCCTATTTGGAACACGATGCGACCGCGCCTTTGAACGTCTACGGCCAGAGCAAGGCGGAGGCCGAGCGTCTCGTGGGTGAAGCGCACGAGGGCGCGCTCGTCGTCCGCACGAGCGCGTTCTTCGGCCCTTGGGACGAGCACAACTTCGTGTTCCATGCGCTTCGCTCTCTCTCGGCGGGCCGCGCCTTCCCGGCTGCCGACGACCTGACCATCTCGCCGACCTACGTCCCCGACCTCGTTCAAACCTGCCTAGACTTGCTCATCGACGGAGAGAGCGGAGTGTGGCATCTCGCCAACAAAGGAATCGTGACGTGGGCCGAACTCGCGCGACTCGCAGCCGCTTGTGCGGGGCTCGACCAATCGCTCGTCGAGCCCCGACCGAACGACTCTTTCAAACTCCCCGCACGTCGCCCCGCATACGGCGTCCTCGCGAGCGAGCGCGGCGCGCTCATGCCTTCGCTCGACCGTGCGCTTTCTCTATACGTCGCCGAATGCGAGACTTGGGGGCCGGAGGTCGGAAGGTCTGCGGCGGGCGGTAGGTAAATCGTGCGCGCACGCGCGAGGGGTTGCGCGTGCCGAACTTCGCGTTTAATTTATTGCGACGCGGCGTGTGAACCGCGCCGCAATTTTTTTTAATGACAACTTCAAACGACATCCCTCGGCCCGAATACCCGCGCCCGCAGTTCGTCCGCGCGGAATGGATGAACCTCAACGGCGAGTGGGAGTTCGCCTTCGACGACGACGACCGCGGGCGACAACTCGGCTGGCACTACGGCCTGCCGCTCGAAGGCCGCATCAACGTCCCTTACCCGTATCAATCCGAGCTGTCAGGCATCAACGACAAGGGAATCCACGAGGTCGTATGGTACACGCGCGGCTTCGAGGTTCCCGAGCAGTGGCGGAGCGGGCGCGACCTTCTGCTCCACTTCGGCGCGGTCGATTACAGCGCGACGCTCTGGGTCAACGGCCACGAAGTCGGACACAATCAGGGCGGGCACGTGCCTTTCTCCTTCGACATCGCGCCTTATGTGAATCAGCACATGAACCGCTTGACTCTGCGCGTCGAGGACAGGCAAGACCCGCAGCAGCCTCGCGGCAAGCAGTCCATCACGGGGCAGCCTCACGACATCGACTATTACTGCACGACCGGCATCTGGCAGACCGTCTGGCTCGAACCGGCCCCCGCCATTCGCGTCGGCGAGATAAAAATCACTCCCTCCGCGCGCAAGGAGCGGGCCGAGGTCATGGTCTACCTGCACGCGCCGGCGGCGCTGCGCAGGATAGAGGCGGAGGTCTTTGACGGCGACGTGCCGGTCACGCGCGTCGAAGAGGAGGCGACAGCCGCGGCCTGCCAGTTGTTGCTTCAAGTTCCGGACGCGAAGCTCTGGTCGCCCGACGAGCCGCACCTCTACGACCTACGGCTACGGCTCTACGAAGGCGACGAGCTGCTCGACGAGGTCACGTCCTACTTCGGCCTGCGGGACGTGGAGCTGCGCGGCGGGCGCGTGCGGCTTAACGGCGAGCCCGTCTATCTGGCGATGGTTCTGGATCAAGGCTACTGGCCCGAGAGCTATCTGGCCGCGCCCTCGGACGAACACCTCCGCGCCGACGTGGAGTGGGTCAAGCGCTTCGGCTTCAACGGCGCGCGCAAGCACCAGAAGATTGAAGACCCGCGATGGCTCTACTGGTGCGACCGTCTGGGCCTGCTCGTGTGGGTCGAGATGCCGAACGCGCGCGAGTGGTCGCAGTTGGCCGAGGAGCGGCTCGCGGCGGAGTGGAAGCGCGCC
>WUUC01007494.1_pt1 | contig 16583 bp, 20 predicted proteins | sample 6278441 | NCBI WGS metagenome assembly WUUC01 (sample SAMN13675441, study PRJNA597444) | soil metagenome | isolation source: soil | place: USA: Washington | collected 2017-10
CTGTACGAAAGGACAGGAAGGAGCTACGAGAGTAACGATCCACTATTGACAACCTGTCGTTCCATATCAGACTAGGATGAGAAAGGTTGATCTGGGCCGCATTCAAAGCGTCTCGCAGTTCCCAACGAAAAGCCTCTTCCACGGATTCTTCTTTTAAGAGATCTTGGACTCCGTCGATAATGACCTGAAAGTCTCTTCGCCGTTCGGACATGTCAACAGCGGAAGGGAGATGATTCAGCCTGTCTGCCCAGGACGAATCCATGGCCTTGTGGCTAGCAAACGCGCCGAACATTGGGCTGCCGTTGCGGTCGCTGAGTAGCATCTCATACTCATAGGGGCTATCGATTTCCGGATCTCGTATGAAGCCTTCTGTTCGCGGAGCCGTTCGTTTGATTTCGATCGTAGCTCCAGCCTCATGGTGGCGAAGCACGGCGAATAGTCTTTCTTCGGTCATCTGAAATGTCACGATTTCGGGCTGACCTGAGTTTTCGCAGGCGACCACTACGCCTGCGAGGAGAATGAGTACAGTCGCGAGAAGCCAGGTGGTGTCGCTTGGTCTTTTTTTCATAGTTGTATGTCTAAATATGGTAGGAGTTGCGTCAGGGGTTGGCCGATTTGTTGCTGGCTATAGTGCCGTTGCTTAATCTTTCGAATGACTTGTGTTTTTGGCGAGCAAATCGGATCAGGTGAATGAGAAGTGAATATTCGCAGCGCTCGTCACTACCGCGCGGCGAGATATGAGCGGAATTAAGTTGCTGGCCTGTTGGATTCGTTGATGGCTCGGGCTCGCCTGTAGTTTTTCTATTATATCATTGCAGGCGCATGTGACGCTTGTTTGCCTGTGGATAAAGCTTGTTATTCTGCCCCAGCAACGATGACCCAAAATGCTGGGCTTCCGCCCTGCTCAGGCTGCGCACCACAGGTTGGGTCGAGCCACTACTCATCTTGCGAATTTGAAAGCCATCTGCTCGTCTCCGAATCGCACTCGTGGCCGAAAATCGGTCTGGATCCGCCGTTCTCCGGAGTTTGTGTGACGACAAACCTAGTACTCCGCGGCAATATCATTCGTCAGAAGCGCAAAGGGCCGATGCTATAAGTCGCACAACGAGGCTTGGATGAGCGGAATCTGCCTTGAATGTGTGCGCCTGTTCAGAGAACCGGGCGTTGGCCCGCACAATCAGTCGGCCGGCGTCGTTTCTGAGCTATCGACAGAAGTATAGGAATTCAGTTCTTCAATTTGTTCGAGCGGGTCAATAAATAGGTGCATATTTCTAATACACTTGCAGGTTCGATTGCATGTAACTCTGAGCTCCGGAGAATATGTAGCAGAAGGCCGGACCACCGATCCCAACTAAGACATCCATCTGGGAACTTGCATAGCGAGAAAGGAGGCCATTGTAATAGAGGACCACGCAGTCGGCGGCAGCCGTTTTGCCGTCGATATTTGTTCGCAGAGACGCAGTCGGAAATCGAACACGGTAGTCGCACGCGCCCCACTCGCAGGACTCGTTTGAGAGGCGGTCGCTGCTCGTTGCTGAAATGCAGCCAGTCGCGCACGAACCGCCAATCGCTGTCGACTGAAAGGCGATGACGTTGCACGAGACCTTGCCCGGGACGCAAAGGGTTGATTGTTTGTATCCGATCGGAGGTAGCGTTTCTGTTTCGAGCTGCAACGGTGCGGGTACTTCGGACGGTTCAACGTCCCCATTCGTCGCGGATAGCGCAACCTCTTCTAGGATCGCTTGCTGGTCCTGACCAGTCAGCTCGAAGAAAGGAATGCCGAGCTCCTCGCTGCGTCGAGCCACAGCCTGCGCGTATCGGAGGTCGAACGGACTAACATCCCCCATCGCGAGTTGGACTTCGATAAGCTCTTGGTGAAATTCCTTTGTTTGCTCGCGAGACAATTGCTTGATCTCGGAAAAGATCGCTGCGGAACCCGCGTCGTCGACTTCCTCGAAGAGATAGCGCCGCGCCAATTCGCGCGACGGAGACCGAGGACTTTCGCGAGACTGCCCACAGCCAGTGAAGAATACTACCGCGATTGTTGCGGCAACAAAAAGTCTGTGCATATGTTTCCTCTGACGAAACGGCTGAGCCGATTCGATTACTTAGGATGAGTGATTTTTCCGCGTGTTGCGTCCAGTTGACCTGCGCAACCCTATTTTCTTGTGCGCCAAGGGCGCCGCGCGGATCATTTTGCTAGGTGCCGCCTAACGAGAAGTGAGCAAATGGCTAGCTTCTTCTAAACAACAGTATATCACACAAGAAGCGCTGCGTAGAGTCTATGTGCTTGCGCGTTATGCTCCTCCGGCCCGCACCACCCAGAACGCCGCGCTTCCACCTTGGCCCGGCCGAGACCCGCACGAAGGATCGAGAAGATGTTCGTCCTGCACTTCAGAGTATCGTCTGCTCGATTCGCCATCACATTCGTGTCCGAAGATAAGCCTGTAGTCTCCGGTCTCGGCAGTGATCGAGTTCGTAACGACAAATCCTACCAGCCGCTCACACCTCCATTCGTTTAGAGCTGAAAGGTCTCGGAATTGAAGCGAGTCTTTGACCACGTAGAATGTTTTGGTGATTAAACTATTCGAGCACTCCATGAGACTCGCAAGTGCCGTATTCCCGCCGCCCCAACACGGTGGCTTGATGTCGACGACCCCATCCTCGCGTACCGGGACGCAGATTGATTGACCGTTTTCATCGACGGGAGTCATTGATGGAACAGTGCACAAGTCTGGATGATAGATCTCCATCCAGTGCCCATCTGCAAGCCAGTCTGATCCCAGCTCTCCAGTGGCCGCAAGCCGGTGCTCGCGGTCTCCGTTGCCGTAGTCCTTCACGTAACGATTGAGCCGAAGAAGCGGTCCCGCGTCGTCGGCTTTGCCACTGCAGTCGTTATCAATCGTGTCCCACTGGTCAGGAGCATTGTTCCAAGCCATGCACTGGGTATCGTCGCAATCATCGCCGCAAGGTGGCGCGAGGTGACCATCAAGATCGGCATCGACGCAGCAGGCGGAGCCGCCTCCTTCACACGGGCCGAACTCGGCGACTACGTCGACGACGCGACGCTCGGCATCGGCGGGAGGGGCGAGAATCTCGCACCCGGACTCGGTCACCGTACAACCGGAGACCCAAGCAACGGATGCAGTTCCGGCCGACTGAAGCACGATTTTTTCGAATCCGAACGTATATTCGCAAATGTCGCCGGGACAGTTTATGCCCTCCGGGTCTGATCGGATGGCGCCATTCTCGAAATTTCGTTCGACGTTCGTTTCAACTGAGACAACGTAGGGGCCGATGACGTTCCCAAACCTCTCGCCATCATCCGTGCAGGCAGCCGCTGCTGCGAGTGTCAGAAAGAGCAGTTCGCGCATGATATGTCTCATTGGACTGGTCCTCGTGGCTGGATGGCCGGGATGCTCTCAAGATCTTTTTTCCACCGCTCTTCGAAGGCCGAACCAAGGAAAAGCGACTTGGCCATTTCGAGTTGGCTGCGGGCTCCAGCGGCGTCGCCAGCATTCTTTCGCTTTCGCGCGCTGATCAGCACATTCGCCCGCTCCTCGTTGCGAAAGGCCTCTTTAGCGGTGGCAGACGTAATCGGAGTTAAGGGGGATTCGGCTGCGTCGTCTTGTGCAGGTGGCTGGAGACTTGTTGTCGCCGCAGTTGATGGTGGTTTTACTTTTCGACGGTGTGTCTTTGTCGAAATGGTCAATTCTCCGACACCGGGAGTCAGCGCGAATGCACTCTGGTCCGCCGGCGGCGCCAACAATTCGGGTGACTGAAGCGACGGGGTCGCAGTTTCAAAACTTGGGGATGGCGACGGCGCACGGTTCGCGGACGAAATGGCTACGAGCGCCGCAACTGCACCACCGAGCGAAGCGGCGACGATCCAACCGTTGCCGGCGAATTTCGTTGCGGCGGATACCGCGGAGCGAAATCGCGGACGCAGCATTAGGAGCGCGACGAGCGATGCCTTGAGCGCCGCGACTATCTCCATTCTATTTCCGAAGCGCCGACCCTGGAACACCTGGCGCCGCAATGCATCGCGCAGTTGGTTCAGCGACGCCTTCAAGCGCTGCTTGGTCGTGCCTTCGCACAACTGAAGCTCGTCCACGATCTCCTTGACCGTGTATCCTCGGCCATAATGGGCATCGACGATTTCGCGGGATTTATGCGGCAGTGACGATACTGCGGTCGCTAGCGCGGTAGATCGTTGTCGACGCGCAAGTTCATCATCGGCGAGGAGAGCAGGATCCGGGGCATCGACTTCATCGGGGTTCAGAAAACGATCGCTTCGCTCAATGACGATTCGCGCCTTCCTAAAAGCGACCCTGCGCGCAAATGCCGTCGGCTGGAGGATGACGTTGTGCCTCTCGTACTCAAGAGCGACGACGACAATTTCTTGAACAAGATCTTCGAGGCCGTCTGTGCCAAATTTTCGGGCGTATGCGGCTACCAAGCCCTTGCGGCGCTCGGCCTCTACCGCAGAACGCGCGGTATCAAGCCAAAACGACTCTTGCCGGCTGGAAGGATGCTGCGCGTCCATCGTCCCCAAGACCTCCCGTGTGGCGACGAGCCAAAACGGATCATATTTTCCAAACGAGGCCGAAAGATGCGGCACCGGCCCAGGTGCTCCAGCCGCCCACGGTGCGATCTCCTGAAATCGTTCCCACTGGAAAGGCCAGAGAATCGAACCGATAGATAATTCCGGCGGTTAAAATAATTGCGAGTGGCCCCGCGACCAGCAACTCCATCGAAGCCGAGGCAGAAAGTCCCCAGCCCCAGAGGACGAGACGCTGTTCTTCCTGCAGCCGGTCGCGGTTCGGTTCGGCGATCGTGAGCACGCAGTGAGCTCCGAGCGACGGCCTCAGGACGACGAATCTCGCAGGAGTGAAACGAACGGAAGCATCGAGCTGCAGCACGCCATCGAACCGGCGGCCGATCTCGATGTCGTTTAGATCGATGGATGAAGGCAGAAGAACAACGAGGCCAAGACGAAGACCGGGCGCGAGCGCCGCACCTTTCATTGAACCCATGACTGACGCGCCCGGGCCGCTCGATACTCGTCCTGCGCGTCCGGTTACGAGCGCCCATACACCGGCAATATCGATCGCGATTCCGTCGTCGCGCACCGCTGGTGCGAAGGACGGAGTGGGGGCGACGGTGCTTGTCGCGAGCTCTCGGACGGGTACAGGTCCAACAACCTCGAGCCCGAAAAGCGCTTCGACAGCCGCTGGAAGCGAAAGGCACGACGGCAGGTGAAGTGCCTTTAGATTCGTATTTTGCCGGATCGCGATTTCAAGAGCCGACCGGTCCTCGGCAAACCGGATCTCAATATCGAGCGGCACCGCAACGCGTTTCGCCTCGATCAGCTCACGAAGCTTGGTTTCGAGCTGATCCCTTTCAACGCACGCTCCGTCTTCGGCTCGGATCGCAAGTTCGCTCACGACCGCGGAGGTCTCCTCAGCGACGGGAGCAGGCAAGAGGAGCATCAGGAGCCAACCGACCATTCATAGAGGATCTCAGTTCGAGATCCCTTCAGGACTTTCCTATCTCCTTCCAGCAACTTAGACTAACTGGTCTCAAGGACACTGGCCTGCAAGCCAGTAAGGAACAGTAGGTTTTAACGGGCCTCGGCCCGACCTTTCGTGACGGTTGAACGAGTCTACCGCGTGCTTGGGAGATCTCGAATAATGCTGATTATCCGAGATCTTCTCCTTCGATGCGTCCCTTTTGTTTGAGCTGCTCGGTGCGCCGGCGCCGGCGATCGCCAAGTTTCGCTACTGCGCGCTTGCGCCGCTTCGCGTCCGTGTGGACGTAGCGCTGGGTCGTCGTCAGGCGCTCGTGGGCGAGGAGCGTCTGCACCGTCTTGATGTCGGCGCCGCCGAGGTTCAGCTCGCTGGCGAAGGCGTGGCGGCACAGGTGCGGCGTCACCCGCTTCGAGATGCCGGCGACCCTCGCGTAGCGCGCGATCATCTGCTCGAGTGTGCGCAGCGTGAGCGCTTGACCGCGGTTCGAGAGGAACACGAAGCCTGAGTCTTCGCCTTTCACCAGCTCGTCGCGGACCTCGAGATATTTCTCGAGCTTCTCGCAGATGAGATCCGAGAACTCGATGTTCTCCCATTTCTCGCCCTTCAAGCGGACGTTCAAAAACTCGTGAGCTTGGAGATCGAGCTGGGAGACCTTGAGGCTGAGGAGCTCGCTGCCGCGCAGTCCCCTGCCGAGAAGGCATTCCAGCATCGCCTCGTTCCGCATCCGGTACATCTTCGGTCCTTTCTTCGCGGCTTCGACAAGCCGGATCGATTCATCAAAGGTCGGCGGTACAGCCTCGGCCCGGTGAATTCGCCGTGAGCGGATCTTCTCAGTCGGGTCGTCTTCACGGACGTTCTCGTGCACGAGGAACTTAAAGAAGTTCCGGATCGCTGACAGCTGCCGGTTGAAGACAGCGGGCGTAATGGGCCGGCTGCCAAGGTACGCCTCGACCGTGAGGTTCGTTGAACGCGAAAGCGGCATCGAGCCCAGCGAGACGAACTTTGCGAAGCGCTCGAACGACTCGACGTACAGGCGCACGGTGGAGGGCTGGCGTCCCTGAACGCGCTCAAGATGGCGGGTCCAGCGGACGAGAAGGTCATCATCCATACCCGATATTGATTGGGCTGAGACCACGTCCGAAGCTTAGGCGCTCCTTCAAAAACTGGTCAAGTGAAGTATATCGGATAATCAGCAATATGCGCAATATGAAACTATCCACAATCTAAGTGGTTTTGGGGGGACTGATGAGATTCTGTTATGTCTTGTGCGCCAGCAGGCAGGTGATGATCTGTCGTGGAGAGAATCGATGAGAAAAAGAGAATGCGCATTTCGCCGTCTGGCTCCGATCTTCTCTGTCGCCTTTCTCGTGGCATGTTCGTCGGATCCTGTTGTTCGTGATGCCGCAACGCCGTTGCCGACTGGCGATGCGGATATCGTGGACAAGGGAGATGGCGCGATCGTCGAAGCCGACGCCGCTGTTTCGCCCGATCGCGATGATCCGACCGATGATGGGGGAATAAGCTGCTCGCCAAATTGTATGACCGGCGAGGCGTGCACCATGAACGGTGACTGCGTCGCCGGACTTACGTGTCAGGGTTCGGTATGCATTGTTCCAGCTCCTTCGTGCCGCGCTGATTCAGAGTGCGAAGCTGAACAGCCTGGGACCATTTGCGACGAGGCGACCGGAAACTGTGTGGCATATGGCTGTGAATCACCGACCGATGGGGCCCCCGGATGCCTCCAGTGCGTCGAAGACCAAAGGGCTGTTGTCTGTTCATGGGAACGCGCGCAGTTTCAAGACTGCCGCGAGAACGGGCCGTGCGGCGAAGTCTGTCACCCGAATTACATGTGCATCGGACAGCCGGGCTGCTGCGACCGTTGCCTTGAAGCAGAGGGTGGCTGCGGCTACGAAAAATTTGCGAAGGAATACTGCGAAACAGCCGTGACTCCTGCGACCCGAGAATGCTGTCCCGAATCGTGCGTGTTGCCGCCGCCGGGGCCCGGGACCTGCAACAATCGCGTCCCAGACTGCGACCCCAACGAGTACTGCTGTGGTGAATTGGATTCTCCATATGAGAACACAGCTTTGTGCCTTACAGTGACTGCGACGGGCGGAAGGCAGGCGACGCTCGCCGAATGTTTTGAGATGCCGACCGACAACAGTCCGTGGTGCCGATCATGCGACGTCTCGACGAACTGTGCGTCGAATTACGCGCTTGGTTTCAACACCGAGCCAAACATTAACAGCGGCAATCCGTTCGCCGAGCAGGAATGGTGCATGCCCGTGTCGACAACACAATCGCTCTGCTCAGTGACCTGCGATCCGGAAGCCGTCGATCACACCTGCCCGGCCGGTTGGAGCTGCCAGGGCTTTTTCATGCCCTGTTTTTCCGATTTTGATTGCAATGGACTCTCTTGCATTGGGGCGGATTCATCGACAACGACGCCCCAGTCAGGGAGATGCCAGTGTGGCGCTGGCGGCGTAGAAAGTGCGCCTTGCCCATCAGCGAATCCACTCTTGCCGGTCGCCGTCAATTATCCGCGCTGCCGTGCGATCGTGCCGGGCGAAGACATGTACTGTCTGGCGTCGTTCACGTGCGTGCCGCCCTCCGTCGAAACCTACGCGGATGCGTCGACGAATTTCCCGGCGATGTGTTTGCCGTAGGACGAATCCGAATGCTTGAACGATGCTCCTGCGCGAGGCAGGAGCATCAGATAGGATCATCAGGCTAGCGGAGCGAATAGCGCGTTCCTGCCCGCTCACCCGAGAACGTCAACCGCTTGGCTTCGATCAGCCGGTCAAGAGCAGCCCGGAGCTGCTGCGGCGTACCGCCGACTTTGACCCTTAGCTTCCGAGCCTGCACATTCTTCCCGCCAAGACTGGCAAACGCGGACAACACGCTTTCGTCGTAGGCGCTGCGGCCGGCATCGCTCCGTAGGTTCGGTGCTGCAGCACGGGACGACGTTTTGGCGGCCGGCTTTGCGCTGGCAGTGGAGGCCCGCCTAACTTTCGGCGATGAAGCGCCATTGTTGTTCGCCGTAGTTGCGCCACCCAAAAGCGAGCCAAAGACTTTCGCAAGCTCATCAGGAGAGAGATCTCGGTGCTCCATGAGCAGTTCGAACATGAAAGTTTGGCGCGGGTGGCAATGGCGTCGGTTGTCACGGTGTTCATTGTGGTGTCGGTGTATATCAATCGCCGCCCGGTTTCAAAAAAGAAATGCAGACCAGGGGATTTGACTTCAACTTGTGCTCGTTCCGCATCAGGCCCGGGTAGTATAGCGGCAGCTCTTCCCGCCTCAAGGTAGTTTCTTCGATTCCACTCTCCCGCGTCACTCAGAACTCCACCTTGACCCGGGTGAGCTCTCAGCCGCTTGCCTGGCCCCGTCCGATGCGGAACCAAGGCCGGCCGCCGGATAATATTATCTCGGCCACTAATCCATAAATATATGGATAAGAGAAACACGTCGGTTTGGAAGGGGTCAGCTCGAAGCGCTGCGTTGGTCGTTCAAGAAATATCCCGCCGTTGGGGCGGGGAAGCAGCGAGGCAGTACGATCCCACAAAGAACTGCTTCACGTACGCGGGCTGGCTCGACCGTGGCTATGTCGTCAGGAAAGGCGAGAAGTCGATCCGTTCGATCGTCATCATCGAGAAGACGAACGAGGCAGGAGAGATTGTGAAAAAGCCACGGGTGGTCAATCTGTTCTCGATCCAACAGGTCGAGAAATTACCTGCGTTTGCCGCTTGAAGGTGGCCACCTCCAGGGACCGGGTTCCGAAAGGGATCCGGTCCTTTTTGTTTGGCGGTGGTTCGGCCTCATCGCCCGAGCTTTTTCGGCCGAAATTTCACAAATATATGAAACGCACAATCGAAATCGTGGACACGCTCGTGAAGCGTGTCGAGGGCGCAAAAGTTGAACTGAGAAATCTCGTTGAAGTGTGCCTGGCTGGCATCGAAGGACGTCGGTCCGCAGACGAGCTGTTTGAAATGTTCCAAGAACAAATCGAGGATATTGCCTGGACGCACTCAGACGTGCCAGCGCATCAGTTGCGAGACATCTTTTTTGTTCATGCCGAAATCCTGCATGACGCGGCAGTCAAGCTGGGTGGCGCCGCGCTTGACGCCAGTCTCCAGGAGTATCGCCACCGCGTTCTAAGCTATTTCTTCCAAGCCGTGCTCTGCTTCTCCTTGGAAGACGTGGCCAAGCAGATTAACGAAATGGTGGCTGCACGCCAAGGCGAGTTGAAAGGTACGAACTTGCCAACGAATCAAAACTAACTCAATTATCAATTGAGGAGGAGCAGGACCGGGTTTCGAAAGAGACCTGGTCCTTTTTTGTGAAGACTGTGCGCCCGCCAAATCCCATGGAGGTAAACTAAAGGAGCAACAAGCATGGTGGCCGTTTCAACGCTACAGGTCTCGGTAGTATAGCGGCACCTCTTCCCGCCTCAAGGTAGTTTCTTCGCCCCTGCTCGGCGTCGCTCAGAACTCCACCTTGACCCAGGCGAGGTCTCCGCCGCTTCCGTTGCCTCGTCCTGCGGTGAATCGGCCTCACCCGGACACTATATATATTGGCCATAAGTTTCATCATATGAAACGCAGAATCGAAATCGAGGACACGCTCCTGGAGCGGGTCGGAGACGCAAAGGACCAGCTCAAACTGGCCGCGGCAGAGTATGTTCATGAGCACCGCGAGGTTCGGGACTCAAACGAGTTGTTCGATCTTATGGAGAACTGGATAGCAGATATCGCTGAGTCGGCGACGCCGCGATATATCGATGAGGTCGACGGCATCTATTATCTGCACACGACCGAGCTCGATGAGGCGGCAATGGACGCGGGCTATGCCATTGACCAGGCCATGACGCCGCAGGAGTATCGCCGGACTGCGATTTACTTCTTCATCAAAAACCAGCTTCGCGGCCATTGGAGCTTCCTGACCGGATATGTCGATGCGACGATCCGCTACCTCAACGAGGAGTACATGAGTGAGATTGCGGAGGCGGGGGGGTGAACTCGCTGTTGTTGCTGCGAGTGTCAAATAGCGAGAGTGGGAACAGGAGCTTGATGCTTCTGGTTCCCGAAGGGGCTTTATTCGTATTCTAGCTTTTCCATATGAGATACCGAGATTTGTTTGAGGAGAAACCAAAAAATGCGAAACGCCAGGTACTGGCGCAACTCGAATCTATCCATGAAATGGTCATGCGCGTGAGGCATGCGAAAGGATGCCGCGGTAAAAAGTGTCTCCAGTACGTTCATCAATCTTATGACTGTGCAGATAGTCGCTACGAGCTGTGCGAGCGCGCTGAAGTGCATGAACTTGAAACGGCACTGCACGTAATATCTGAGGATCCGCTTGAGATAACAGTTGAGGGCAGCAAATCGGGCGGGACGGAGATTTACACCGTCCTGCTGTGCACTGGTGGCCCGGCCGTGCGGATCGTTGGCGACTTGACATCGAGTCAGCCAAAGACCGCGCAGATTGAATACTGCGACACGCTTTTGTCTTGGAGAAAGCTCGAAACGACGGCTGCAGATGAAAAACGCTCTTGGCCTATGCTGGTCAGTTTGATTCCCGCGTGAGGGCAGCCGTTGAGACGGCGTCGACTGAAGAAATCGCCGCAAACGGTACGGTTCTGCCGAAATCGGGCCTCCAGGACATTGATAGGAAGAAAAACATATTGAATCGCTGTTTTGTGGGTTATTATGAGTGTAAGGAGTCTGTATTTATGATTAGTTCCAAAATAGTGTTCTTAGATGGCTCGACCGTTTCGGCAGAGGTTGTTCGTTGCGAAACGTATCCCGCCTTTCTGTTGAGTTTGGCGGGGAAAGTGAGATCGGCGGAGTTGCGCTGAGGAAGCTCTTCATACTCCTGGATCAGGTAGATGAAGGGTGGAATGTGGTGCTTCGATCACGCACTGTCTTCGAGACAAAGAAAGCTAAGGTCGTCCTCGGAGCGACGACGCTTTGGTCCTTCGCCAAGGCGTCGGATGCACTCGAGGTGTTTAGTGCACAGAGTCGACAGGTGCTCGAGAGCTAAGCAAGCAATCCCTGTCTGATACAGGGCGAATTTGTACCGCTTCGCCCGATAGAACGGCAGGCACAGCCAGGAGCGAAGTCTGAATCAAGGCGGCATGGGGTCGCAAAGCGTCTTGTTATGACTTCCAGATTTTTTTTCCAAATGCGTCGAACAACTGGACGTGCCGGGGCAGTTGCTCATCGCCTTGAAGCCAAGCGAACCGAAGCGGCTTGTCCCAACCCGGAGAGAGCATTGGTGTGGGCGCCGTAATGTCACTTGCGTCGAGGGCGCGTATGGCGAACTGCGTCGCCTCAAACATCGTGATGAGTGCATGTTTTACTGCGTCACGCGACAGGTTTTCGCTCTTTGGTTTTTCGGAAAGGTGCGCGATTTGCTCACTGGCAAATGAATCTATTGCTTCGAGCTCAGTATCAATGCGCGCCATCCAACTTCCGATGACCGTCTTGGGGATATTTCCTCGGGCAATGCCGCCAAGTTCTTCAAAGTGTCTCTTAGCTAGCATCTCCGAGACTTGAGCGTCATATGGGGTGAACATTGGTCCCTTGTGATGGAGGTAGTTTGCAAGATAGTGGCGAAGGACAGCTCGCTGCTTTTGCCGCTCATGGCGTGGAGCAATCTTAGGAGGGAGACACTGTCCTTCCGCTTGTCGACCGCTCGGCGAATGCCGATCGTGATTGTGGCGACGTAGGTGGTGCTGAGCCAGTTCGGAATGATCCAATTATCTATATCGTCTTTTCTCAGGAGAAGAACTGCGCGCATACGCTCGTAGAGATCATCGACGTGTGCAAGTTCGACGAGGTCGGTGTAAATGCGCGTCGCCTGCTGCTTCCATTCGAGGATCGTGGCAGTTCCCACCGGCGATAGTTTAAGTGCCATGCGTTTACGCGACCTCTGCCTTAATCGGAATTCCTGGAGATTGTGCAAGTAAGCCAAATGGGGTTTTAGGTTTTATCAGTCGTCACTTCCTGCGGATTTGGTTCTAATCTCGATAAGCCGGAGCGAAGGATCGTTACGAGCTCGTCTTTTAGCTCTGGTGGATCGATCGACTCGAGACCGTCCGCCAGACTCACCAGTCTGCGGGCCAGCTCTCGGCACGAGCGGTAAGCGAAGCGACGTTCCAACAATTCATCGGGCTTGATCCAGCGGTCATCGTACTTCGGAAACCACCGTCGCGTGGCGACGAAGCGGGCGATCGGACCCCGAAACACGAGGACGGCGTTTGACGGTCGATCCAAGTCGACCCCGTAGCGTAGGTCAAGCTCCTCCGAAACGTTCGACGGCGGGACGACACTCGGCTTGCGGCCTTCGATGATCTTGACCGCTTCAATACCGGCCAGGCTGAACGTGCGCGGTTCTTTGGGGGAAACAGAATAGCCTTGGACGTAGAGCACGCCCTCAGCCAGCCATACTTGCCACGGTTCGAGTTCGTGTGTGCTTGATTCGCGTTTCTTCGACCAGGGACTGAGGTACGTAATTTCGACAACGTATCGGCGGACGCTGCGCAGAAGGAGAAGCATGGCGTTCGGGTCCTTGATGATTCCAGAGGATTGCGTAACGCGCAGCGAGTCGGCACGGATCTTCTTCTTGGCCCCGAGTTCCGCCGCAAGTTCGTTGAAGAGCGCAAACGCGCGCTTGGCAGCCTTTTCTTGCTGGATCGCCTGAAGAAGACCGGCAGCGGTGAGGACCGCCTGCAGGTCATCAACGGCCGGATCGAGCAGCGGTAACGTGAAATTTGGATCGGCAAGCCGCCATGTTTTTGTGGTCGCGCTGTACTCGATCAGCGCTCCGACGTCCCGTACCCATTGCAGGGCGCGGTTCACCGTCGGCGTGGACACGCGGAGGCGTTTGGCAAAGTCCTTCGCCGAAAGGCTGTCACCCTGACGGAGGAGGTTGATGATCTTGTTGGCGACCTCCTTCGTGTCGATGGTAACTCGGCGTTTTTCGGACATTGGTGTTTCATAGAACAGGAAGATCTGCTTGATCCAGCACGGATCGAGCAACGAGCGCATCCTCGGCTCCGGAGGTACAAAACGATGTTTAGTACGCGATACGGAGACCTGACGAAGATTGCTGCACAGACCGACGGTGACTGCCATCTATGCTGCGAACCGGCGGATCTTGCGATGTACGGGCCCACAGGAGCTTTTGGACGCGAGACCGTGACGGTTGACCACCTCGTTCCCCAGATTCTCGGCGGCTGTGACGAATTAGACAATTTGCGGCTTGCGCACGGTCACTGCAATTCGGCGCGCGGTCTACGAGGAGTTGAAGAGACGCGGTTGCGCTTGGGCGGGCGACCGGACGCTCCCATGAGCGCCGGCGCAAAGAGTGTCACGGCGCTCCTTGTTGGCGGCGGCGCCGCGATTATCGCGGGGACCTTGCTCGAAACGGACAACGCAAGAGGCGAGAAAGAATTCAACGCTGGCGCCGCGCTGGTCACTTTGTTGCTCGTCGGATTTGGCGTGCGCGCACTGCTCTGAGCCGCGAGACGACCAGCAAGCTCGTGGCGAAGCCACAACGACCGAGAAGACATACTTCACCGGCTCTCAACGAGCGGTCGAAATTGTAGAGAGAAATTCTGGGCCGCGCCTCTCTCGCGCTTTGGCTGTATTTAAAAGGAGATAAATTATGACGAATCCGCAAACAATCATCATCATCGTCGAGGGCACGCCGCATGAGTGGCACAAGGCGCAAATCAGCTATGAGGAAGTGGTGAAATTGGAAGTGCCGAACTACGACCCGAACACTACGTACTCTGTAAAATATACAAATGGACATAGCAGCAAGCCGGAAGGCATTCTTTCTCCCGGGGCCTCGGTGAAGGTCGCGGACAGGATGGTGTTCAGTGTTTCAGAAACTGGTCAGTCATAATATTGATTTGAATCGTCTCGTCGAAAAGGGATACGCCGTTTCGTTTGATAACACCAACCACCTGGTGGTGCGCGATATCCCATATCTCGACGAGCATCTGAATTTGAAGATCGGTGCCATCGTAGCGAAGATCGAGTTTATCGACCAGGTTCGCGTCAAACAAACCGATCACCAAGTTTTCTTTGCCGGTTCTCCGCCGTATGGCCTCGACGGAAAAGCAATTCCAAACCTCGCTGGCGGTCCAACACCCCTCGCTCTGAGCGCAGCAAGCGCGGATGTGGTGGTGCAGCGGTCGTTTTCAAATAAACCGAAAGCGACCGGGAAATTCACCGATTTTTTCGAGAAGATCGAAAGCTACGTCGGGATCATTTCAGGCCCCGCGATCGAGCGGCATCAGGCGAATCCGCTCACGTTTCGGCCCGCTCCCGAAGATGTACCCGCGGATTCTGTGTTCAAAATTCATGACACGCTGACGAGTCGAGCAGAGATTGGCGAACTCGCGGCGAAGTTTCGCGAGGATGTTGTCGCGGTGATCGGTCTCGGGGGGACAGGTTCTTACCTTCTCGACTTTATCGTCAAAACGCCCGTGCGCGAAGTCCGGGCCTTTGATCTCGATCCTTATCATGTTCACAACGCGTTCCGCTCGCCCGGAAGGCTCGAATTGTCGGAGTTCGGAAAATCCAAGGCCGACGTCTACCAATCCAGATACGAGAACTTTCGGCACGGTTTATCCGTCGTATCGAAGCACATTGACGCTACCTGCGTCGAGGATTTCAAAGGCGTGACCTTCGCCTTTGTGTGTGTCGATAAAGGTTCGGCTAGATCGAAGATCTTCGACCTTTTGATTTCGTCCAAAATCCCGTTCATTGATGTCGGCATGGGGCTTCATCGGAAGACCGGAGCGATCGGCGGCATGCTGCGGACGACATACTATTCCATCGAACGGGCAGCACAGATGCGTGAGGAGAAGCTTGCTCCGACGACCGATGCTCCCGGCGAGGAGTACCGCACGAATATTCAGATCGCCGAGCTCAATGCGCTGAATGCGTGCTTTGCCGTGCTTCGGTTCAAGCAGATTCGCGGTTTCTATGCCGACGTTGCTGCGTTGGGGAACATGCTCTTCGAGGTCGGCGATATGAAAACGGTTGGAGACACGGGTGCGAAAGAAGATTGAGTTGATGCGCGTGCAGTACATGCCGAAGGATCTGAAGCCCGGTGTGTTGTACGTTTCGGAAGAGTTCGGTGCCGCGGCTCATCTTTGTGCTTGCGGTTGCGGTGCAAAGATCAGGACACCGCTCAGTCCCACCGACTGGAGCCTCGAAGTGTCGCCAGCGGGGCCTTCGCTGTACCCGTCTATCGGCAATTGGCAGCAAGAGTGCAAATCGCACTACTGGATACGAGGCGGCGAGTTTGTTTGGGCGATCGAATGGACTTCCGATCAGATCGCCGTCGGGCGGGCTGAGGAAACGAGAAGAGCGGAAGCGTACTACGAGGCACGGTCGACACCGCCCCAGCACTGGACGTTGCGGCTTTGGCAGTGGATCAAGATGCTATTCGGTGTTTCGGATTGAAGCCAGATACTAGCGTGGCGCCGCGTAAAACCCATGCGGTGTCGCAGCTCTTTCACATCGCTCTCCGGCACGACGCGTTCTTCCGCGCTCAAGCCTGCGAGCGCTCCTTCGTCGAACGCTCGACGCCAGCGAAACAATAGGCTTGGCGATAGGCCGTATTTTCGGGCCACGGAAGAGATGCTGTTGCCTGGCACTGAAGATTCTTCGAGAAGACGACGCTTCTCTTCAGCGGAAAAACGACGGCGACGCCCGGCGCGAGCAGGCTCGATCACTTCGATTTCGGGTTGCTTGACGGTCATCCTAGGTCCTGTCCTATGATTAAGCACGAGGCTGTCCGGTTCGGGAGGGGGCTACACCAAGAGGAGAAATCGCTTTTGGCGTATGCCGGTCAGTCCGCTTCGGACGATCAACGAACCAAGAGTTTTTGGTTGGCACAGTTGAGGATGGCGGATAGGACGGCAAGCGCAGTTCCGACTCTAGGAACCAAGTACCGCTCCCTCCCTGATGGTTCCGGAAATTCTGCTGCACTTCATTCCGGAAATTCTGCGGCCCCGAAACGAAAGGGACGTGC